>Ga0116227_10016327_pt1 | contig 10696 bp, 7 predicted proteins | sample S1TSphgellanicum_FD_89693 | JGI IMG/M metagenome (GOLD analysis project Ga0116227, IMG submission 89693) | Host-associated microbial communities from peat moss isolated from Minnesota, USA - S1T2_Fb - Sphagnum magellanicum MG | ecosystem: Host-associated > Plants > Peat moss > Unclassified...
AAGCAGCGTCTCGTGAACCCGAACGCCAAGGGTGACGATCCGGGCGCCGAGCAGAATCGCCGCGTCGTCTTCGTGATCGAGACGAAGCCGGACAACGCCGGCGCGCCGACGGCGAGTGCCGCGGGGATGACGACGGCCGGGCAGCAGTAAGCGGCAGTCGCACGGCTCCACGGACTGGTCCACTGACGGCCCCGGCTCATGCGAGCCGGGGCCGTGTGTCATCGGTCAGTCGGTGACGATCTCGAGGTCGGTGGGCGAGACGACGACCGGCCCATGCCGAGGGATATCGACGGTGACGAGGTCGACCAGCGGGTCCTGGTCACTGCGCTTGATGCGGGAGACCTCGATGATCTGGCCGGTCTTGCCGACCACGCGGGCCACGCCGGAGCGGCGCACGGTGGCGCGGCGTCCGGGGATGCATTCGTCGATGTGGGACACAGCGGGAAGGATGCGCGCCGGGCGTGCGATGCGTCCAGTCGATTCGTCATGTTTCTTCGCGATGCGGTGTCGGCCGGGTCAGGGCGCGATCGTGGCACCCTTTCCTCGACGCGCGGGGTGACCGTGTCCGACCTTCGATGGCTGCTCGGCTTCCTGGTGCGACTCGCGTGGCGGACGTTGCGCTGCCTCGGCGCGATGCTCGTCGCGCTGATTACCTGGCTCGTGGGGGGCGGTCGCCGCCGCCATGAGGCGGGCGGGGGCCGGGCGATGCGGTCGTCGGGGCGGAGCTCGGCGCGCGTCTCGGCCCGGGTCTCCGAGCGCCAGGCGTGGCGCGCGTCGCGGCGGGGCGCGGGGGGTGACGCGTCGTCGGTGCCGGCGGCCCGGCGCGGCGCACGGCGGTGTGGATGGTGTGGCGCGGACCAGTCGGCATTCGAGCACGAGAAGCGCACGCGACTCTAGGGGCGGCGCGCGGATTGGCGCGTTGGGACGAGGGTGATCGCCTCGTCGTACCCGGCGAGAAGCGCATACAATGGAATCTGGGCCACGGTGCCGGGGGCGTCGACGTGGAGCGCGTCGCGCGTCGCGATGAGGCCACCGCCATGCTTCGCGAGCCGCTTCACCTCGAGGCTGGTCACATCGGCTCGGCATCGAAAGACGATGCGCCGAATCGCCCCCGCGCGATGCCCGACCAGATCGATCACCTCGCCGCGACGCGGCACCTTGTGGTACAGCGTCAGCGGCGCGTAGGCCCGTATGAAATGGTCGGCCGCGACCGCTTCGGCGAGCTGCAGTCCGGTCGTACGATCGGCCGCACGCGCGACCGATGCGGTCCATGGATCGGGGTCGCCGGCCGCCCAGCTCGCAAGCGCGTGCCACGCGAACGGGTCGATCGGGTACAGTCGATGTGCCGCCCTCGTCGCCGCGCGTGCCGTCGTCGCCGCGCACGCGCGAGGCAGGAGGTGCCAGAGAAAGAGGTTGGCGCCTCCGTCCAGACAGCGGTGCGCGGTCCGACTCGCGCCGACGTCGGTTGTCGCCGAGAGTGTCTCGCGCGAGAAGTCCTGGCCGAGATGCCGATTGGCGGCCCAGGCGACGATCGCCTGAAGCGGTGGCGCGCGGAGCTCGCGGCGCGCCAGATCGCGGCCGAGCGTGGGGCGCTGTCGCTCGTAGGCGTCGGGTCCGATGCATCCGGTTCGGCGCAGCTCGGTGACGACGCCGGCGAAGCCGCCGGTCACGAGATAGCGGCGAAGCCACGCCCGGACCGGGCCGCGATGCCGGACGATCTCCTGGGCGGCGGTGTGCGACGTGCGCGGGTTGGCGAGATCGATCGCCGGGAGCCTCGCGGCGAGGGGCGGGTCGTACGCGGTCAGGTACTCGCGAAACCCGAGCGGCATCAGCGTCCAGTCGTCGCACGACGGATCGGTCACGTGGGCGGGGACGCCATCCGTCGTGTTCGCGCACGTGACGATGACGGTGATGCCGCGGCAGGCGTCCCAGGTGCGCTGCCAGTGCTTGATGCCGCTGATCTCATCGAGGAGGAGGATCAGCCGACCATCGACCTTGTGCTCGCGCGCCAGCTGGCGGTGGATGCGGACCAGCGCGCCGAGACGGGGGGCCGCGGCGATCAGGGGCCGCGAGAAGTCGAAGTAGAGGACCGCGTGCGGCGCGATGGCGGGGTTGCGGAGCGCCACCTGGACGACGCGCTTGAGCAGCGTCGTCTTTCCGACCTGACGCGGCCCGCGCACCATGTAGAGCGCGTCCCGATCGAGACGAAACGGGATCGGTGGCAGGCTGCCGGCAGGCGCCCGGGCGGCGACACGAATGTCAGGGTCGTGGTCGATGGCCTCGCGGGTTCGCCACCAGGGGTTTGCGCGGAGGATTGCGGGGGAGAGCAGCATCGCGCGGGACGTCGGGTAGCCGGGGGCGCGGCGAGGCGCCGCGGGCTCACGCACAAACTGCACAGAGCGCCGGGTTGTGGCGCATCACGGCGTGGCGCGACGCATCGAATCGGCGGCGCTCGCGGCGCGGGCGGCTGGCGACGGCGGTGGGGGGGTCGCATGGACCTTACGATTTGACGCTCGATAAAGGGACACTTTATCGAGCGCCAAACCATAAGGTGTTGTGGAGAGGAGCGTGCGGAGCGGCGGCCGGCCGGGGACGGCGGTGGGGGGGTCTCATCGACCTTACGATTTGGCGCTCGATAACGGGACACTTTATCGAGCGCCAAACCATAAGGTGTTGCGGAGAGGAGAGCGCGAACGGCGGCCGGCCGAGGACCGCGGTGGGGGGTCACAGCGACCTTGCGACTTGGCGCTCGATAAAGGGACACTTTATCGAGCGTCAAACCATAAGGTGCTCTCGAGAGACCAGTCAGCGCCGCCGCCGGTCGGCGACCAACCCGCCGCAAGAACTACAGCGCGCCGAGTACCTCAGATGCTGCCCGGCGCCCGCTCGCAATCGCGCCGTGCACCGTCCCCGTGCGCCCGTCGCTGTCCGTCGCCTCGCCCGCGAAAAAAAGCGTCCCCTCGAGCGGCTCGGCGAGCGCCCGGGGCGCCGAAATCCCGCCGACCACGCCATAGCTGTAGGCGCCGAGCGCATACGGGTCGCGGTCCCAGTCGTGATACCAGTGCGCGACGACGAGCGAGGCAAGCCGATCCCTCGGCAGGCCGACCGCGGACGACAGTCCGTCGAGCGCGCGCGCCACGATCGTCGACTCGCCCAGGGCGCCGAGCGCCGTCGCCGGCGGTCCGCCGGCCCATCCGACGAGCAACGGCGTGCGCAACGGATACGAGGTCCACCAGATCGGGAGCGCCGCGTCCGGCGTGTGCAGAAACCCGACGCCCTCCTCGCCGAGGAGCCCCTCCCAGAATCGCTCGCGAAACTGCAGCACCAGCCGCACCGCCGACCCGGTCGCGATCCCGGCGAGCGCGGCGACCTTCGCCGCCCCGAGCGCTGGCACGAACCTGGGCGTGGAAGTCGGGGTGGACGTCGGCGCAACCGTCGGCGCCCCCGTGGGCCCCCGCGAGCCGGTTGCGCCAGCCAGCACCGCGTGCGGCAACGCAATCACGGCCGCACGCGCCGAGACCGTCGTCACCGTCGCCGCCGCAGGCCTCCCACTCACGGTCACCCGCACCGCCCCCCGCGACCAGTCGACGCGCGTCACCGGCGATCCCAGACGCAACGCCCCGACCGGCAGACGGCGCGCGAGCCACGCCGGGATCCGGTCGTAGCCGCCCACGACGCGAAACTGATGCCCGCTCTCGTCCTCCGCCGAGGCGTGCTCGACGAGCGCGAGCCACTGCTCGCTGACGCGATCCGGGTCGGCCGCGTCGAACCCCTGCACGTACCCCAGCACCGCCGCCGCGTCGGCCGCGTCCACCCCTTCGTCGGTCAGGAACGCGCGCAGCGACCGATCCGGCGCACGCCCGCGATCGAGACGCGCCAACACCCGCGCGAACCGCTCCCACATCTCGTCACCCGCGTCGTCGCCCGCGCGCCAGTGCGCGCCGCCTGTCTCGGCGAGCAAGACCCCCGCCTCGTCCACGACCGTCAGCGTCGCCGCCACGCGCCCGTGCACGAACTCGGCGCCGAGCTCCACCGGGGTCGGCAGCCCCTCCGGCCGGATCGTATACACGCGACCACCGATCCGGTCCCGCGCCTCGAGGACGACGACATCGAGGCCACGCGCGCGCAACCCGTCGGCCGCGGCGAGTCCCGCCACGCCGGCGCCCACGACCACGACGTCAGTCACGACGCGATGTGCGCCGACCGTTCCCGCGCTCGTCCAGGCCCATCTCGTGCGCCGTCGCCACCAGCCCCTCGGCGACCACGTGCAGTGCGCGCCGCGGCAGCCGCCCCAGCGCGTCGACGAGTTGCGTCTGCGCCGGCGGCGGCGCCTTCCGGAGCGCCGTCCGGCCCGCGCCGGTCAGCGACAGCAGGATCTTCCGCGCATCATCGCGCGAGCGCGTCCGCTTCACGAACCGCCGCTCCACGAGCCGGTCGACGACCACCGACACCGTGCTCTGATGCGTAAACGTCCGCTCCGCCAGATCGTTCAACGAGTCCGCCGGCGACTCGGCCAGTCGCTGCAGCACCAGCAGTTGCGCCCCCGTGATCCCGACCGAGCGCTCGGCCGTGCGCGACGAGACGCCAAGCGCCCGCACGATCCGACGGAGGGCGTCGAGTGCCAGCGTGAGATCGGTCCCGCGCTCGGACTTCCTCGCGACCGCGCGGCGAGGCGCCGCCGACCGGGCCCGGCCGTTCCCACCGCGGACCATACCGCCCGCTGGCACTTTCGATCCTACTCGTTTGACTCCCATAAGTAGAGAAGACTAGCGGGTTGCCATCAGGTTCCGAAGTGATGGCGTCTCGCGCACCGCCGCGAACGTCGGATCGATCGCGATCCACGCGCGAGAGACGTAGTACGGGACCGCCAGCACCGGCGCGAGCGCGGCCGCAGTCCCCGGACCATCGCCCAGCAACGCGCGGATGCGCGCCACCTGGTGCTGATAGTAGACGCCGTCGTACGCGTCGCGGGCGATCGGCGCCAGCGCCGAGGCGCGTTCACCCTCCCGGATCGCCGCGGACGAGTCGCCGAGGTAAGCGAGCGCGACCCCGAGCTGGGCGTGCGTCTGCGCATCGTCCGGCGTGCGGGCGAGCGCGGCCATGGCGGCCACTCGCGCCGTGTCGGCATACGCACGGGCGACGATCTGATCGCCACGCACCCACGCCGTCCCCGCGAGCGCGAGACCCCAGCCGACCCGATCGCCGTCGAACGGCGCCGGCGTGAACCCAAGCAGGGCTCGCTGCTGCCGGTCGTCGAGCGCCCAGTACAGATCCGCATACTGCGCGACGTACGCGATCAGTGTCGTGTCGCCAACCGCGGCCGCGGCGCGACCAAGCACCGCCCGAGCGCTGTCGAGCTCCCCTTGCGCCAGCGCGATCATCGCGGCCGTCTCCCAGTAGCGCGGGTTGGATGGCGCGAGCTGTCGCGCGCGGTCCGCCGCACTCGCTGCCTCGCCATAGTGCCGCCGATACAGTTCGGCGAACGCCAGCGCGTCAGCGATCCCGGCGTCGCGCGGGTCGAGCAGCTCCGCGTCGCGATACCGCGCCACCGCGTCGTCCCAGCGCCCTTCGCTTCGCTCGGCGCGCGCACTCGCCGCGAGCAGCGGGACCGACCGCGGCGCGATCGCCAGCCCGCGTCGGTACGTCGCGGCGGCCGTCCGGATGTCGTCGAGGCACAGGCGGTAGTAGTCGCCGAGCGCGCGATACCCGTCGGGGAGCGATCGATCGAGCGCGAGCGCGCGGTCAGCCGAAACCCGGGCGCGGTCGCGGTCGGCCGGCTGCGGCGTCTCATCGTGGAAGAGGAGCGAACTCGTGATCGACATCTCGGCCCACGCCAGCGCGAACGACGAGTCGAGCCCGACCGCGCTGTCGTACGCCGCCCGCGCGCGACGAAGCGCCGCGGCGTTGCTGCCGCTCGTCGCCCGGATCGCCTCCCCACGCAGGAATGCATCGTACGCCGTCAGGCTCCGCGTCGGACGGGCCTCGAGCGTGGTGCGAGCCGACTGTCCGAGCGTGACGTCGAGCGCAGTCGCGACCTGCTCGGCGATCTCCCCTTGCACGCGAAAGACGTCGGAGAGATCGGCATCGAATGGATGCGCCCACCGCGTCGTCGGCGTCCGCACGCCCGCGACCTGCACCAGCTCCGGCGCCACGCGCACGCGCGCCGCGTGGCCCGGCCGCTCCTGCCACTCGATCCGCCCGACGAGCAGATACCGCACGCCCAGCTCACGACCGATCTCGGCCGGTGACTTGGTCGTCTGGCGATACTGATCGGAACTGCCGCCCGCGATCACCTCGAGCCCCGGGAGCGACGCGAGCTTCCCCCGCACCTCGTCGGTGATCCCGTCGGCGAAGTAGCGGCGCGACGCTGCCCCCCCGTCGTCGAACGGCAGGACCGCCAGCGCGATCGGCGCACCGGCCGCCGCGCCCGGCCCACCCGCGGAGTCGGCGGTCGCGTCGGCGACACCCGACGCCGCACGCGCGGCGTCGGCGATCGTCGATCGCTGCCGCGAGCGAACGACCAGCGTCACGAGTGCCGCGACGAGCAGCGCCGCGCCCGCAACGCCTGCAAGGCGCACCCCGCCGGCGCCGCGCCACTTGCTCGGCGCCGGACGCGTCGATGACGCGCCGCGCCCGCTCGTGACCGGCGAGTCCGCGCTGCTCGTCCGGAGCAGCACGCCGCCGCTCGGCGAGGCGAGCGCATCGAGCGCCTGGACGATCTCGCCAGCGGACTGCGGCCGATCGGCCGGTCGCTTTTCCAGCGCGTGCATGATGAGCGTGCGCAGGGCGAGCGGCGCCTGCGGCCGGTGGATGCTGATATCCTCGGGTGGCTCGGCGATGTGGGCGGCGATCGTCGCCTGCAGCGACCGGTCGGCGAACGGTGTCCGGCCACCCAGGCACTCGTACGCAACGACGCCCCACGCGTAGAGATCGGCCCGGTGATCGCAGAGCGGGTCGGCAAGCGCCTGCTCCGGTGCCATGTAGGCCGGCGTCCCGACGGCCACGCCGAGTGAGGAGATGCCGCTTCCGGCGGTCGTCGCGGCGTCGAGCGCCTTGGCCAGACCGAAGTCGGTGACGAGCGCGTAGCCGCCGGAGACGAGGACGTTGGCGGGCTTGATGTCGCGGTGGACGACGCCGCGCGCATGCGCGTACTCGAGGGCCGACGCAATCTGCCTGAGGACCCGGATCGCATCGGGGACCGGGAGCTCACCGCCGGCCCGGATCCGCGCGGCGAGCGACTCCCCCTCGATGAACGGCATGGTGAAGTACGGGATCCGCACCACGTCGCCGGCGGTCAGCACCGGCACGATATGCGGATGTTGCAGCCCCGCGCCGACCAGGATCTCGCGCTCGAATCGTTCGATGCTCACGGCGCCGGCGAGGTCCGGCGGGAGCACCTTCACGACGACCCGCCGACGGAGCCGCGTCTCCTCGGCGACGAAGACGCGTGACATCGCGCCGCCGGAGAGTTCGCGTTCGATCAGATAGGCATCACCGAGTGCCGCCTGCAGCTGGTCGCGCAGCAGCTCGTGCGCGTGGGACGCGCCCACGGGCCGGTCGGTCAGGGACCCGAGAGCGACGAGACGTAGGTGATCGCGAACGCGCCGGGGGACGTCACGCGCACGGTCGTCGGGCCGACCGCGTGCTCGGTGTGCGCGGTGTTCGCGGGGATCACGAACGACTGCCCGGTCGCGAGGGTGTGCGTCGTCGTGGCGGGCGCCGTCCCGGTGGTGATCACGTACGTGCCGTTTGTGACGGTCACGGATTCGTCGGTCGGGTGCCGGTGCGCCGAGATCGCGTACCCCGCCGGAACGGCCAGCGCGATCGTCGACGGCCCGGTCGCCGGGACCCCGCTGATCACGGTGACCGTGGCGCCGGCCGGCAGCGCCGCGAGCCCGGTGATCGTGCCGCCACCGCTGCTGGTCTGTGCCCTGGCCGGCGCGGCAGCAGCCGCGACCGTGAACAGCGCGAGCACGACCGAGCTGAAACGCATGGCGCAAATCTGCGAACCGCCGAGGGGGGCCGCAACCCTCGGGTGCGCTACTAGGGCGTGGGAGCCGCCGATTTCGGGGTGCCGAGCTCGTCGGTCGTTTTCGTGTCCGTACGCTGGATCGCCGGGACCGAGCCAGGGCCGACCGGGCGCGCGACGCCTTCCTCATGCGTGCGCGACCGCTCCAGCGGCGCGGGCGCCAACGTGGGCGCGATCGTGTCAGTCGCCGGGGACGGCCCTGCCCCCGCCACAGACGCGCCGCCCGCCGGCGGTTGCGAGGCATCCGGTTCGCCCGATCCGTCGGTTCCGGCGACCGACGCCGCACTGTCGGCCGTCGCGGACGCGTCGGCATTGGCCGCGGCGTCGGCGGTCGAATCGTGCACGGGCTCGGAGCGCGCATGGCCGTCGTTCGCCCGCGCCGCCGACGCGGCGGCCGCCGCGCGTCGCCCGCCGGAGGCTCTGGCGAGCACCACGCCGACGACCAGCAGGATCATCACGACCGCGGCCGCGATCCCTCGCACCACCATCGGGCGTCGCTTCCAGATCGGCAGAAAGTCGTCGATCGCAACCTCCGCGCTCACGGGCGCGAGATCGTCGCGCGTGCGCGGACGCGCGGTGATCGGGCGTACCGTCGACGTCCCGGTCCCGGGCATGCCGAGCGCGGGATTCGACGCCGGCTCGCGCGTTCGCGGTCTGACCGGTGCGCTCGCATCACCGTCCGCATTCGGCGTGGCGGCCTCGGTCGCCTCGTCCTCGTCCGGAAAGTAGATCGCGAGGCCCGCGACGGACGCGCGATCACGCGCTCGGTTGCGCCCGGTCGGTGGCTCCCCGCTGGTCACCGTGCGGCCAGTCGTCGCGGCGCTCTCACTTGCCGCCGCCTCGTTTGCCGCCGCCTCGTTTGCCGCCGGCGCGGTCGCCGCCGCCTCGGTGGTCGCTGTTTCAGTTGCCGCCGTCTCGGTTGCCGCCGTCTCGGTCGTCGACGAATCAGTTGCGGCGTCCCGCATCGTCTCACGGTCCGCGTCGTCACGCTCCGCGGCGGAAACGAGTGCCGCGACGTCAGCGACCGTGAGCGGCGCCGATGCCCGCGACGTCCCCGCCGCGCCCGGGATGCGCGCCGGCGGCATTGGCATCGGCCGCTCGCCGGGCGGCTGCTCGACGGGCGGCTGCTCGACGGGCGGCTGCTTGGCGGCCGGTGGCGCGGCGGCCGGCTGCGTGCCCGGCGCCTCCTCGACGGTCGCCTGTTCGGCCCGCGCCTCCCCCGCCGGCGCCTCCTCGACCGTCGCCCCGCCGCCACCCGGCCATCCGTCGGCATGCGCGCGCTCCTCGTGCGCTCGTGCCTCCGCGGTCGGCTCGGGCGAGCCGAACTGCTCGAAGCCGTCAACCGGGGCGACCGGGGCGACCGCGCCGCCACGCGCCAGCGCCGCCGATGGGTCGGTGGCGTCGGTCGCCGGATCGGTGACGGATCGCTCCGCCGCGTCATCGCCCACCAGCGTCAGACCGGTCAGGAAGGAGGCGAACGGGTTGCTCGCATCGACCGTCGTCGCGTCCTCAGGCAACTGCCACCCGACGATCGTCTCGTCGTCGGCCAGCACATCGTCCGTCGTCGAGTTGCCGCCCCACGCGCCGCCGAAGTCGCGCAGGCCGCCGTCCAGTGCATCGATCGCCGGCGCACTCGACCCGGTCGCATCCGGCGCGGGCGCATCTGACGCCGGTGCATCAGACGTCGCCGCGCTGTCGGTGGGTGCATCGATCAGCCCCGCGAACGTGACGTCGTCGACCGCAATGCCGAGCGTCCGCGAGCCGGCGCGCTCCTCGGGGAAGACGGCAGACTCCTCGGATGGCGGGAGCGAGTCGGTGTCCGCGGCGCGGGCGAGCAGACCCTCGGTCGACAGCTCCGATTCCGCTTCCTCGCGGACGTCCGCCCACGGATCGACCGAATCGGCGCTCGACCGCGAGCCAAACGCCGGCGTCGATGCGGCGGTCAGGTCGAGGAACTGGAGGACGGGCTGCGCGGCGTCGGTCGCCGGCTCCAGTGAGTCGACATACTGGCTGCGCGCGCGTTGCAATTCCTCGGGATACGGGTCTCGGCCGTACAGGTAGGCCTCGAGCACCGGCGGCAGCGTCTGACGGGTGCCGTCCGCGTAGAGCCTGGTATGCCAGTCGCCGTCGACACGTTCGTCCGCGGTCTCGCGGAGCGCCGCGTAGTAGTCGAGGTAGACCCCGCGACGGTCCGCGCCCCACTCGTAGAGCACGACCCACCCGGCCCCCTCGAGCCGGCCCGCGCGATGCGCAGCGACGTCGTCGGCCGGCAGCCGAAGGGCCCAGGGCGCGAAGTCCTGCTCAAACGCAGCGACCGCCAGGTCCATTCCCACCCTCCGCCAAACGCGGCACGTAAACGCGGCACCCATGTAAACGCGGCACCCAATAGGTCACACTGAGGACGAGCAATGGCACCGCATCGTCTCTGGCGACCCGGCGGTCCGGCGCGTCGTCGCGACGCGTCCGCCGCGGTGCGTCGCCGGCGACGGCGACGGCGAATCGCGCGCACGCGAGGGCGGTAGTACCTTTGGCCCGGAGCACGACCCGGTAGCTCAGTCGGTAGAGCAGCGGACTTCAAACCAATAGGAGCTCCGTGCCCGAAATGGCACGGCGAATCCCGTCAAAGTCGGGGAACGCTGCGATGCCAACCCCGAGCCAAGCCGCGGC
>Ga0116227_10016328_pt1 | contig 10695 bp, 7 predicted proteins | sample S1TSphgellanicum_FD_89693 | JGI IMG/M metagenome (GOLD analysis project Ga0116227, IMG submission 89693) | Host-associated microbial communities from peat moss isolated from Minnesota, USA - S1T2_Fb - Sphagnum magellanicum MG | ecosystem: Host-associated > Plants > Peat moss > Unclassified...
ATGGTGAGGATGGCTTTTTCCTCGACGTCGCGCTGCATGGCATCAATCGACGGGTCGGCCAGGATCACGCGTTCGCCCAGCTCGACGTCGCGGTCGACCAAAGCCTGCACGGCGTCGGCGATTTGCCGCTCTGCCAGGCCACCCATTTCCGCGATCTTGAGTCCAAGAATTTCGAGCTCCTTGTCGTCAGCTCGCACAGTATGGTCGGTCATCATCGTTATCTCCTTCCGGCAGAGGCTAGCCGAACCTACCGGTGATGTAGTTCTGCGTCTGGGGCTTCTCCGGCGACGTGAAAAGCCGCGAAGTCACGTCGAACTCGACAAGCTCGCCGAGATACATGAAGGCGGTGTACTCGGACACGCGTGCAGCTTGCTGCATGTTGTGCGTGACGATCGCAATCGTATATTTTTCCTTCATCTCATCGATCAGTTCCTCGACCTTGGCGGTCGAAATCGGATCGAGCGCGGAGCAAGGCTCGTCGAACAAGATCACTTCGGGATGGATCGCGACGGTGCGGGCGATGCAGAGGCGCTGCTGCTGGCCGCCGGAAAGCGAGAGCCCGCTCGCTTGCAGCTTATCCTTGACTTCGTTCCACAGCGCCGCGCCCTTCAAAGCTACCTCGACGCGCCCATCGAGCTCGCTTTTCGGGATTTTCTCGTAAAGCTTTATACCGAAGGCGATGTTGTCATAGATCGACATCGGAAAAGGTGTCGGCTTCTGGAAGACCATCCCGATCCGGGCGCGCAGCAGATTGAGATCCATATCCTGATTGAGGATATTTTCGCCGTCGAGGAGAACCTGGCCTTCGGCACGCTGCTTCGGATAAATATCGTACATCCGGTTCAACACGCGCAGCAGCGTCGATTTTCCGCAGCCCGAGGGACCGATCAGAGCGGTCACCTTGTGGGCGTAGAGCGGCAAGCTGACGTCCTTCAAGGCGAGCGTATCGCCATAGTAGAACTTGACGTTTTTGACGGTGACCTTTTGCATCGGTTCGGTTTTGATAGGGTCCATGCTTGTCATTTGGCAGTCCTTTGCGAGCCGAGCACGCGGGCACCGATGGAAAGCGCAAGCACAGCCAAAGTTATGATCAACGCACCCGTCCAGGCGAGTTCCTGCCAGCTCTTGTAAGGGCTCAACGCGAATTGGAAGATGACGACCGGCAAGCTCGCCAGCGGCGCGTTGAGATTGGTGCTCAGGAACTGATTGTTCAAGGAGGTGAAAAGAAGCGGCGCCGTCTCGCCGCTGATCCTGGCCACGGCCAAAAGCACACCGGTGATGAGACCCGCGCGCGCCGCCTTATAAGCAATGTTGGAGATGACCATGGCGCGCGGCATGCCGAGCGCGCTTGCCGCTTCGCGCAGCGTATTGGGCACGAGCAGGAGCATGTCCTCGGTCGTGCGCACCACGACGGGAATGACGATCAAGGCAAGCGCGACGGCGCCGGCATAGCCCGAGAAATGGCCCATCTCCGCAACCATGATCTCGTAGACGAAGAGACCAATGACGATCGAAGGCGCGCTGAGAAGGATGTCGTTGATGAAACGCACCACGAAAGCGAGCTTGGAACCGCGGCCATACTCGGCGAGATAGGTGCCGGCCAGGATCCCGAGCGGCGTGCCGACCGCGACGCCGATCACCGTCATGACGAGACTACCGACGATGGCATTGAGAAGCCCCCCGGCTGCGCCTGGTGGTGGCGTCGATTCCAAGAAGACGGAGGGCGACAGGCCACCTAAGCCTTCACGCAAAAGCGCGAACAGGATGAAGACGAGCGCGCCGAGGCCGAAGATGGCGGCCGCATAGCAAAGCCCCATCGAGATCGCGTTGCTGCGCCGACGCGCGGCATAAAGATCAGGTGCGGAACTCATGCTCAGGCTCCCGCACGACGTTCGATTCGCATGAGCAGGTAGCGTGCCGCAGCGAGGACGAAGAAGGTGATGACGAACAAGATGAGGCCGAGTTCGATCAGGGCGGACGTGTAGAGATCTCCGACCGCTTCGGTAAATTCATTGGCGATCGTCGCGGAGATCGTGGTGCCGGGGGCAAATAAGGAGCCCGAGATACGATGTGCGTTGCCGATGACGAAGGTGACGGCCATGGTCTCGCCCAGCGCGCGCCCGAGTGCCAGCATGACGCCGCCGAGCACGCCCGCCCGCGCGTAGGGAATGACGACTTTGCTGACGACCTCGCCCTTGGTGCAGCCGATGCCGAACGCGGCTTCCTTCAAAACCGGCGGAACCGTCGCGAAGACGTCGCGCGAGATCGAGGCGATGAAGGGCAATACCATGATCGCCAAGATGAAACCGGCCGTCAGCATGCCGATGCCATAAGGCGGCCCCGCAAACAGCGTCGAAAGGATTGGAATATCGCCGAAAGCCGCAATGATGACCGGCTGAACATGCTCTTGCAGGAAGGGTGCGAAGATGAAGAGGCCCCATATTCCATAGATGATCGAGGGAATGCCGGCCAGAAGCTCGATCGCGATACCGATCGGCCGCCGTAGGGGCTGCGGACATAATTCGCTGAGAAAGATTGCGATGCCGAGCCCGACGGGAACGGCGATCAGCATGGCGATGGCCGACGTGATCAGCGTGCCGTAAATGGCGGCGAGAGCACCGTAACGGTCGGTGACCGGATTCCACGTCTCGGTAAAGAGAAAGCCGATCCCGAACGCCTTGATGGCCGGCAACGACCCGATGATCAAAGAGAGGATCACGCCGCCGAGGATGACGAGGACGATGATCGCTGCGCCGAGCGTCATCGCGTGGAAGGTATGATCGCGCAGCCTGAAGAAGCTCAGCGCCTTGGCGCGTCGCTGCGTGAATTCCTTGGCGACGCTTCCTTCCATCGCGAAGTCGGTCAAGCTCTTTCTCCCTGGAGCCTCGGAGATCGGATCGGTCGAGTCCGAGCGCATACTCATTGAACTCGCCGCGGCATGTCAGCGTCGACGAAACGATGCCTCGCATGCCAACGAAGGATGGCTAGAGCATCGGACCCAAAAGTGGATACCGGTTTTGGGATAAATCCGATGCTCAACTTTTTGAATCTAGAGCATCTTATCCGCCTTCAAATGATTCCATTTGAAGGCGGGATGCTCTAGCCTGACGGCGCGCTGGGCGATCGCAGAACGCTTGGGATGTCCCTAGAGCATCCCGTTTTCGAAGTCGACTGACCCGCAAGCTGACAAGATGCCGGAGCATCCGATCCATCTCAAAACTGCATATACTTCGGATGCGAACCGATTGATCGAAACTGCGCCTCGATCGCCAGCGTCGCAGGCCTCAGAACAAGGGCTTGCCGTCCGTGCCCTTGATGTCGCTTTCCCAGGTCTTTTTGATCAGCGCGACGACATTTGTAGGCATCGGAATATAATCGAGCTCTTCCGCCGCCGGGCCGCCTTTGGTGAAGGCCCAATCGAAGAATTTGAGCGCTTCCTTGGCGGCGGCCGGATCCTGCGGCTGCTTGGGCATCAAGATGAACGTCGCAGCGGTAATCGGCCATGACGCGGCACCCGGCTGGTCAGTCAGGATTTGGTAGAATCCCGGCGCGTGCGCCCAATCCGCATTGGCAGCCGCCGCCTGGAATGACGCCATTGTCGGTTGCACCGGCTTGCCGTCCTTGTTCACCAAGCCCGTATAGGTCAGCTTGTTCTGCTTGGCATAGGCATATTCGACATAACCGATCGCGCCTTTGGTCTGCATGACGTTGTTGGCGACGCCCTCGTTACCCTTGGCGCCGATGCCAACCGGCCATTCGACCGAGGTATTCTCGCCGACCTTCGACTGCCATTCAGGCAAGACTTTCGAGAGATAGTCGGTGAAGTTGAAGGTCGTGCCGGAGCCGTCCGAACGATGCACCACGGCGATCGCGGCCGACGGCAAGTTGACATTCGGATTGAGCTTCTTCAGCGCCGGATCGTCCCAGGTCTTCACCTCGCCCATGAAGATCTTGGCCAGCGTCGGTCCGTCGAGCATGATGTCGCCGGGCTTGATGCCTTCGATATTTACCACCGGCACGATCGAGCCCATGACCATCGGCCACTGCACGAGGCCGGATTGGGTCAGCTCTTCAGCCTTCAGCGGCGCGTCGCTCGCGCCGAACGTCACCGTCTTGGCCTTGATCTGCTTGATGCCGCCGCCGGAGCCGATCGACTGATAGTTCAGCCCGTTGCCCGTCTCTTTTTTGTAGGTGTCGGCCCATTTCGCATAGATCGGATAGGGGAAAGTCGCTCCTGCCCCTGAGATATCGGCAGCTTCGGCCGCGACGCTCGAGAGGACCGCCGTCGCTGCGACGAGGGCCATGGGCAAGATTTTTTGGAAGGTCATTCACGCCTCCAGGGGTGTCGTGACACGGAACGCTACTGGGCTCACACATATACCGTGACCCGCGTATTGCGGTCCGGGTCGAGCGCCAGGCGCCAGACAGCCCTAGGTCTGCCGCGCATGATTTTTATGACATATAAATGACAGTTAGATGACGGCGGCCCCGCATGCGGTGCGCCGCCGCGCCTTTCACCTTACGCACGGGGCGTGTCAGTGCGGCTCGTGCAGGGGGAGAGCGACGGTAAAGGTGGCGCCGTCGCCTTTGCGCGAGTCGATGCTGAGCCGCCCGCGATGGCGTGCGACAATATGCTTAACGATGGCCAGGCCGAGGCCCGTGCCGCCCTTTGCTCGGCTCTCGCCGGCATCGACGCGATAGAACCGTTCGGTGAGGCGCGGTAAATGCTCCGGCGCGATACCGGGGCCGTGATCGCGCACACTGAAGATGCCCTGGCCGTTTTGCGCGACGACCGCGACCTCCACGCGGTTCCCCCGCTCGGAGGCGCCGCCAGTGCCATATTTGATGGCGTTTTCAACGAGATTTTCGGCGACTCTCAAAAGCTCGTCGCGGTCGCCGGTGACGGTCACGGTATGGGGCGCATCGATCTCGAGCGCGACATTGTTATCGCGCGCCATCGGGCTCAACGTGTCGACGATATGGCGCACGATACCCGAGAGATCGACCGAGGTTTCCGGCTGCACATGCAAATGCTGTTCGATCCGCGACAGAGACAAGAGATCGTCGACGAGCCGCGACATGCGCAAAGCCTGCTCGCGCATGATCGCGAGAAAACGGTCGCGCGCCTGCGGATCATCGCGCGCCGGCCCTTGCAGGGTTTCGACGAAGCCGAGCAGCGAGGCGAGCGGCGTACGCAGCTCATGGCTCGCATTGGCGACGAAATCGACGCGCATGCGCTCGACACGACGCAGCTCGCTCAGGTCGCGCAAAGTGAGGATCAGCGCCGGGCGGCGCTCGGCTGCGGCAACCGGCGCGAGCGCGACCTCGAAGAAACGTTCGACCGGCACGCGCTCGAGCCACGTCACGCGCTCGGGTCGTCCCGAGGCGCGAACCCGGCGGATCGAATCGAGCACGTCGGGCGAGCGCAAGCTGCGTGCGAGGAGGTCATTTGGCCGCAACGTCGGAAACAGCGTCTGCGCCGGGGCATTGACGGCGATGACCCGATCGTCGCCACCGATCATCAGGCATGCCTCCGGCAGCCCTTCGAGCAGGCGGCGCATCAGTGCCTGGTCGCGCTCCGTCTGATCCTCTTCCATCGCGCTTTATGCGCGCCGGCCCAGCGCGCGATCAAGTCGGATCCGTCAATCCGAGTCGTCCGTCTTGCCATTGGAGGCGGTTTCCGCCATCGCCTGGCGCAAGCTCTTCCAGCGCCGAAAGCTTTCATGCGTCCCGAGAAAGGCGAGCGCGAGCACGAAGGGAATCAGATAGTAGATCACGCGAAACAGCAGCAGCGAGGCGAGCAGACCTTCCGCTGAGCGCACCGGAACGGCGCTCAGCATCGCCGCTTCGAAGACGCCTATGCCGCCCGGCGCGTTGCTGGCGATGCCCAATACGCAGCCGAAGACATAGGTTGCCGCGAAGGTGAAGAAATCGATCTGCCGCGGCGGCGGCAGCAGCACGTAGAGCACGCCCGCGGCGGCGCAGAGATCGACCACGCCGAGCGCCACCTGGCCGAGGGTGAGCTTGAAGCCGGGCAGTTCCAGCCGAAATCCCTGGATCTTGGTGTGCCGATGGCCGAAGGAAACCCACAAAAGATAGGCGGCGAGCCCCGCGAGAACGCCGACACCGATGATGACGTTGATCGGCGCTTCGAGATGATTGATCGCGCTGATCGTTTCGGCGCGCGCGATGAGCGAGACGCCGATGACGAGCGCCATGCCAAGCCAAAATGTGACGCCGGCAATGACGGTCAGGCTCGCGACCTTGCCAGCCGTGAGGCCGGCTTGCGAATAGATCCAATAGCGAACCGTGCCCGCCGTGATGAGCGGGAAGCCGAGGGTGAATGAGATCGCGTAGCTCGTGAACGAGGCGAGCGCTGCGGTCGGGTACGGCACGTGGACGCGCAACTGACGCAGCGCCAGCGCATCATAGCCGGTCAAAGCGAGAAAGGAGACGCCGGTGAGCGCAATGGCGCCAGCGAGTTGCTCCGCGCTCGTCGCCGCAAAAGCCGCCCGCAGGTCGACGAGACTGAGTTGGGTGAATGTGTGCCCCAGCGCGATGACGGAAAGAACTGCAATGCCTAAACTGAAGGCCGTGGCGACGATCCTGCCCCATCGCCAGCGCCGGTGCTGCTGCGCGGGTGATGCGGTCTCGGCTGGCTGCGCGGAACGAGGATCGGCGGCGGCGGCGGCGGGCGCTCCGTCGCCATTGGGGCCGTCGTTGGACTCCGGTCCTTGGTCCTTTTTCCGCCTCAAGTGTCCGGACAACCCGCGATCTACCTTCTAAACTTCGTCCGCAACCGCTCCCCGCAACGCCTCAGGTCCGTCAGGGACCCGTCTTCGGATGAAGCCGGGCGCAGGACGCCCGAGTCGCGACGGCGGGATCTGGTGATGCGCATTGCTCCGTTACAATCGGACCGGGTTTATGTGGCGGAGCACCCGCTTCGGCAACCCCTCTTGCTCAACCTACGCCGAGCCGACTTACCTGTGGCATGCCAGCCGGATTATTTGGAAGCTCCGGAGGCCTCCTCCTGCCCCACCGCCGTGCAGCGGATGGCGACGATCGAAGCGCCCGCTCGCGCGGTCAGCTCGCCGATAGTCTTCGCCGGCACGACGCCGCTCGGGGCGGCTGCCAAGCCTGTGAATTCGGCGAGAGCAGCTTGATCGACCAGCCGATAATTTGCCCGCGGGCTCAGCCCGGCAAAAAGCTTGGCCGCAGCGGCTTCGGCGGGCAATAAGCCGATCAACGCACCGCCACGATCGAGAACTGCGCTGCCCGCCGCGGGCCCCGCCACTGCCGCCGATAATTTGGGCTTGCCCGCGACGATCCGAATATCGCCCGGCGCAGCGACGAGCTCATCGGCCGCGCCGCTGCCCGCTATGCCTGCATAGCCGAGGACGACGACGTCGGCTTCTGCCGAGAGAGCCCCCGGACGCGGGAGAAGCACCGGCGCGGTCAGGGAAGCCACCTCGAGCAGGCTCAGCCCTACCTGCCCGTCTTGCCGCAGGATCTTCGCTCGGCGCCCGCCGATCGAAGGATCGTTGCACCCGGCAGGCAAGCTCGTGACGACGAGCCCCTTGCCGAAGCTGACGCCGCTCGCCACCAGGCTTGCGGGTTGCGGTGTCGACATGGGCGCGCTCGCCGCCGCAGGCGCAGCCGGCATGGGCGACCCCGGCGCCGGCGGCAGCACGTTTGCGAAGGGCTCGAAAGAATTGGCGATGGCAATCGCGAGCTTGTCATAGACCGCCTTGCTGCCGGCGGCATAAGAGAAGGTGAATCCGGCCAGCGCATCCGCGCCGTTGCGCACGCCATGGGCATAGCGGGTGTAGAAGATCGCGCTGCGCGTCTCCCCCGCGACGACGAGGAAATCCGGCCGCAAGATTTTATAGGTTACCTTGCGTCCAGGCGCGTCGGAGCGCAATTCGTCGAAAACCGACGCAAGACCATCCGCCTCGTCCGGCCGCAGCATCGTCTCGAGCACGGCGGCCCCGTCGCGCGATCCGAATGTCGTGCCGGATTTGGTGATTCCCGTTTTGGCGAGCAGCTTCAATGGAAGCCCGATCTTGATCCCGGTGCGCTCGTCGAGCACGAGTCCGAAGCCCACTGCCTGCTTGCCGACCTGCGCGACGGCGGCGAGCACGGCGCGGCCCTTGGCATCGAGCGTTCCGTCGCCCGGCATATGCTGGCGCAGCGCGAATGTGGCGATCGCATCGCGTGTGCCTTTGCCGAAACGCCCATCGACAACGCCCTTATAGTCGCCGGTCCAGATCAATCCGTCCTGGATGGCACGGCGATCGGTCTCGGGCAGGGCCTCGAAGGCGCGACGCGCGGCATCGAGCGCGGCATCGGGCGGCGCGTTTTGTTGGGCATGGGCGGACGCTCCACCAAGCACCCCGGCGATCAGCGCCACATGCACCCAATGCTTAAAATTCCGAGACGGCGACCACATCAGACGGCCTTTCCGAACGACGTTCATCCCCAGATCATACGCGAGCCTCGAGACGATCGATTCATCTATATCACTTTCGCGTTCGCGCATGCCGACCTGTGCGATGATCGGAGACCAAATTCCACGCATCGCCTCGCCGCCGAAACACGTATAGAGTCCGAATTCGAGACCGCAAATGCAGCCCGTGCGAGCATCCGCATCAGGAGACGATCATGCGCAAATTCCTCGCCCTTCTCGGCTTTTGCGCTTTGCTCTTTGCCGGCCGTGCATGGGCTGAGACGAAGAGCTTCACCGACGAGCAATTGCAGAGCGCCGGCATCCGCCTCGAAGAGCAAATCAAGAAAGACGCGGCGGCAAGCGCGCCGCGTCCGCTCGAGCAGCTCCGCCGGGACACGCAGGCGGCTTTGGCCCGCAGTGATTTTGACGGCGCGATGACGGCGAGCGCGACGGCGCTCGCGGCCAATCCGAAGGATGCGGGTCTTTGGTTGCTTTATGCGCGCGCTGCATCCGGCAGCGACGCCAAAAATTATCAGCGTCAGGCTGCTGCGACGACCGCTGCCTATCTCGCTTATCAGATGGCGACGACCAAGAGCGACGAAGCAGCGGCGCTCGCCCTCCTCGGCGGCATCTATGCGGACCGGGCCATGTGGCGCCCCTCGCTCGACGCGCTGCGCTCGAGCCTCGAGCTTGCGGACAATGCCACGATCCGCGCGCGCTACGAGGACGAACGCGCGAAATACGGCTTCCGTATTCTCGACTACAAGGTCGACAGCGATTCGGCGTCGCCGCGTGCCTGCTTTCAATTCTCCGAATCCTTGGCGCGCGGCCACGTCGATTTCGCGCCCTATGTTGCCGTATCGGGTGCGGCGAACGGCGCGATCTCGGTCGATGATCAACAGCTCTGCGTCGAAGGGTTGAAGCATGGCGAGCATTACGCGATCGTGCTGCGCCAGGGCCTGCCTTCCACGGTCAAGGAGAGCCTGCTCAAATCAGCCGATTACGACATCTATGTGCGCGATCGCTCGCCGCAGGTGCATTTCACCGGCAAGAATTACGTTCTGCCGCGCATCGGCCAAGAGGGCATACCGGTCGTTTCCGTCAACACGCCGAAAGTCGGCGTCGACATCCTACGCATCGGCGACCGCAATCTTCTGCCGACCTTGCGTTCCGAGGATTTCCTGTCGCAGCTCTCTTCCTACAGCCTCAAGAAATATATCGACAATGACGGCGTGAAGATTTGGTCGGGCAGCCTCGCCGTCGCAAGCGAGCTCAATCAAGACGTGACGACGGCCTTTCCGGTTCTGGAAGCCGTCGGCAAGCTCGAGCCCGGCGTCTACGTGATGATCGCCAAGGCCGGCGGCGCAGCCGACGCCGGCAGCAGTGACGACGACAGCGGCACGCTCGCGACGCAATGGTTCATCGTCTCCGATCTCGGCCTGACCGCCTTCAGCGGCAATGACGGCGTGCACGTTTTCGTCCGTTCGCTGGCGAGCGCTGCGCCGCAGGCCGGAATTTCGCTGCGCCTCATCGCGCGCGACAACGAGGTCCTCGCGACGAAAACGACCGGTCCGGACGGCCATGTGCGTTTCGACCCTGGCCTCGCGCGCGGAAAGGGCGGCCTTGCCCCGGGGCTCGTCGTCGCCGAGGACGGCAAAGGCGATTACGGCTTTCTCGATCTCACGCAGGCACCGTTCGATTTGACCGATCGCGGCGTCAAGGGGCGCGCCGCCGTCACGGCGCTCGATGCGCTGGTCTTCGCCGAGCGCGGCGTCTATCGCTCGGGCGAAACCGTCTTCGTGACGGCGCTTTTGCGCGACGGAAAGGGAACGGCCGTCGCCGGCCTGCCGCTCACCCTCGTTATTCAGCGCCCGGACGGCGTCGAATATAAGCGCATCCAGACGGAGGATCAGGGCGACGGGGGGCGCAGCCTCACGCTGCCGCTCTTGGCGGATGTCGCAACCGGCACGTGGCGCATCCAGGCCTTCGCGGACCCGAAAAGCCCGCCGATCGGCGAGACGAGCTTCCTCGTCGAGGATTACGTGCCGGAACGGCTCGAATTCACCTTGACGCCCGAGGCGACGAGCGCGCGCCCCGGCGAGACAATCGAGATCGCCGCGGCAGCGCGTTATCTTTACGGCGCGCCGGGCGCCGATCTCGACATAAGCGGGGACGTCGAGATCGGCACCGCCGACGACGCGGGCCTTGCCGCGCTCAAAGGCTATGTCGCGGGCCTTCAGGACGAAGCC
>Ga0116227_10016330_pt1 | contig 10689 bp, 11 predicted proteins | sample S1TSphgellanicum_FD_89693 | JGI IMG/M metagenome (GOLD analysis project Ga0116227, IMG submission 89693) | Host-associated microbial communities from peat moss isolated from Minnesota, USA - S1T2_Fb - Sphagnum magellanicum MG | ecosystem: Host-associated > Plants > Peat moss > Unclassified...
GTCATAACATTCTTTACCCGCGAATGTTTACCAAATTACATTGGTTGATCTATAAAATTCTTTAAAATTCTTGCTTCTTTGGGCTTCCATAACATTCTCGCACCAAGAATGTCATAACTATGGATTTTGTGGAGAGAATGGCTATCCACAACACCTTTGCTGAGTAACAAATTCACAAGTGAGGTATTCTTAGCTCCCTTCTGATATGTGAATGTAAAATCAAAAGTAGGAGAACCCACTTGTTTAACCATGCTAGAACTACTGACCAGATTACGAACGCCATCTACAACACGTGAGCCAATTGAGTGTCTCTCCAAGGTCTTAGATGGGACCCTTGTAACATGTGGATTAGGGATTGGTAGAAGAACTGATGTACTGTTCAGGGTATCTTTTAGAACTACAATTATGTCCTTGGTGCTTAGTTTCAAATCTTGAAAACTAAATAATGGTATAATCACAAGCTTTTGCGCCACTTCACACATTTGCACTTAGCACTCCATAAGCTGATTAGTGGAAAATTGTGTGTTTTTTTTATGTACATGTACTCTTGGGACACGAAAATTTGATGCCCTAATAGCTTATGGTGTAGTAGTCTCCTCCCCCCTCACCAACAAGGTGCATTCTTCTTCTGCATTGAGAGAACAAAAAGATTGTGGCATGACTGCTCGAACTCCTCTAGCCCTGGTAATAGAACTTGAACCAAATGCGAGTTCATTAGTTTGAATTACCTGCCTAGTGGCAGAAACTCTGGGTGCCACACTATCTTCTTGTGTCGCAAAGTAGGAAGGGCAAAAAGAAGTGGCAAATTCTAGTGTGAGACTAAAATTATGTGCACTGGAAAGCACATATTCCCCAACCATGGCATCGTGTGAGAGGTCATAGAACTACTTAGGAGGTCCCTCCTATGATCCTGAACCTTATACAGGTTGGGCATGATTAGTTGGTTGGGAAGACTTACCTTTTAGATTAACAAGTTGGGCCCTCAATAATTCAAGTTCATTTTGCAAAGTTTGAACTTGAGTGGCATGGGCTTGAAGCACCTCCCTCTTGTCAACATTGTGCTCCTTCTTCTTAACATTCATATTAGAATTACCCTTGGTGGGGGAAGCTTGAGTGGAAGGCTAAAATGCTTTGGCTTTTGGTTGAGGGGTAACGGAAGATGTTGGCAGATTTTGTCGTGGTAATCAGAATTGCTTCCATTTCGGGAACTTGGCAAAACAAACAGCTTTCTAATGTCCCTCTTTTCCACAATAATCACAAAAGAGATCCTCGGAAGGAATGTTGCACTCATTAGTTTTGTGGGTAGGATTACCACAGTAGTTATAAGAAAGTAGGATGGGTGTAACCGAGTGCACTGCTTTAGCCCTTGAAGAAAAATGTGATGATCTAGTTGGCGCTATAGTGAAAGCTAAGGCCTTGAACATGATGGAAGCCTCATAGTGTGCATGAGCCAATTCGAGCTATTCTGAAATGTTGTATACATCCAGCAAGTGTACAAGTCTCCAAATTTTGCAAAAACCCGTTGCAAAACTTGTGCATGGAGTGTTGGAATACCTTCCAATGAACAAAGATACTGATGGGCAACTTCCAAGTCTATGATGCTCTAATTATCCTCTTTAAGCTTGAAAAGCCTCTTGTAGAACATCTTGAAGGTTTCATCCTTCTATAGAAAGAAAATGGTGAGTTGCATAATTTTTTCAAAACTCTTAATCGAAAATTCCAGCTCAAGAATTCGAAAGAATTCCCCCACTGGATCAATAAAAGCTAGTGCATCGATGGTGGGAGGAATGTTTACAGTAGCAGAAATGAATTGTTGAGGAGAAAGGTTTACTAAAGTAAGTACTCGATCTGGATTATTGGGCATAGTCCCATGATGTGCAATGGTAGCTTGCAATGCAGCTTGAGAGGCGATGGCAATGGCTGTGGCATAAGCTGGATTAGGGATTTAGGTGATGCCCAAAATCCTCAGAAAATGTTATTCATAAACATCTAATGCTTCATAGTGCACATAACAGGTTAGTTGTTTGAATGCGAACGCCTCGGTGTAATTAACACTATACTTGAACTCCAATTCACAAACCATAATTGAAAAAGTTGCCTTGAACTCCCTCAAAGAAATGGTGCCTGGCCTTTCGCTGAACTTCTCAATTCTCCCAGAGGAATTGTTGACCTCCATGGTGTATATGGGTGTAAAGGTAACGACTTGTAACGGAATATATGGTGATGGTGTGAAAGCTGGTGCAGCAATAAGCGTACCCCATTAATTAACCCCTCCAAATGGACTTTAATGTACTATTGATGTAATGTAACCTGAACCTGAATTTTTGGTACAATTCTAATACAACCTAAGTTGTATTAGATGATGGTGGCGTTGTAGACGCTTGATGGTACCATCATGAAGATCATGAGCTCAAAGAAATTGGCTCAAATGATTATGTGTTACTTCATAGTTAATACCTTGGCTCTAGCTGAGCGATAATGCTCTCATCATCCGAGGACATGGTGTCGTCCCATGCCCCAAAATTTTGTAACAATAGAAAACACTAGCTATAAAGTTTTAACACAACCTATGTAATTAAATACAACCATAATGGAAAGGTATTAGATACGTATGTATGTAGTACATATGATTTGAAAAATACGGCGCGTCGATGAAGATGAACGGTGATGGACGGACGGCGATGGATGGACGTCGATGGATGGAAGGGGCTGGACGGACAGAACCAGACAAACAAAACCGGACGAAACCGAATGGACATCGGACAAAAACTAATGAACATCGGACTAAATTACGATGGACAACAACGGAACCTCTAATGGACAACGATGGAACTTTGACGGACAATGACAAAACTTTAACAAATAGCGATGGAACTTTGATAGACGACAATGGAACTTTGACAGACGACAATGGAACTTTGACAGACAACAATGGAACTTTGACAGACAATGATGGAACTTTAACGAAGGGCGACAGACGGCGATGGACAACGGACGACAACTGCAACAGGCGACGATGGCGACAAACGACTGACAACAATTGCGATGGACGGCGATGGCAATGGACGATGGACGACAATGGATGGTGGACAACAACGGATGGTGGACGGCAATGGACAGTGGACAACAACGGACAACAACTACAACGGACGACAATTGCAACGACAACAAATGGCAACTCTGCCGACAATAGCACTGCAGAGCGATCTATGTCCGTGAACTTTACGACAATGGCGTGTAGAAGAGAAAAAAAAAATTCTTCTACTTCTTGTTTTTTTATTCTTCTTCTTCTTCTTTTTCTTCTTCCAAAGCTGCTATAAGGGCAACTCACTACATGACTACAAGATTAAAAACACACAAGAGTGCGCAGCCCAAATGCTAACCTCAAAACCCATGTACAAGGAAAACAAGTGTATGTGGGGTTACATCATCTGGTGCAGATCTTGTACTGCAATCAAACCTTGTGTGTGTGTGTGTACGTACTCCAAAGACCTAAAGCTAGCAATAAAACAAGCTTTGGAGTTGTTCGCTCCTTCCTCCCTCCGAAGCTTTGGAACTTAAAACTTCATAACTTATAGCTTGTTTTTGGTGTCCTTTCTCCCTTGCTTACGCTATTGTTAGTTATGGGTGTTATTGTTCCTGTTGTAATTATAGTACAAAAGTAGAAAAAGAAGAAGAAGTAACAACAATTCAAGAACACAAAAAACCAACAAGAAAAAGAAACCTAAGAAACTCAAAGCCAAAAAAAATATGCCACTTTCAACATTAAGCGACAAAGAAGAGTTTTTCTAAAATTAAATTGAAAAGAAGGAAAGAAAACATAGTGTATATAAACGGTGGCCGTGTAATAGCCACCATGAACATCTAAAAATCCAATATGACTATGGAGGAAACTCTCCTTAACAAAGGAATTCTAGAAAAATTAACAAGAGAAGGGAAGAGCTTGGCCTTTTATACAACTGTTAACAAAGCTAAAACCCTAAACAAGCCATAACCCTAAAACACCTAATAGCGTATAGTAACCTAAGAACGTACATTAACCTTAAGAGTGTACATTAACCCTAAAGGCATGATTGGCATGCCCGTAACCAACCATCATGTATGAGGCCATGCATACAGGCATGACACACCTTTGTAGGCATAGGAAGTTACCAAGGAGACTGAATTTTTGGGTAGCAAGTTATAATTTTTCAACAACAATAGTAAGCTCTAGAACAACAATAACAAAACGAACATTTGTTGAATCATTCACCATCAGTAGCCACATGCTAGTTTTCAATAGCTATGAGCAATGGTGAATGTGGCATAACATGTGGTTACTCAAGGACAGTGGCCAAGACAACAAGAAAAGAATTTTCCACAACAAGTTGCCACTTAACAATAGAGGCATCTTCATCATCAATAGTAGCAAAATAAGAATAAATTAAAATTGCATACAGTTCACATCCATGGATTTGTGACCTTTGAGAGGATTGTGTTATGGAAGAAACCCTTCTTGATCTTATATGTTCACCTTTGTACACATAAAAGTGTACTAATTTTTTGAGTTCCTATGGAAGAGATTTTGTTTTGGGATTATTGGTGTCTTGGAAAGGTTTTTCTCTTGTTTCCTCATGTGGCATTGAGAAATAAACCCTTTCAAGAAGATTTATAGTTAGGAATTCAGGTGGCTAAAAAGTGATGCTCGCACCCACCATGTATTTATATTCACATACGATAGGAGGCACATAATGATTAATATTACATATGCAAATTTGGGAACCACCACAATACAGATTCCACACTTAATATTCTTAGGAACAAACTGACCATTAAGTTTGAAAAACAATGTTTTCAGTTCAAAACTAGGTCAAATACCACAAGTAGGTAAGATTCAATATCATAGTCCAACACATCATCAGATGATATCCCATCATTGAGGAGCCAATGACTTGTAAAACTTAAGAAAAGCTCATGTGGAAATGCTTGGCACTTGGGAAGAAGGTAACCATTTGAAAACACCATAACTATTGCCTCAAATATTATTGTATAAATTTATCTTTTTGAGGAGCAAAAGTGCACTTCGAAAGAACATTGGCAAAATGTTTGCACTTAGCCTTCATCAGGCATGCATTGCAATTGGGCTTGCTCTTAGTGCAAAAGACTTACAAAGTTTTTTTTCAGAAAATCTCAAGGGTTTTTTTCCTTTAAAAAAGTAATTTTTATCTTTATTTATATTTTTTCAATTTTGTGATGTATTTATTGTTCATCCTCTAAAATCTCACTACCATTGTTTCTTGTAGTCTTTATTTTGTGCTTACAAAACATTGCATTGTACCAAAACAATAGAAATATAGGTGGGAAGGCTAACCTTTCCTAATCCTATTCAATAAATAGTTATAAGTAGGAATGACAACTTAATGGCATTCTCTGCAACTATTTGGTATTTCATTACATACCTAGGTCCAACAATGTGTATTTTTTGCCCACAAAATAATGCAAAAAAATTATATCAACAAGCTACCCTTATTCATAACATTAAAATGTTCAAAACAACTATCAAAAATGGAACAAGAAATTGGAATTTTAAAAACCAACAACTACAGCAAGTCCAAATTCTATGACTTTAATACAGCCTGCTAAAACAAGAAGGCTCTACTCTTATGCAAAAAAATATTGCAAGAGATGTTGCACCTTGAAGGTAAATCATAAACATTGGTAACTTTGGTGAATCCATTTCAATAGCTTCCTTGTAGCATAATGACAAGTTAATTCAATGCACTAACTTGTTTTGACATTTGCATTAAATATGGGATGAAGATACAAAAAATAGAATATTAATAGATCTAAAAACCAACTTGACATAATAGCCAACAATTGTTCACAGATATTTGCTCCAAGATTGAAAGGTGGATCAACTTACCAACATTACACACTCCTAAACAAGCCTAGGACCAGCAACAACACGCAAATTAGGGCTATTAAGTGGTTCATCTAGACCCTAGAAAGGATAGCAAGTAACACATAAAATTTCAATTTATTGCTCATGGCCAACTTCAACAACTTAGAACTTTTGAAATGCTCACACCATCCATAAACCCATATGCTGGCTCCTTATCCACTAGGCAAGAACATATGAAGTAGATGATAAGAATATGTGCACAAACTGCATACTCTACCCAAGTTGCTTAAATCTTAAAAGTTATTAACTCAATGAGGAATTGAACCTCATAAACAACCCTTCATTGCTAGGTTGGGCTACACTTCATGTCACAAACAAGTCAGTATTAATCATTAATTTTTTCACAATTCATTTGATAAACCACTTCAAGTAATTTTTGCAAGTTAGGATTAATCATCAACATTTAAGATAGCCAAAATAGACCTTATACCATCCAAAGCATAAGTAGGCAGTTCATATATAAGATCATTACCATTCACATAATGATGATTTGGGAACATTGGGAATTTGATAACTCATACCAAATGGGAGTAGGTAAATACAGTTTGAGATGCTTCCAATAAAACATAAGAAGATTCAAATGTGCCCCACTTTTGATAATAAACACTTGTAATTACATCATCACCAACCTCATATGACGAACCCCATGCATTAGTGAAATTTTTATTAATTTTATGAAGAGGTTTTGAGCACCTTGCAAGCCAAAATTCCTAGCCCTCATCATTATCAGCAACGACATTAACAACAAAGTTATCTCTTATTTCCAAACAAGTAGCAAGCATATCTCCATCTTCACCAAAATCCTAATTAACATCTTCCTTTTCCATGATAGATCACACAAAATTAGTATCTACAAGTTTTAATGTTTTTGGCCTCCATTCATTTGTCCTTTGAAGATATGAGCATGCAAACCATTGTCTTTCCATGTAAAAACAACAAAAACATGCTAATTCTTTGACCATTAGTTTAGTAACATCATATTGATTCAAGGCACATATGGAATGCAATTATTGAGTGCTAGGAACTAGATCACAAGCATGGGCAATGTTTCAATCAACATCACATATACCTATGAGCCAAAATATCCTTTTAATTGACTTGCAGTGGCTAGTGTAAGAGGTTTTGGGCCTTTCAAACAAACTTCTGCATAGGAAACTTACAACATATGTTGCATTTCGTAAAGGCACACCATGGGCATTTAATTGTTTTTGCCGCAAAAACCACTTGATAATAGCCCCAACTCCATCATGAGCTCCTTTCCCATGACTCGTTCCAAAAAATGACCAGATCATTGCACACCCATCTATCAAATAAAGATAATATCCCACAAAATACCAAGGCTTATGTGACTTGAATTGATTTGCATAGCCATTTGACCACACAAAGTGAGTAAAGGGGCATATCCTTCTTCAACCATGTAAGTCTAATACTTTTGTAAACAATTTTGCACAAAATAGGAATCATGTTTGTGGTCATCACTAATATAAAAGTGATATTTTTATACTAATGGAAGTTTTTGCCATTTGGTTTGAAGAATGCCCTTACAAAATTTCAAAAGGTCATGGATTGAATATTGGTGGGTCTTGGTTTTGTTAAATGCTACATTGATGACATCCTTATTTTTAGTTTGACCCCAGGAGATCATATGCATCATTTGCGAAAGGTGTTTGGAAAACTTAAAGAACATAACCTTAAGTTTCATCCAGGCAAGTGTTAGTTCTTTCATACTCAAATAAAATACTTGCGTCACATGATTTATCCAGGTGGATTGGGGGGTCAGAAAGCCAAGGTTGAGGCCATTTCACAAGTTCCCCAACCAACAGATGTTAATTGGTTATGAGCTTTTTGGGCTTGTGTAATTATTACCAGAGGTTTGTGAAAGGCTTCAATAGCATAACCAAACCTTCAACCCAACTGACACAAATTGACTAGGAGTTCATTTGGGATGAACCACCAAAATAGGCCTTTTGGGAGTTGAAAACCAGGCTTTCATCAACCCCCATTTTGAGGCAACCCATCCGAGGAAGACCATTCCAAATACACACTGATTGGAGTACTTTAAGATTGGGAGTCATGCTTACCTAACTTGATGATGATGGTTCAAAGTTTGTGGTGGCATATGCCAATTGGTCTGATAACAAAATGGAGGCCAAGTATAGCTCATATGAAGGGGAATGCCTTGTAGTTGTTTGGGTTGTTTCATCATTTCGATGTTATCTTTATGGTAGCCCATTCACTTTGATTATCAATCACCAACCTTTAAAATTCCTTATGGAATCAGATCGATTCACTGGAAAGTTGGCCAAGTGGGCACTTATCTTGTAAGAGTATGACTTTGATATAATTCACAAGCTTGGTAGGGCTAATTGAGATGCCAATGGGTTGAGTTAGAACCCAAGTTCCAACGAAAAGGATACCATTGGGGCTCGTTGGCATGGTGATGTGAATTTGGAGACGATACTAGGATGGCATGCCTTTGCATACCTTTATACCTTATTGGGGTGTTTTAGTGATGTACTTCAGACTAATATGGATGATGGGGATCCCCGTGATGTGGACATGGAATTAGAGGGCAATGGTGCTTTAGATATTTATGATGATGCACTTGTCATTGCATATTTGCAAGTAGGTGAAATTCCAATTGGATTAACACCCAAGGAAAGGGACCATGTTGTGCATAGGGCCAAACAATTGAAATGGGAAGGTAATTCCCTCTTACGAATGTGGGTAGAGGGACAAGTGAAGGATGTGCTTTGCCCAAAACAACGTGAGAGCCTTGTGAAGCATGCTCGTGAGGAATTGGGCCATTTTGGGGTTCAATGGACATATAGTTGTTCTAGACAGAACACTGGTGGCAAAGGATGCAATTGCAAATTTAGTAATTTGTTTCTAAGTATATGGTGTGTGATCGAATTTGGGTGTCTTTCAATGCACCTACACCTCACCTATAGCCCTTACCAATTATGGGGCTTGGGTATTGATGGAATTTGAATTTTGTCGGCCCATTAAGTTTGACACCTTGACATAATTGATATGTTTTGGTTATGATTTAACATTTCTCCAAGTGATTGGAGTTGGTTCCATTGTTAAATCATAGCAATGAAGGAGCAACATATGCATTTTTAAACAAGGTACTTAATAGGTTTGGGGTTCCAATTGAAGTTCTCATTTACCAAGGTATAAAATTATGTGGGGAATTCCAAGAGTTGTGTGAGAAAGCATTGATTGATCATCACACAACTTCATGAAACCATTTTGAGGTAAACATGTTAATTAAGCAGATGGTGCAAATGGTGAAATGGGGTTTGCAAAAGTATGGTCTTCACAAGGGCCATACTCAAGATTGGGACTTACAGCTACCATGGCTAGCTATGGGGAATAGGTTTAGTCGACAAACTTTTATTTCATATTTTTCACCATACTTTTTATTTTTTGGTAATGAGTTCGAGTTACTAACCTCAATTTGACATGATGCAATGGCAGTAATCAACATGGATGATTTTAATGTGTGGATTCAAGCATGTGAGTAGTGAGTTTTACCTTTTTTCGACATGTTATGGCCATGGCTATGGAAAATTTAGCAATTGCCCAACATTGGGATACATTGCATTATGCCATTATATGTGGAAGTGGTTCTTGGCCTCAAATTCGGAGGTTTGAGTGAGGAGATTATGTTTACTTGCAACAGATAGCACCGACTACTTTGGATGTGACTATAGGACATGTTATTCTACATGTGCAAAAGGTTTTACCTTTTGGAGTGTTGTTGTTGGAAGGTCGAGATGGTCAAACATGGAAAGACCATGTGTACAATTATGCACCATATCATCTTCCCAATGTGGATGGCTAAATGGACCCATCCTTAGCCATGGTTTCAATTGGCCTATGATGTATGTTGTGTGGGCAAGCTTCAAAAGTTGCCACTATGTTGATTTGTGATAAGTGTTCTTAAGGTTGGCATATGGGATGTCTCATGTCACCAATGGAAGAAGTGTTAGTTGTCAAATGGTTTTGCCCTCGGTGCACCCAATAGGTTCCTAGGGTCACATAATATAACTAATTTAAGATTTTCTTCCATGGTAATTCACATTTGGTTGGGGATTTGAAGGATTACAGTTAGGTGACTAATGATGGGGCTCACATTTGCACTCAGCCTAGTGGTCTTTTTGCCTTGGAACCAAAGTGTTAGTCCATGGTGGATTTCCAACAAGTAAGTTCAGTAATGTTATCTAGCTTAGGGGGACCTTAGCCCCAAATAGGGGGGCGATTTGAATGTGGTGTACCATTCAAGGTATTTTTATGTTACGTGTTGTCAATGTGGTGACAGTGATGGTTATAGGCACCAACATAAGAGTGCACGATAATTGTCAAGGGTGTTAATTTAGCTACCTAATTAGGTCCTAGTTAATTAAAGATAAATTGGGTTAGTTAAACTAAGTAGTTAATTTTGAACCATTTAATGTGTGAATGAGGTTCGGGATATTTTTCATGGGATATAATCCCATCTTGTGTGACCTCAAATCACTTTTGGTGATTTGAGATTCTAGAGCATAGTTTCTACTTTGTAGTTTTCTTTGTTATGCAAGTGTTTTGGTTTTCTATGTTTTGGGCTTAAATTCTTGTGTTGTTGCAAGTGAGCAATCTTTTGGTTTGAATGTGTACCATTTAGGGTATTTTTATGTTATGTGTTGTGAGTGTGATGATAGTGATGGTTATAGGTGTCGACATATGAACGTACAACAAAAATA
>Ga0116227_10016331_pt1 | contig 10689 bp, 13 predicted proteins | sample S1TSphgellanicum_FD_89693 | JGI IMG/M metagenome (GOLD analysis project Ga0116227, IMG submission 89693) | Host-associated microbial communities from peat moss isolated from Minnesota, USA - S1T2_Fb - Sphagnum magellanicum MG | ecosystem: Host-associated > Plants > Peat moss > Unclassified...
GCGACCAGATTGGCCCAGCCGTCGGCAACATTATTGCCAACAGGCGAAATCAGCCCCAGGCCTGTAACGACAACACGACGACGGCTCACGGTAACCTCTTTTTCATAGGTGACAAAAGCAAAAGCCACAGCGGCTACAGGAATCAGACCTGTGAGCCCTGTGGCTGTTAACCTGGAAACTGCGCTGAAAACTGCGCTCGAGACCGCGCCGGCAACTTCATCGCCAGCCTGGTCGGCAATAGCGCCAACCCTGCGCTTGCCGGAAACCGGCACGACAGGGCGTCACACGCAGCCAACCCAGCAACGCGGGCGCGAATGACCTTAGGCCTTGACGTTTGCGCGAGCGTAGTCGATGGCTTGCTGAACGGTCGTGATCTTCTCAGCTTCTTCATCCGGAATTTCCATGCCGAATTCGTCTTCGAGGGCCATCACGAGTTCGACGGTGTCGAGCGAGTCAGCGCCGAGGTCGTTCACGAACGATGCTTCGTTCTTGATCTCCGCTTCCGCAACGCCCAGTTGTTCTGCGACGATCTTCTTGACGCGCTGTTCGATATTGTCCATTAACCCCTCCAAGGGAAAAGAAGTTCAAAAATACAGGTGCGCGCATTTTATCAGGTTTGCCCCTGCAAAAAAGCGGCGCGCACGGTTCCTGTCAAGGCATCCGCCCCACCGCGTCGAGAAACGCGTCACGGCGCGGATGGTAACCGAATTCCGTTACGACATGTACATGCCGCCGTTTACATGGATCGTCGTGCCGGTGATGTAGCCGGCCTGCGGCGAAGCAAGAAACGCGACGGCGTGAGCAATGTCTTCCGGGCTGCCCAGACGGCCAAGCGGAATCTGCGCCTTCAGCGCGGTTTGCTGCTCTTCCGGCAGGGTCTTCGTCATGTCGGTGTCGATAAAACCCGGCGCAACGCAATTCACGGTGATGCCGCGGCTGCCGATTTCACGCGCCAGCGCCCGCGTCATGCCTGCCACGCCAGCTTTCGCCGCTGCGTAGTTGGCCTGCCCCGGGTTGCCGGCCGAGCCGACCACCGAAGTGATGTTGATGATCCGGCCGCCACGCGCCTTCATCATCGGACGCAAGACGGCGCGCGACAAGCGGAATACGGACTTGAGATTGGTGTCGATCACCGCGTCCCAGTCGTCGTCCTTCATGCGCATGGCCAGTTGATCCTGGGTGATGCCCGCGTTGTTCACGAGGACGTGCAATGTTCCGAATTCTTTCACGGTGCCGTCGATCAGCGCTTCGGCAGCCGAGGCGTCGTTCACGTTCAGCACGGCACCGCGGCCGTTCACGCCGGCGGCCTTGAAGGCTTCGCTAATCGCGCTGGCGCCGCTTTCGCTGGTTGCCGTGCCGATCACCGTTGCGCCCTGGCGCGCCAGTTCGAGCGCAATGGCGCGGCCAATGCCGCGCGAGGCGCCCGTCACGATCGCGATCTGCTTATCGAGAGTCTTTTCCATCTGTAGTCCGGATTGCCCGTGAGGGCTGATTGCACGTTAGGCGGGTTGGGTCTTGCGATGCCGGCGCGGCGTTCAGGCCGTCACGAGCTTGAGCGTTTCTTCGAGCGAGGCCGGATCGAACACCGACGCGCCGACCAGATTGCCGTCGATGCGCCTGGTCAGACCCGCCAACACCTTGCCGGGACCGCATTCGATCACATGCGTCACACCTTGGCCCGCGATTGCCTGCACGCATTCCACCCAGCGCACCGCACCGGCTGCCTGACGCACAAGCGCATCCTTGATGGCGGCCGGCTCGCTAACCACGGCCACGTCGACGTTGTTGACGACCGGAATCGCCGGCACCAGCACTTCGACGCTCGCCAGATACTCGCGCAACTGGTCCGATGCCGGCTTGAGCAGCGACGAGTGGAACGGCGCCGAGACCGGCAACGGCAAAGCGCGCTTCGCACCCTTGGCCTTGGCAAGTTCGCAGGCCTTCTCGACCGCGGCCTTGTGGCCTGCGATCACGACCTGCGCAGGCGCGTTGAAATTCACCGCTTCCACAACGCCCGCGGACGCCGCTTCCGCACAGACCGCGCGCACTGCGTCATCGTCGAGACCGAGGATGGCTGCCATGCCGCCCACGCCAACCGGCACCGCCGTCTGCATGGCCTGGGCGCGGAAACGCACGAGCGGCACCGCGTCGCGGAACGCCAATGCGCCCGCCGCGACCAGCGCCGTGTATTCGCCGAGACTGTGGCCGGCGACGATGGCCGGCGCCGGACCGCCCGCAGCCGTCCATGCGCGGTAAATCGCGTACGCCGCCGTCAGCATGACCGGCTGGGTATTGGTGGTGAGATTCAGGTCGTCCGCCGGACCTTCGGCAATCAGCTTGCCCAGATCCTGGCCGAGCGCGTCGGACGCTTCCTGAACCGTCTCGCGCACGATGGCGTGATCGGCAAATGCATTAAGCATACCGACCGATTGCGAGCCCTGACCAGGAAAAACAAACGCAAATTTCATAGGATCCTCAACATTCGATATTTCAGAGTCGCGCGGCACACGGTCCGATCGACGCAATCAACCGCTGCGGACGGCGCGCATGCGCCGCCTCACTCAGCAGATCAATAGCGGATAACCGATGCGCCCCACGTGAAGCCGCCGCCGACGCCTTCGATCAGGATGTTCTGGCCGCGCTTGATGCGGCCGTCGCGCACGGCGACGTCGAACGCGAGCGGAATGGACGCAGCCGACGTATTGCCGTGCTCGCCCACTGTGACGACCATGCGCTCCTGCGGCAGGCCGAGCTTGCGGCACGTGCTTTGCATGATACGGATATTGGCCTGGTGCGGAATCAGCCAATCGACCTCTTGCGGTGCGAGGCCAGCTTTGCTAAGCGCTTCGACCGCGACCTTCTCGAGCACGTTGACGGCAAGCTTGAATACCGCCTGGCCGTCCATATGCAGGAACGCGCTGCCGGCGATCACACCGCCGTTCACGTTGCCCGGGGTGCAAAGAATGTTCGAGTGGCTGCCGTCGGCATGCAGGGCGCTCGCGAGCACACCCGGCTGGTCGGAGGCCGAAAGAATTACCGCGCCGGCGCCGTCGCCGAACAGCACGCAGGTCGTGCGGTCGTTGAAATCGAGCAGGCGCGAGAAGGTCTCAGCGCCGATCACCAGCGCAGTGCGATGCTGGCCGCTGCGGATGAAACTGTCGGCCGTCGCCACGGCGTAAGCGAAACCGGAACAGACCGCCTGCACGTCGAACGCAGCGCCATTGTTCTTGATGCCGAGCTTGTTCTGCAGCAGGCACGCCGTGCTGGGAAATACATAGTCCGGCGTGGAAGTGGCGACAATGATCAGATCGATCGATTGCGGGTCGATGTCGGCCGCTTCGATCGCACGCTGGGCGGCGATGAGGGCGAGGTCGCTGGTGGTGACATCGGGTTCTGCGAAATGGCGCGCATGGATGCCCGTGCGGGCTACGATCCACTCGTCGCTCGTCTCGACGCCCTGCCTGGCGAGACGTTCAGCCAGATCCTGATTGGTGACGCGCCCGGGCGGCAGATAGCTGCCGGTGCCCAGCACGCGGGAATAAATTGTCGATTGAGCCATTATGCCTTCGAGGATAGCGCAGCGTAGGGCTCGGCTGGCTGGCCTGCGGCCGGGCTTGCGTAACCCGCGCCGCTTGCGTCGCGCGTGGCCTGTTCCAGAGAACTCGCATTCTCTTCCATCGCCCGCGCAAGGCGCTCCAGCACGCCGTTTTTGACGGCATCATACCCGCGTTTGATCGCCCACTCAAACGCGTAGGCGTCCGCCGAGCCGTGGCTCTTGATGACGAGACTGCGCAGGCCGAGCAGTGCAGCACCATTGTATTGCCGAGGATCGACCCGCTTCTTGAAGCGCAACAGCACCGGCAACGCGAGCACCCCCATCACCTTGGTCAGCCACGAACGGCCGAACTCTTCCTTGATGATGTTGTTGAGCATCTGCGCGAGCCCTTCCGACGTCTTCAGCGCGACATTGCCGACAAAGCCGTCGCAGACGATCACGTCGGTCGTGCCCTTATAGATGTCATCGCCTTCGACGTTACCGCGAAAATTCAGTGTACTCGCCCGCAGCAGTTCACCGGCACGCTTGATGGTCTCGTTGCCCTTGATGACCTCCTCGCCGATGTTGAGCAGGCCGATTGTCGGACGCTCCTTGCCTTCGAGCGCCGACACGAGCGCATGCCCCATCTCCGCAAACTGCAGCAGATGCTGCGGCTCGCAATCGACGTTGGCGCCCAGGTCGAGCATCATCGTATAGCCGGTGGGATTGGGCAGCGCGGACGCGATCGCCGGGCGTTCGATGCCCGGGAGCGTTTTCAGGACATAGCGGGAGACGGCCATCAACGCGCCGGTGTTGCCGGCGGAGATGCAGGCCTGGGCCTCGCCTTCCTTGACGCGGTTCAGCGCCACGCGCATCGACGAGTCTTTTTTCTTGCGCAATGCGACTTCAACCGGATCGTCCATGGCGACGATCTCGGAAGCAGGCACGACGATCAGGGAAGGCTCGCTCTCAGCCTTTAACTTCTTGAGCTGGGCGCGAATGGCACTTTCGATGCCGACGAGCATCAACTGCGCGTCGGGATGCGAACGAACGAAACTGACAGCCGCGGGAACGGTCACGGACGGGCCGTGGTCGCCTCCCATGCAATCTATTGTGAGCTTTACTGTCATGGAGTGCGACGAATTTCAGGCGCTCTGCATGGGATCGCAATAGGCGTTAAAGCGCCAACTGCGATGGACACAAAAAAGCGGCAGTAGAATGCCGCCTTTTTGCCGAGCCGGGAAAGTGTCAAGCGAGCCGATCGCGACGCGAAACGCCAAGGGGCGCAACGCAGTGCAACGATTAGTCGTTCTTCGTCTTGACGACTTTCTTGCCGCGATAGTAGCCGTTCGGGCTAACGTGGTGACGCAGATGCACTTCACCCGTGCTCGGCTCCACAGCCAGCGGCGCTGCGCTGAGGAAATCGTGCGAGCGGTGCATACCGCGCTTCGACGGCGACTTCTTGTTTTGTTGGACTGCCATGATAACTCCTAAAAATTTTCCGAATTCTAACACAGCCCGATACTGCAATCGCCAATGGCCGGATGGCCAACGCGCCGCATCGCGCTCCTATGCAACTGTTCAGTGCTTCTCGCCGCCGGAACCGCCCTTCTTGAGCGCTTCGAGCGCCGCAAACGGATTGGGCCGAGCGGGCTCGCCACCCGTTTCAGTTTCGTCCTGCGCGGCTTCGTCGCCCTCGCCCTCGTCACCCGCTGCCCCCGACACGAGAGACTCGTGCACTTCAGGGCAAACCTCGTGCTTGGGCACCAACGGCAAATTCAGCAGCAACTCTTCTTCGATCAAGTCGATAAGATCGAAATGGGCTGAGCCCACGATCACATCGACTTCATCCTCGTCGAGCGGAAACTCTTCGGCTTCCGCCTCAGTGTTGACGATCCGGTAAGTCGCATCGACGTTGAACGCCTGCAAATACGGTGTGAGACACCGCTGGCATTCGAGCCATGCCGACCCGTGAATCGCAAGCCTCAGATAAGGCTGCGGACCCTCGGTGCCGTCGTCCTGCAATTCCGGCTGCGTCGCCCCTTCGGCCTGCCAGGTGAACGCGCTTTCGCGCTCTGGCGCTTCCGCCGGGACTTCGTTTAACATGCGCGGCAGTTGCGAGACGCGCACGAGACCCGCGGCCTGGCGCCCACTACGCGCGAATTCGAACAGATCGAGATCATGCGGGTCGGCGAGACCTACAGGTTTGCCAGGATGTTGAGTCATGTGCGCTCCTGTGTCGGCACGGATTTAGCCGGGGTAATCGGTATGGTGAGTATGCTGCCTGTTACGGCATTGCTACTACGAGACAAACCCTGATTGCAGCGACGCCGCGCGAGGTTTGCGACGTGGCGGCAACGGGCTTGAAACTGCGTTGCAACACACGCATACCGATGAAAAGCCCAAAATCATATCCGTTTTATCTTTTCGAGTCAAACACTTAAGCCCGCACGCGCCAAGGCCCGTGCGGCCTGCCCTCTCTAGCCGTTGGTTCACCATGCCGGATACCCTTTCCCGCCCGCCGCGCCTGATTCTGGCGTCGAGTTCGCGCTATCGCCGCGAGCTTCTGGAACGCCTGCGCGTACCGTTCGACGTCGTCGTCCCCGCCGTCGACGAGACGCCCCAGCCGGGCGAAACGCCCGAAGCGACCGCGCTGCGGCTCTCCGAGGCCAAAGCACGCGCCGTCGCCGCCAAACTGCCCGCCGGCGAGCACGCGCTCGTGATCGGTTCGGACCAGGTCGCCACCTACGATGGTCTGCAAATCGGCAAACCCGGCTCGCACGACAGGGCCCTCGCCCAGTTGCAGGCGATGCGCGACCGCGAAGTGCTGTTTCATAGCGCACTGTGCCTGTTCGATAGCCGTGACGGCAGTGCCCAGACGCTCGACGTGATTACGACGGTACGCTTCAGGAATCTGTCCGACGCCGCGCTGGACGCTTATCTGCGCGCCGAAACACCCTACGACGTGGCGGGCAGCGCCAAATCCGAAGGACTCGGCATTGCGCTGCTGGACGCGATCGAATCGGACGACCCGACGGCCCTCGTCGGACTGCCGCTGATTGCTTTGTCGCGGATGCTGCTGGCAGCCGGCTTTCCTCTGCTGGGGGCGCAATGAGCGGCACACTGTATTTGATCCCGAACACCCTCGGCGAAGGCGACGCCGAGGCGCTCGACGCCGTCCTGCCCGCGCCGGTGCGGGCTCGCGCCGCGGCGCTGCACTACTACATCGGCGAAAACGCGAAAACGACGCGGGCGTTCCTGAAGAAGGTCGGCACCGAACGCCCGATCCAGGAAATCGAAATTCGCGAGCTGAATGTGAATACGCCGGCGGGCGAGATCGACAAGCTGCTCGCGCCGATTCTGGCCGGCACCGACGCCGGGCTGGTCTCCGAAGCCGGCTGCCCGGCCGTGGCCGATCCGGGCGCGTTGCTGGTCCGGCGGGCGCACGAGCGCGGCGTCAAGGTCGTGCCGTTCGTCGGACCCAGTTCGATTCTGCTGGCGTTGATGGCATCCGGCCTGAACGGCCAGAGCTTTGCGTTTCACGGTTATTTGCCGGTGGACGCCACAGAGCGGGCCAAGCGGCTGCGCGATCTGGAGCAGCAATCCCGCAAGGGGAAGCAGACCCAGATCTTTATCGAGACGCCTTATCGCAACAAGGCGCTGCTCGATACGCTGCTGGCGACCTGCGCGCCGTCGACGCTCGTGTGCGTCGCGGTCGATCTGACGCTGGAAACGGAGACGATCGTCAGCCGCACAGTGACGGACTGGAAAAAAACGCCGGCGCCCGATCTGCACAAGCGCCCGGCGATTTTCCTGCTGCTGGCCGTCTGAAAGAGGCGCCCGCCGCCCAGCGGCGGCGGCCCGCCCTCACCGCAAGCTCATCTTCCCACCCAGCACCATCGCATGCACGGCGGCGCTGCCCACGGCGGCGCCGAACTTGCGCGCCACGCGGTCGGTGATGCTTTCCTTCACCGTGTAATCGACGATATCCGGCGCCTTGATGATGTCGCGCGCCACGTAATCGGTATCGCCAAAGCCATCCGCCAGCCCCAGATCGACACTCTGCTGACCGGTCCAGAAGAGGCCCGAGAAGATATCCGGCGTCTCATGCAGCCGCTTGCCGCGCCCCTCACGCACCGCGTCGATGAACTGCTGGTGGATCTGGTCGAGCATTTCCTGCGCATGCGCGTCCATCTTCGGTGTTTCCGGCGAGAACGGGTCGAAGAAGCCCTTGTTTTCGCCCGACGTATGCAGACGCCGCTCGACCCCGAGCTTGTCCATCAGCCCCGTGAAGCCAAAGCCGTCCATCAGCACGCCGATCGAGCCGACGATGCTCGCCTTGTCCACGTAGATCTTGTCTGCCGCCGCTGCCGCGTAGTAGCCGCCGGAGGCGCACATATCCCCCACCACCACATACAGCGGAATGGACGGATACTTGGCCCGCAAGCGGCGAATATCGCGGTTGATGATGCCCGCCTGCACCGGACTGCCGCCCGGACTGTTGCAGCTCAGGATCACGCCAGCCGTGCCGGCATCGTCGAAGGCGCTTTCCAGCGCGGAGTCGACGTCATCGGCATTCGCATTGGTATCCGCGGCGATCTCGCCGTCCAGCGACACGAGCGCCGTGTGGCGCCCGGTGGTCGCCACCTTCTCGCCGGAAAAATCGAACACGCCCCAGACGACCAGCAGCACGATGACGATGAACACGAAGCGGAAAAAGATTTTCCAGCGCCGCGCCGCGCGCTGCTCGCTGATGGCCGCGAGCGCAATGCGTTCGAGGGCGGCGCGTTCCCAGCCCGGTTCATCAGTTGGCGTCGGCTTGCGGCCCGCTGAGGACGGTTGGTTTGGATCGGGAGTGAGATTGTCGGCCATGCGTCGCAGATCGAAGAGTCAGGGGGTGACCGGACACAGGTCGTCGTCCGGCAGCCAGAATACCGCGCGGCCATCCGGCGTATCCCGTTCGTCGACCTGAACGGGACGCAGCCTGCCGCCACGGCACGGACCGCCGACACACTTACCCGTGTCCGGCGCGTAAATTGCGCCGTGCGTGGCGCACATCAAGTATAAGCCCGAAGATTCGAAGAACTGGCCTTCGACCCAGTCGAGCTCCATCGGCACGTGCGCACAGCGGTTCAGATAACCGTAAGCCTCGCCACCATAGCGGACAAAAAAGACCACCGCATCGCCGCCGGCATATTTAGCCGGGCGGCGCAGCCCGGCGCCGCCTTCGAGCAGTTCATCGGAGGCGCAGATCCGCACCGGTTCCATGGCAGCCGCGCTCATGCGTTCTCGAGCAGCCAGGCGGACAGCGCGGCGACGTTCGGCGCGACGAACTTCGGCTCGAGCGCGGCAAGCGCGGCGGCCGGATGGGCGCCGTAAGTGACGGCGATGCCCGCCACGCCGGCGTTGATCGCCATCTGCAGGTCATGGGTGGTATCGCCGACCATCACGGTGCGCGTTACGTCCTGACCCAGCTCGCGGGTCAGTTCGTGCAGCATCGCCGGATGCGGCTTCGAGAAGGTTTCGTCGGCGCAGCGGGTGCCGTCGAAGAGGCTCGTGAGGCGCGACTGGTCGAGCGCCCGGTTCAGGCCCACACGGCTCTTGCCGGTGGCGACGCCCAGCAGATAGCCCTGGTCGCGCAAGGCCTGCAGCATCTCGCGCACGCCGGTGAACAGCTCGGTGGTCTGGTCCTTGACCAGATAGTGGAAGCGATAACGCTCCGCCAGCCGCGGATAGTCCGACGGATCGAGCGTCGGCGCGGCGATCTGCAGGGCGTCGCGCAAGCCGAGGCCGATCACGTAGCTGGCCGCTTCGTCCGCCGGCACCGGCAAACCGAGATCGCGGCAAGCCGACTGGATACTCCGTGTGATGTGCACGGTCGAATCCATCAAGGTACCGTCCCAGTCGAAGACGATCAGATCAAATTGCTCTCTAGCCATGCAGTTCCGTCTCCGGGTTGGACCCTTGGTTCAGTTCATTGAGCTGGTCGATGAAGCGCCGGCATTCCGCCGGCAGCGGCGCCTCGAACTGCAGCACCGCGCCCGTGACCGGGTGCGCCAGCTTGAGCCGGTACGCATGCAGAAACATCCGCTTCAGCCCCGGGCGCGCATTGCTGCGCGCCAGATCTTTGTTCAGCGCGAAATCGCCGTATTTGGCGTCGCCGACAATCGGCAAGTCCAGATGCGCGAGGTGAACCCGGATCTGATGCGTACGCCCCGTCTTCAGTTCCGCTTCGAGCAGCGCGTACTCCGGCCAGCGGTTGACCAGATTGAAAACCGTATGCGACGCGAGGCCGTCCGCCTGAACCCGCACGCGGCGCTCGCCGTCCGCCGTCAGATATTTATGCAACGGCTCCTTGACCGCCCGGCGGCGGCCCCAGTCGCTCGCCCACTCGCCATGGACGCACGCATAGTAGCGCTTGTCCATGCGGTTCTCGCGGATCTGCTCGTGCAGGCCGACCAGCGCCGCACGTTTCTTCGCCAGCATCAGGACGCCGGAGGTCTCGCGGTCCAGCCGGTGCACCAGTTCGAGGAATTTCGCCTGCGGACGCGCCTCGCGCATCTGCTCGATCACCCCGAAGGCGACGCCGCTGCCGCCGTGCACGGCGACGCCGGCCGGTTTGTCGATGACCAGCATGTGGTCATCTTCAAAAAGAATATTGAAATTAGCGGCCGGGACTGGCGTGTGAGCACTCGCTTCGGTTCCCTGGGCAATGCGGATGGGCGGCACGCGCACCAGATCGCCATGCTCGAGGCGGTACTGGGCGTCGACCCGACCCTTATTCACACGCACTTCCCCGCTACGCAGGATGCGGTAAATATGGCTTTTCGGCACGCCTTTGCAGACGCGTAGGAGGAAGTTGTCGATGCGCTGTCCGGCCGCGCCGTCGTCGATCTCGATCATCGAGACCTGGTCGCTTGCGACCGATTTCTGGGATATTTTGCCTAACTCTTTCATTCTGAATATAATTTGCCCAGCAGTCTGCGGCGGCCGGCGCATTGTCCGGTATTCCGGCGGTCTGCGCAGGTGCAAGCGATAAACAGTCATTTTACTTGCGCCCGGGTCTGGTTGCTCACCCGCATAACGAGATGCAACAAGTTGTACGCACGGAGTCAGCACCCGGCAGGGACGGCGCCCACAGGCGCGTTCGGTCA
>Ga0116227_10016332_pt1 | contig 10689 bp, 7 predicted proteins | sample S1TSphgellanicum_FD_89693 | JGI IMG/M metagenome (GOLD analysis project Ga0116227, IMG submission 89693) | Host-associated microbial communities from peat moss isolated from Minnesota, USA - S1T2_Fb - Sphagnum magellanicum MG | ecosystem: Host-associated > Plants > Peat moss > Unclassified...
AAAAAAGGGGAAAAAAAAAAGTTGAAAAATTATTTCAACCCCCCCCCCCCCCCCCCCTAAAAGTGGTCGTTTGACGCATGTATATCCAAACTTTACACTAAGTGTTCCCCTCAGATTAAAAAAACCATTTGAAATAGCTTTGGCATTACTTTTCATAGTAATTTTGAACATGGATTTTGCCCATTTTAGGTGGATGCATATGTGACATACAATGTGTAAATGTGATACTTTGAATCACATGAGTCATGTGGCAAGATGTCATTTGATTTTTTCATAAGGACTTGAATATTTTTATATTAATTTATGATTATATTATATTTTTAATTGAACATTTAAACTACTAATTTCAATAAATAAAATATTTTTCTACAAAAAAATGTACATATCAATATTTCATCATCAACATCCTTCCAAATTGCCTTTTTTAGTATCAATAATATCATACCATATATCATTGAATTTTTAAATTCATTATAGGGTATTATATGAAGGTGTGTTGAATTCATATTCATGTAACTTGTACTAATTATGGATTGTGAAAGGTTTTTTGTATAACTATAAAAATCCATAACAAATTGAATACTATAAATTTTGCTGTGAAATTTTTACATTGTGCTTTGATCTATGAGCTCATTGTTGACATGAGTCCCTTTCCAACATTAGAATTAATCACTATTGAAAATTTTCAAAATTCTTAAATTGTATTTTGTGATAACCAGAATGGTACACCTTAATGTGCTTTCACTTAGGCATGTGCAAGCCCCATCAAATTCTTCATGACATTTAGTGCTAACAAGGTTCAAATGAGTCTCCACATCAACTAAATATTCAAAGTTGAAAGCAACAACGTGGATTATAGGGCTATCTAGTGTTGTCTTCAACAATAATGGATTCATTATTTTTGGAACACTCATAAAAATAGGTTCAACATAGAAATTCAACAAGCCTTGACATTGTTCAAGATTTTAAGCCATTTGTTTCCATGACCTCCCCAAGCTTAGTTAGTTTTAAAAGCCTCTTTGAGAGTTGGAAAAACATTTGTAAAATGATGACATGACCACCTCAAGGTGATTGACCACAAATCAAACAAGAAGGTTTGGATAGCCAAAATTGTCTAATGTGCCATGTAGTGAACATCAATCATGCATGGAACAAATTGTGATTAGATTTGGATAATGACACCCATGCAACAACCTTGAAATACACTAACCCCATTTGCATGAAAAAACATCAATTTCTTGGACATAACATTAAAGTTCAAAATACCTCCATTGACCAAAATTGTTTCCATAATCACCATTGTTAGGTTAGTTACATAAGAGCCATCCACTACATGTTCCAAGGATAGTAACATGGGATGTATGCATGAATTGGTAGCCAAGACTAACTGTCAATTGAAATAACCTAATCATTTCCTCCTCCCTACATGCTTCAACAAATAATCAAGTTTAGAAACTACAAGTTTCCCTCATCTTCAACTTTGGAATAAACTTTGCACCTAGTAGAGGTTAAACCATCCCTGTCAATCACAAATTCCACCCATGACAATTGTTTCACCCAAACATCTTGGAATTCTCAACCAAGTTCATATTTTCAACTTCTTCACAACAATTTTTGGGTGCTCAAAGTTCTACTCCAAATTCACAGTTACAACAACAACATTGTTTGATAAAACAATGTCAAAATTGGTAAAATGTGGATGATCAAAGATCCAAGAAGAGACATAAAGCTCCAATGTGTACATGAAATTGAAAGTTCATTCAAAGTTTCAATCACCTTACAAATTACCAAGTTCCAACCCCATTCTTATGAGCCATTTCAACTTACAAGCTTGTTACTTCATGATTCATGAATCAAATGAAAATTCTCATGTTGTAAGGAACAATGAAGACATTGTAAACACATAACTAATTAGCACTCTCAACCACTAGGTGATTAATCCCTTGTTAGCCCTACAATCCTAGCAAATTACAATTATAGGATAGAAAATATTTGGTAAATTCAATGGCCATGATTGGCCCAACATGAAGCAACCCAATGGCCCTCTAAATTAGATTTTAGGTGAATTATTATTTTATGTGCATGAAGTTTCAATGACCTCACTTTTATGTTCATAGCCTTTTGGTGAGGTGACATTTTAAGGTTTTTCCATTTGTCACTATTTAGATGAATAAACTATCCACAATATATTTTTTCAAATCTCATTTTCGAAAAAATAACATTTTTAATTGAAAATCCTTTGGGGAGGTTGCTAGATTTTTTTTGTTTTGGTTGTTTTTTGGAAAGAAAAATTCCCCAAAAAAACCCTTGGTTCCAAAGTTTTAAAATGCAACAATGGGCAACATCAATAACAACACCAACAAAATTTTGGATGAGGTTGGATTTTCATGCTTATATAATATAGTTTAACATATAGTGTGTGTTGTTACAAAAAAAGAAAGTCACCCCATTTCTATCACAAACTCCCTCCCCATTGAATGATCCCACAACACATACCAAACACAAGCAAAAAATTTACTCTTTTTTCTTTAGCTAAATAGGAAAAAAAAAATCCAATTTTTACTCATGTAAAATCTTCCTCTTTTCCTTATGTAAAATTTTCCTTGTTTCCTTGGCCTCCTAATGAGTTTCTTTTTTCATCCTTTCACTTGCTTGAAATTACATGCTTGTTTCTATTTTCCTCATTTATGATTAGATATGTGACAACATGTTACAACTAGTGTTGTTTGATTCTTGAACCTTTGGTCCCTATTTTGAATTTGTTTTAATTTTTTTATGAAACCTTTGGTTTGGTCTTGAAATTGTTTCTTTAGATTTCTAAAATCTTGGGTTCCACTTAACAAAATTGGAGCTTAGTTTGGTTGAAGAATAGGTTCGATTCCATTAATATTACATATTTAAATTTTTATTTTTTTGGGTGTAGTATTAATTTGTTCAACTAATCCAAATAATCCAAGATAGATTTTATGTAATATTAATTATGTACAACCAATTAAAACTACATACTTGAATAAAATATAGGTTCATGATTTCATTTTTTTGAAAAGTCCTTATTTACCTAGAGAACTTGAACCGCGTGAAAAGGGACAACATGTTTGGTTCAAGTTCTAATTCAGTTTTTAAAAGTCAATTGCCTTGCCCAATCTAGTTTTAACATAATGTTGAACCTCTTATTCAAATTTGGATACTTTAAAACTTGAACTAAAACCTTGACCTAAACTTGCCAACACTAGTTATGACCACTTCACATCAATTGGTGTCTTTTTGACAACTTTAATTGTTCACTCTCAAGACAAGTGTGTCTTTGATTTTTAAAATTTTCAAAGCTACATATTACTAATAGGAAAACCCCTCTTGAAAACTCAAAAGTTAGGGCTAATTCATCAATAGATCAATCATTCTCTCCTTAACTTAGTACCCACTTTCTTTGAATTGTAAAATATTGTCGCACCTTTAAATCAAAATTTGATAAATATTAGTGTGACCTATGTCAGTAAACACATATTATCTCACATTATTATTCAAAATTAAAAACTTTTGCATCATAGGTTTGAAAATTATTAAATGACCTAGGTGCACTTGTATCATTGAAAGTTTCCAAAAATACCATTGAACACATCCCAAATTGCCCTAAGATTTGAATTTGTTGTTTTTGTTGATTTTTCAATGATGAAAATATTTAATGAAATTCAATCACTCAAACATTGAAAATCTAAACATTACAAAAATTACTTCGATGCACCTCTATACATTGAGGGCTTTCTAATGGTACCAAGAGTTTAGAAGAGGCCAAACATTTGATAAAACACAATGATAAAACAAACAAAGTACATCCTTTAATGGGAGGATGACCCTTGTTTTAATTTTACTACCATTATTAATATGCTTCAAATGGTTTTATTGTTTAGAAAATTGTATTGTCGAAGTTTTAGAAAAACAAATCTTTGTTTTAATGTTACATTTTACAAATATTTAACTTGGTTTTCTTAAATACAACCACCCTTCTCACCCCATACTTATATTTTCCCCAACCATTCACAAAATGGAAAAGTCATCATGTTGTTGGAAGCTTATGCAATCCCATTCAACAAAACTCTTATTTTGCCAACTATTATGGTAACTTATGTGATTCAACCTTATGAGGTCTTAACAATTTTATTTATTTTTAAAATCAAGTTTGTCAATAAAAATGATAATTAATGGAATATTTGACTTGATATTATGCAAATAAAATAAAATTCAACAATGGTGATTGATCATTGCACTTTATGTCCATGACAATATCTCATTAAAAGAAAAATATTGCACAATTTGTTTTGTTGTCATTAGACAAACTCTTAGTTTTGAACAAAAACATTTCCACTTTTATCCTACAATTTAAGTGAGTTGTAGTGCTTATACAACAAAGCTCTTGTTAAACATATAAAATAGGTAAGTGACTTATAAATTACTTATTTATTACTTGATATTGAGTAGTGAATTTAATTTTTTTAATAGACCCTAAATAGAACCTTCATAATTGTATTAAACTTTCAAAATTTCAACATCAATAAATAGGTAATTTTTTTGACTTTCCATGTTTCAAGCTTTTTTTAAAAAATTTGAATTTTTTAATTTTAAAGTAGAATTATTTCCTTACTTGAAAAGGTGTTAATGTACGTGATTGAATGGTTTTTTTCTCATCCTTTAAAGATGCACATGCATTTTGGATTGGTCACATTTTATACATCATCATAGTAATGGGGCCATGTAAGTAGTTATTAATTACCCAACCTTTTCATTGCCCCAAGGTTTGGCCCTCATGTGATCACATGGTGTTTAGTGATGGTCATCACCTGACTTGTTAGTGGAGGTAGGCCTAAGGGCTCAAAACGTAATCTGAAATTTTAGAATGCCATGTGGCCACAAGCACCTTCACAATAATTTTTTTTTCTTGTTACCTTACATTCACAACCCTTGAATTATTGTGACAGTCATTAATTACATCGACAATAAAAGGAATTCAATAGCTATCCATTTTTTGGTGTTGTCATAAGTACAATAGGTGGTCGGGGTGGGTTCGTTTTTTTCTTGCTAGCACAAGTAGAGTAGGTGGTGGGATTTATTTGTGTTTTCTCTCATTATACAATGATGAAAAAGAATAATAGTTCTTAGACAAAGGATGAGATTTCAACGTTTGGAGCTTGCTTGCTTATTGTCCAAGTGGCTTGTCCAAAGGCTTACAAAAGGGCTAACAAATTCAAGTAGTTACTATTGTGTTCATTAGATAGATGACAAAAACTTTCAAAAATAAAAACTAGGTTGAATTAACATTAGATAGAAAAAAAAAAAACCCTTTGATTTTATACATGATTCTTTACATCTGCAATGTAATGTTCATAGCTAATTTATGTGATGTTTGATTCCATGACTACATGATGGATAAAACGATGGTGGGTCATCATTATTAGTAACAACAATAGTTCCGATTGAAGTGCCAAAACAAGTGGCAAAAGAAGTACAACAATGCACTACAAGTAGCCCAGACTAGTATGTCACCACAAAACTCTCAATTCAAAAACTCACACAAAAAAACTACATGTTCTAATAAAATAATGAATTTCAGCTTACTGATTAGTATCAATTAGAGGTAGGAAAAATGGTAAAAGCCTTGACATCTTGACCTAATGGGATGGGGGAAAAAGGTGAAAGGGTTTCTACGTTTTGGTATGTGTAGTTTTTTGTCTTTTCTTTTCTTACAGAGATTATAAGTTATGGTTGAAAAACCTGTTGCTTCACATGAAAGTGAAGAAATTGTCGCAACCCTAGCCTTGGGTCGCGACCAAGGCAAGGGCTTGCAAGGTTGCGGGCCAAGAGGGAAGCTCGGGAGTGAAGGAATGTGTGAAGGAATGAACCCTCACGCTCCCAAAGGAGCTTCCACTTTGGGAGTTGGAGTCCCAGTGGACTCGCGAATGTTCAGAAAGCGATTACAAGGGTTAAAACCCAATGGCTCGAAGAATTTTGTATACCATTGGAAATTTATTGAAACGTAAGTGTCTAAAATGGGCTCGCATCACCCACTTGGACATCTGAAACACAAGTTATGGCCAAAAGAAAGGTTGGGAGTCAAATTGGCAATTTGACTCCCAACCACTAAAAGTCAAGAATCAACTTGACTTCCTTGCATGCAGGTGGCGTGCGACATACCGTTGGAAAGCTTTGGACGAGGGCTATAACTTTGGTTTAGACCTCATCTTAATTAGAGGTTTGCACACAAAGTTATGGGGCCCCAAAGTTGCGGGAGTCCCAACTTTGGCAATTTCGGGAATCCCGCTTGGGAATCTTGGGACAAAAAGCCATTTGGATGTGGGCCTCGTGGAGAGGCACATAGTATACTATAAGGGGGAAGGTGGTGGCTTCCCCTAAGTTCGGGCCATGGTGAGTTTTGTGAATCCGAGTTTGTCCGTGGCTCATCTTAACACCAAAAGTGCTCCAATTATGCACTAACCACCTTGTGTTGGTTTTGTGCAAGTCCGTGTGAGTAGTTGATGCTTGTCACTCTTCCTAGTCCCATCCCGGAGCTCTAGCACGCCCCTCTACACCTCAAGTGTTATGAACCAGGGAGCGTGCCTCGATTCTTTGCTTTTCTGTTGTCTTTAGTTTGGACTCATGTTTGAGTCCACTAAGGAGCTTGGGGGTGTGTCAAAAATGATGTTATATACTACAATTATAGTACAAAATGAATTAACAAATATTGAATCTTCTTCCCAAAAAGTTGTTGACGAACTCAAGGTGAGTTGTAAGGAAAGTATGGTAGAAGATTAGGAAATAAATAACTTTTTGATAACAATGGAGGAGACAACTAGTGGAGATGACTTAAAGGACTTTTTTGACCAAGTCCTACTTAATCAAATGACAAGTGAGGAGGATGAGAAAGAAATTATGAGCATGAAAGATGAATCTTTTCCATCTAATTAAGGCCAACCAGTTGAGATTTTGGAAAATGTGGAGCAAGTAATACTTTTGGTATCTAATAAACCTATTGAATCTAAAGTTATGGTTGTTATCAAGTCTCTACTTGCAAGTTTTGAAAGAATTTTTAAAATAGATTTTCTCAACATTTCCAAAAACTTTTTGGTGGTTTTTGGGAAAAGAGACTTAATAAATGTGTTTGTTTTTAGGTTTCGAAGGTGGGCTTTGAAACAACCACTCCTGAGGTTCCACAAAAATTAAAGGGCTTGTAGAGTCCTATCTCTTGATCAAAGATCAGGATATTGAAGTTGAAAGATTCAAAGGTGAAAACATTGGTAACAAAGATGTAAGTTTCTTGGAACATTCAACCAAACTTAAGCACTAGTATATACATGCTTTGATTGATCATGTCATTCCCTTTTAATTTTTTGGTTTTGTTCCTTCAACTATCTCTCTTGTGGAGATGTCATTTGTGGTACTTCTGTAATCTATCTAACTACCTATACAACTGTTGGCATTGCCTGTACCATTGTTAGCATTGTAGATGGTTATACTCTACCCTTCATCATTTTTTGTGCCCTTACATATGTGTTCTCATGTTCCCTCTTCACTCTTGAACTTGAAGCTCCTTCTTCAATTTTGTTCTTCCTCTTAAAAGCATTTCTTAAAAATTTTGTTGCAACCTTCTTTCTATTTTCTAGTGTTGTTTTCATCTCCTCCCTAGTTCTTTCAACCTTGGTTGGTGGTTTCTATGGATTTTCCTTTTTATGCACAAACAAATATTGAAAGTTTTTTGCTAATATCAAGGCAGATTGACAAGTATCTTTCTTATCTCCCTTATTGTCCTTGGCATATTTATACCACTAATCTAGCTCACCACATAGACTATTGAATATAATTTGTCCCCAATCTACCTTCTACCCTTTTTCTACCCTCATTAATGTTATAGCATTCTTGTTGCTAAAATATTATACCTTCTCCTTATGATAAATAATAAATATAATGGTAGGATATCTAACAAAGTATGGCAGGCCCAAATTTTTTGTATTCCATTGATCTACAGAAGAATTTGCAAGTGTAAGTCTACAACTCTACAATGCCTAGACCGCTTGTGATTTATCGACTTGCCCTTTTGGTTTTTCTGCATATCCTTCCGCATAGACTCTAAAGACATCTACAATTAATTGTTTACTAATGACATACACCTTATCTTTATGCCCAAAGTAAATATTTGTGCCCTTGATCAAGAATGTGTTGAGAAATTCCAACATGACATTGGGCATTAGTGCTTCCCAATCCATCAGAAACAAAGGAATAAGCCTGGCTTTAAAAGCCCAGTCTTCTTCTTCAATAATGTCCTTCCAATTTTCCATTGGTTCAACATGTTTATCATAATTTCGTTCCATTTATGTCCACATGAATCATTCAAGATCTAGAATTTTAATACCTTTCTCTAGAAGTGTAGCTTTGTTTAGGATTGCACGTCTTTTCTTTGCTACAACTTTCAACTCACACCTTTCGATCTCCATTGCCATTCATTATGCATTCACCATCACCTACACCTTTGTGGATTGTTATATTTCCACCTACAATTGTATAGATAGTTGTACTTCCGCTTCAATGACGTTCTCCTCCCCTTCATCCTTCTACATTGTTTGTTCTTCCACAAAATGTTACTCCACAACTTCATGTTCCTTCAATTTTTCAATGAACATTGGATCTATTGATGTAGCTCCTAGTCTTGTCTGAGCTTTCTTGCACACCAACTTCTACTTTTGCACAAAACTCAACTATAGATTTTCCAATTCTATATATATCATGAATTATTATTTGCACAAATTGCATCTTCTCATTATATGTTTTTCTTTCTGCACATTCCAAAGATGATGATGAATGTGGCAATGACCTTATAACTAATGGCTGAATATTCAATAAGCCTTCATGTTTTGTTCTTCTCAATTCTTCTTCTTCTTATACTTTTTTCAACAATTTTGTTTCTTCCTCATGCCTTTGTCTATGCTCACTCCTTTGCGTTTCCTTTTCCTTTATTATTCCCTTTTTTTTTTGCACTCTCTACACTCATGTTACTATGAACTCCAGAAATTTGAAAACACACACAACTTCCAGCAATAAATGCAAATTGCTTTCGACAATTACCCCATTTTTTTCATCTTTAAACTTTTTGCTTATCACATTCATTTTTTTACCTACTTACCATCTTTTAATTAACACATGCTCTTCAAAATTAATATAGCTAATCGCTACAAGTTTATGTGTCCCTTGTACAGCCACATGGAAGCACTTCACATCATCATTATGAATGAACATTGCAGATTTCATTTTCTAATTATTCCACATCCCTAATATCCTTATAATAACTATATTAACTTCACCTTGTTTGCCTTGTACACCTTTTGTTGACTATGCCCATTTATCAGTTAAATGTGCCAACAAATATGATGATTATATGAATACCACTGACGATTGGGTAAATATTTATGTTGATTTTGTTGACACCCTTGACATATTATCTTTAGATCTTTGCATCCTAAATCCTTCATTTCTGTAGTTATTACTCCAAGACTTGTAAGTCATCTATTAATCAAAAATCAATATTTTGTTGACCGCAAGATTTTCCATTTATTCTTCATCTTTAGTACTCTACATCTATAGTTTCAACATTTCACAGTCTTCATCTTCCTCCTCCGTATCAAAATTCTCCACCTAAACTCCACATGTATTATGTTCCTAATATACTAGCACTTGCTATTCTTGTTTTTAAACTTTAAATTCCATGTGTTTGTAAGGTTTTAGCTTATTCACATTGACTAGCACAAGGTTAGTTTCAAACTTCTCAATGGTCACCAATAACACAGTGTTATTTGGTAACACATATTGTACTTTTTACGGTCCATACCATTTCTTAATAAATTTCCCTAGGTGTGATTTATTGCCCTTTGGAAACCACAAAACATAATCATTAAAACTAAACTATTTTTCTAGATTTTTTTGTTGATTCCATAATGTTTTATTCCACTACTGAATTCTTGTAGTTTCTGCAACCTACATTCAAGCTTCTTGCAACTTCTCCAGCTCTATAATTTTGTTAGTTAAAACTCTCATTGGAATATTATCTCTCACATTTCCACCAATACCTGGCATTATGTACTCTGTGGGCATCAATGGATGTAATCGATACACTAATTGATATAATGTATACCCTGTTGTTACTTTTGTATGCAATTTTGTATGAAAATAACACTATAAACATATGTTCATCCTAATTTGTTTTATTCTCACTAATTAACTTAGTCAATGGTGTCCCAACTACCTTATTAATAAACTCAACTTGCCCATTCCCTTGAGGATAATAAGTTGTAAAACTCACATGTTTCAATAAAAAATGATTTGTTAAATATGTGATGGCATCATTAATGAAATGAACTCCTTGATCTGTGACTATATTCAAAGGACATCCAAACCTGGTTAATATGCAGTCATATAAATTTTTTGTTATGAATACTGTAGATTAGTTTTCAATGCTCTTGTTTCTACCCACTTGGTAGCATAATTTGTGGCTATAAAAATATATTTGTTTCTTATATATCCTCTTGCTAACTTAATTGGCCCCACAAAATCAAGTCCCCATTTCATAAATGGTTTTTTTGGAAAACTTGTGACAAGCTTTGCAAGACTTTGAATTGTCAATCCTCGTGTTCTTTGACATGCATCACAAAA
>Ga0116227_10016333_pt1 | contig 10689 bp, 13 predicted proteins | sample S1TSphgellanicum_FD_89693 | JGI IMG/M metagenome (GOLD analysis project Ga0116227, IMG submission 89693) | Host-associated microbial communities from peat moss isolated from Minnesota, USA - S1T2_Fb - Sphagnum magellanicum MG | ecosystem: Host-associated > Plants > Peat moss > Unclassified...
TAAGTCCCTAATGGAAACATGCTGCAACCCTAAGTCCTGAATGGGACCATGCCACTCTTCTCAAGAATTCCTCCAGTTCTATCAATCAAGCACATGAGTGAAGAACCAAAACAAGATTTCAATGTATTGAAATTCATTGCAGCTCCTTGTCCTAGACTTGCTGGTTTTTTTGAGTCTTTCCCTACCTGCAGGGCTTTTGAGAATTTCGTGCCAGGAAGTTTGATGGGTATGGCCAGAAATCCTTCACACAAAATGTAAAAGTCTTCTCTCAATGCATCATTGACGGGTCCTGACCGCAAGCGTGATCCCAGAAGAAATTGGGTAATGACGTTGAATGCCAACTGCAACAGCAGCAGAAGAAGAAGATTCAAGAATGTCAAATTGCTGAAAGAACATGAAGAAGAAACTGAGTTGCAAAGCTTGGGGTTGAAAGAGACACGGAGAAAAAAAGAGAGAGAGTGCGACTGCTACTCACACTTTTGGTTTCTTCTCGGACATTGACAATCTGTTTGCAGCATATCAAAGCTTCAATCTGCGGGGACCAACACTCCATAGCTATGAAAAAAGCAAGATCTTCCCTTCCGTGTGGAGATTGGATGAAATCTTGTGGAGCGACCCATTTGCCATCTTGCAAGTTGCAACAGCAATCTGATAAGATTTGTGGGTTGTCGCCGCTACCCACATCACCTTTCCTCCTCCTCCCTTGCTCTCTCGCTCCTTCTTTGATCCCAAGCCATCGCCAGCAAAACGCTGCAAAAGGCTCGCTTTCTTTCACAGACGGACGAATAGTTATTTAGGAACTGTCCGTTCGGCTGGATGACAATTCCAGTTGGATGACATGTGATTTTTTATTAAACCATCTCTATTTTCATCAAAGAGTGATTTTAGTTTGTTCATGCCTTTATTTAATGGGATTGCTAATGCAACGTGTATTGTTCCGTTAATGTTGAATGTTGCCTTTCTTGTATATGGTAATTTCATTTTTTTGGTTTTAAAGGATAAGGATTTATAAATTATTTTATGTAATATGATAATATGTATTATATTACTTGGTGTGAATTTCGTTTTGCAAGAACCCTTGCTTTTGATTGTTTTCCTGCTTGGATGCCTATTTCATCAAAATTTCAAGTATGGTTTGCAACATAGTTGTGTTTATTATAAAGGGATTGTAAGTTTTGGTAGAAGCTTTGGCAAGATTATATTGTTAGCCCTTGTGTTTGGCTAATATCCAATCCCTTATCTTAATGAATGTTGAGTTTAGGATGTCTTCTCTTGAACTAGTACCATTGAGAACACCTTGATACCCCTCCTCGAAAAGGTGTTGGCCTTGTTTGAGTCAATTTTGTCACTTTCATTTTAATTGTTGTAGGCTAATTGATATCCCAACTTCTTGCATAAGAAAAACCCAAGCAATCATAACCTAATTTTTTTCTTTTGTTAACACACTTGATGGTCCAGGTTTCTTAAATCTTGTTTTCTCATACAAATGATTAGACAATGAGGTAAGAGCTATGTTCAAGTGCCTACTTGCCTTCCTCAATGAAGTTGTCCCATTTCAATTGCATCCCTGGCCTCTTCCATTGTTTCATTGGTTCATTTGCCTTTAGTGATTAGAAAATCACATCTATTAACTCTCTTTTGTTTTCTTGTTAGTTCTTGTCCATAAGACGGTGGGACATTATCCTTGTTTTGGCTTAGCTCTTCTTGTAGTCCACTTCACCTCCTATGAGGTACATTGATCATCATGATCTAGATCCCCCCGGTCCTAACCTCCAACACATATTAAGGTAGGTATCTATCTTGTTTGTTCTATGACCACACCTTAACTATCTTGAACCTTGGGGCCCCTCATTGCACTTTTCATATCATTGAAATGCTCATGGTGAGGTGGTGTGCACAATGGTCCTTTCACAATTTTGTGACCAATGGAACAAAAGTTATTGAATTTAAACTGATTTTCATCATTGGAAATTATATTAAAATTATAAATTTGATCTTTTCAAAGCAATCAATGCTTCTTCATCACATTGGCACTTGAATCCACGTTTGCATTTATATATCACGAGAAAATTCATTTGTCTCTTCATATCATGGGGAAATGCATGGAGAATCTCCAATTGACTATCTTATTGATCATCCTTGCATTTAGTCATCTCAACCAATCAATGCCTCCTTATGTCACATGAAGAAATGCATTTGCCTCTTATGTCATGGGGAAATGCATGGGGATCTCCCATTGACCATGCTATTGGTCATCCTTGCATTTAGTCATCTCAACCAATCGATGTCTCTTCATGTCACATGAGGAATGCATTTGCTTTTTCATGTGGTGGGGAAACACATGGGAAATCTCCCATTAGCCATCCCATTGACCATCCTCCCATTTAACCATTTCAATTAATCAATGTCTTTTCATGTCAAATGTATTTGCCATATCATCTCATCAAGAAATGCACGGTTAATGTCACATCCCCCACCCTATTTGCCTTTTCATCATTAGCCCTTCTACTTGCCATTTCATATCTCAAACCCTATCACTTGGGGTCAATGACATTTGGGTTCGTATTTGGGCCAAAAAGATTTTTTCACAATTGAGTTTTTTGGAAAGTCACACCTCTTAAAAGCTTTGAGAAGTTTTTTTTGAAAGGTTGAATCCTTAAGAACCTTGGGTCAATATCACAAGGGTACACTAGTTGGCAATACAAATGAAGCAACAAAAGAACAAAACATCGTATGGATGTGTTAATTTTTCAAAGTACTCGCATCAAAGATAGAGAGAGAGAGTTGAGCTGAACAAGAAGAAGACCAAAAGACCAAAATGCCAGTCCAAAACGTAACATACAACTATTCCATTGAGGATCTATGAATGACCAAACATATGCAACAGTAGGCAATACACAAACATCGACTAGCTCATGAGTATGTGATGACCAACTTGTGACCAACTCATGACATTTGAGGAAAGAAAAGAGTGGTTCGTACTGTTTTGAGGGCTGGAAAGGATTGGTAAGATTGATTTCTGAGGTGCAAAGGAAAAGATACAAGGGTAGGTACAAATGGAATCAGCAAGGTTCTGATGGATTCCTGTTAGACAAGGCAGCCGATGTCTATAAATGATAAAGAACAAGTGAAGACTCAGGCAATTGAAAGCAGCATAGACATGACAATACACACAACAGTAATCTCTCTCTCTCTCTCTCTCAAAAGGTTTCAGACAACAAGCGCTGTACTATCATCACAGTAATCAGTAAGGGTCAATTGGTATAGTAAAAATACATAATTGCTATCAGTGCATATTCCATCAAAACCTCGGCTAGGACCAACTTCCCTTCCAAAACCGCAATTTGACACTAGAATTTTCTTGCTGTAGGGGAACTAGAAGCAAGTCATTTCACCTATTCTTTGTTGAGACATAAATCAGTCTTGCATGGCCACCTCTCAGAAATGGCATGAACCCATAGCTGCAATTTTGGGCACACCCTTGAGCACCTCCCTGCAGTGAAAAGAGCGACTCATAATTACAAATCAGTGCTAGATTTAGACAAATCGAGCTTGAAAGGTCAATATAAAATCTCAAAGAGCCAGAAGCAAAAAGCTTTTTAGCATATTGATGGCATGTGCTTCATGTAATCTCTGTCCATCAGCTTGTGTGTGTTTTGTGCTTGAATTCTGCATCCAGTGGCACCATCCTTGAAGGTCTACCCCATGCAAAGATGAAAATGCAGATACAAGGCCTCAAGTATGTTTTTGAGGACAAAGCCTGAAGCTCCTTTCCTCTAACCCAAATTCCCCCAATGTGGGCAAATGATACAAACTGGCTGAGAAGGAAAAATATAGCTAGAATGGTTGCCTTGTCATGCATTATCTTCCCATCAATGACATTGCTGACCAGGGACTCAGGATTTCTACAAAAATTTGAAGTCTGATGACAATATCAATACCACACCCCTTTGGACTGAGAACCCTGCTATCCCTTGTCATCTTTGCCATCTTGGTTACGTGTAGAAATCTGAACTTCAGAAGTGGGCTTCGACTTTGCTGTTGTAGAACCAGCTGCATCTACACCGGGAATGAATTGCTCCAGCACTTGCTGAAGCTTGGTAAATGTCACTGGCTTGGCTATAAATGAGTCCATTCCATGTGAATAACAGTCTGACACATTGTCTGCCAGTGCATTGGCCGTCATCTATTCCAACAAAGCAAGTGTTACACATCTCCTATTCTTCAAGTAATTCTATCATCTCTTCAAGCCTCCAAAGCCACATTACCAAATGGACAAATTCAAATGTCTTCAGCCCTTGCTTTATCCATGATAGTCCAATTTACAGATAGATTTGGTTGGTCCATGGCTATTTCGTTTCCCAGTTATCAAGTTGGGAATTAATGTACTATTGCACACAAGTTTGAATTTATCACTCACAAAGTAATTAGTAAAACACTAGGGATTGGTTCCTTCCAAAAGCCAAAAAACCAGAGGATTTAGTGATAGTAGACATACAGCTATGATTGGAGTTCTTCGTCGTGGCACATTCTGAGGAGATGCTGCATCTGCAAATCGTGCATCAGGCAGAAACCCACCAGAATCCCCTCCCATTCTCTTAACTTCCTCATCTGTATCAAGCCATGATCCTGTCTCTTCATATCTGCGGATGCGCCTTGTTGCCTCCAGCCCATCCATTACTGGCATGCACACATCCTGCACACCCACCACCAACGCTATTCATCCGTGAACTTTGACAGGATGTTTCAACACACAACCTAGACATTCTACCTACTAATCAAGATGGAAGAGAACTGCAGGAACAAACAGACTTACCATCAAAATTAGATCATACGAATTCCGTTGAAGTGCCTGAATGGCGTCTGCCCCATTGTTTGCAACCTCAAGCACATGCCCAAGCTTTGTTAACATTGACTGAGCCACCATTACATTCACTTTGTTGTCCTCAGCCAGAAGGATTCTTGATGGTTTTGACTGACTCCCAGAGCCTTGTGAGAAAAACCCCTCCCTCTCACCCTCTGACCCCTTTGTCATGTTTTTTTTCAACCCCCTTACTGGACCTGTCTGAGATGGAGACTTTGCTAGTGATGTTTGTCCTATTGGACGCTGGTTTTCACTGCTTCTAGTTCCCACAGGATCTGAGGATTGGCTACAGACGTTATCTCCTGTGCTTGTGCTACTTGTCCTTGACTCAGGCTCTTCCTCTGGTCTATTAACAAACAGTTGAGGCTTTGTAAAACTTGACCGATCGGATTTAATTGCACCTGCTCTACGACCATCCATTCTAGCTCTGGTAAAAGGACCTAAACTTGGTTTTCCAACTGTAACAACACGTTCAGTATCAGATCTAATTGTCCGTGGGGCATTTGATGAAGGCACATAGCGACCATCTGTAGCAGGGGAGACAACTGTGGAAGTAGGTCTTTTACTTTCAGAGCGGGAGGATCGAGGTCGTATTGAAGTAGGGTAGCCACTTGCTGAGAAATCAGGGTAGCCACTTGTTTTTCTAAAGCTAGAATAGTCTTGGGTTTTTCTACCAGAACTCCGTTCTTGCTCATTGGACATCATGCCATATACATTATCATTTGCTTTTCCAGAGTTGCTGCTTGGCTTCTGCTCTGCAACTTGAAGTGGCAATGTAAACGAAAATGTGGAGCCTTCATTCACTTTACTGCGGACAGTTATGCTCCCTCCCATCAACTCAACCTACATCTCCACAAGATGACTCAGCACCAATCCATGCATCACACCATCACAGTGTCTTTTCATTAAGAAACATTGCCAATTTGAATTCACAAAGAAAATTCCTGAAACTACACATTTAGCTTGATCAAAAGACTGATCTGTGAGGTTGCAAAGAAAACTCCAAAACAAATCTTTGAAGCTAACACAACACCAAGTGCAGACATACCCATATGAGAGTCACCCACAAAGCGTCAGCAGGCTCAAAAGATGGCACCGTATATCTTCATTTGCAAAATGCACACATCTGGGATCCTGGTCATTTTTCAAAGATAGATTGTGGGAAGGAAATAGCACCGATATTTACCAAATTCTTGCAGATTGCTAAGCCCAGACCTGTTCCACCATACTGACGTGCATGTGTGGTGCTTGCCTGTGTGTATTTCTCAAACAACTTTGGAAGTGCTGCTTCTGCAAAACACACCGAACATGTCGTCATGAAGATGACCGATGAACCCTTTGACAATGGTATAACTAAACCTTCTTGTGAAATGGACACTCCATGATGGCACTAAGTAGGTGCATTCCAACAAATGAGATTCTGGGATAGTCCAACCCTAGAAAATGTTGATCTTTTGATGCATGCAGATCTGCTACCTCTAAGGTCCTCGACCCTCCTGCAACTTAAGGAAGCTAAGATGTGTGAACTAGCTGCTTGATCACCTTGGAGCAGTGGATAGTGTGCCATGATTTAGTGGCCAAGAGAAAAGGGTAAAATTCTGTTTCAGGATTTTCTTCCTAAATGTTCCAGAGTGTCAGGGTTGATACCTGGAATACCGATCCCAGTGTCACACACTTCACATTGGAGCCAGATAGTTTCTCTGGTACTTTCAACAGTTTCCAAAGAAGTAGATGCTGAACTTGATTCTTCATGCCTGTCCTCCTTGCTTGTCTCAACAGACATTGCAGTTTGTTGGGGATCTGGTTCCCGTCTGGCATATGCTGGAGGATTGCAACTGGATGGTTTCTTGAGATGTGAGCTCTCTTGCAAGGAAAGATTTTCTAAAGACACCCAAACATCTCCACAATCCTGTTCATTGCACTTTGCTTTCACCAGATTGGATGGAGGCGGCACTACCCGCACAATAATTTTTACACTCCCCTTATTTGTAAACTTGATAGCATTGCTGTTCAAGCACAACAAACATGAAAACAGGGCAATCCCACAGATTAACAATTGTCTCATACAAATTGAGAGATCTCCATCCTCAAATGAACAGATGGACATGACTGCATGTACTGTTCAAGACACATGAGATATCAAACAATCCCAGGAATTCTCTAAAAGTAGCATTCAAAACTTGTGATGGGAACAAGGATGTGAGTTCTGTGTCCATGTCAAGGAAATCCATATTGTGGCTTTCCAACAAAAACAAAACTCCCAGCTTTCTGTCTATGTCAGTTATGTATTTGTACCTGACTAAATTGGTGAAAACTTGTCGGATCCTTAGTACATCTCCTATAACCTGACAAGAAGTTTGCAATTTGTTAGTCTGGTATCAAGTATTGTTTGCCAACGCCATGTAGACATGACAGAAGAGAACTCAGGATAACCACTCATAGAAAATAAGAATCAAGAGACACAGCATCCATTAATAGAGCAAAGGGATCAAGCCATCCAACAAAAGCATGATTCTGTGAAACTGAGAATAGGACATGATGCCTTGAGGAAGAGAATGTTAAGGCTCCAACCTCAGGGGGCACATCATCATTAACACTCTCTTGTAAATCAAGGCGTTTATTTTGTACTGATGCAGCTGCTGTGTGCAACACATGCTTCACCACCTCCCGGAACCGGAACTTCTTTGCTTCAAATTTCATTGCACCTTTCAAAAAAGAACCAACACAAGACTCAGAACAAGATCCCACATCACAGAGAGCTCAGCAAACAGGAAGAAGAGGGGTCATAGGCGAGAATAGTGTCATAGAACTACAAAGAAAAGCAAGTGATGTAGAGGGGATATAAGTATACCTGATTCAACTTTAGAAAGATCGAGAATGTCATTGATAAGCTGCAAAACAAGGTCACCAGAGGACAACATAACATCCACAAGCTGACGCTGCTCTGCATCAAGACATGTGGTGGCCAACACCTCTGCCACACTGACTACCCCTGACAATGGCGACCGAATCTCATGTGACATTGTTGCTAACATCTGCTTTGCTCTCATTGTCTCCTCTGCATTTTCATACACACCCATTTTCATCTGAGAACTAGCCTTCAAAGCAAATGCTGGTTCTTTGTGGGACCTTGGCTTTCATGACCCACAGTTCACATAACTATATGAAATGTTGATTTTGACAATCTTCTTCATCAATTTAATACTTATCAACATCTTAAGCTGATCTCATCTGTAGTGTTGCTATCCAACTGAAATTCTCCACAAATGAGAAAGTGGTTTCATACAAAACACAACAACAATGACACACGAAAATGCATATACCTGTAATATGAATGGTCCTATTCAGTTCAGTTTCCATAGCTTTTTGCACGGCCCCTTCTTCTCGTAAGCACATCAACTGTTCTCGCTTATCTACCTGATCACTGATATCTACAGATATGTAATTCAACCCAATGGATTGCCCTGATTTGTTCATCACTGGCTCAAGTGCGATCAGGAACGTCTTCTCTCCAAACAGGTCGGTGTTGAAAGTGAATTCTCGTTTCTCTGGCCAACCCTTCCGCATCACCTCCTTTTTGAATTCCACAACCTCCATAATTCCTACCCCACTTAAAATCTCCATATCTGTCTTCCCAATCACTTCCTGTGTCAATCATAAAACAGGAGTCAGAACACAATATGGAGCTAGACTTTCAGCTCACACTGCACAAGCTCTTTACCTTCAAGTTGGAAAACCATGGCACACAGTCACTACTTAAAGCAAATGTGTTCGCATCATTCCATACCATGATTACAATGTTGCTGATTGATTCTGGTAGATATAGAGATTATGAGAAAAGGCAAACATACCTCTTCAGTCAGTGTTGGAAAGGCATTGTAAATGAAGCGATACCGCAACTCTGCATCCTGCAAGGCAGCACATATTTGTTGAGGTATTTTCAGATGCTGATTTTGCTAGTAACTGGAGTGTTGAAGAGAGAATCACAGACACATGGGGAGAGGGCAGTAGGAAGAGGAAAAAAAAGAAGAAGAAGAAGGACCTGGTGGGCTATGATGATAGGTGCCTTTTTGAGACAAAATCTCAAGAAATCATCATAACGATTCGGCTGCAGCCCCAGCTCCTCGAAATGTTGCATTGGTGAGGCCACAGATGTGAATTCCTGCAACCTTTTCTCCAAGATCTCTTCTCTTCGAATGCTTTCAGCCAACAGCTTAGAGAACCCTCTTGCCCGGTCCCGCCAATATTCAACTGAATGATCCCCTTCCAACTCTGAAGTAGAGCATTCACTTGTTGGCAGTGAGCTCCAAGAACCAGGCCCATCATCACCAATAAACAGATCAGACCGAGGAAGAGATTCCTCACTCACATTCCATCCATCTTCCGGATTGTAAGATGACTCATAAAGTTGATCGTCAAGGATCTGCACTTGTAGTCTTTGGGCCTCAAGCCTCTGCATGTTCAAGGTCTGAAGCTGCTCATTTAGAAGGCTCACAGCATGTGCCTGCCTGTTTTCATAGAGCTGTGCCAAAGAAGATTTTTGTATTTCTCCTAATTCACTTTGCTCAATCAACTCATGCAAGTGATCAGAGTCTGCAAAAGCATACTCCTTGCCAAGTGCCAGATTGTCCTTCTCCACTTCTTCAGGTTCAAGATTATGCTGCAACCCCAGGTGCCTTTTGGCAACCAGAGATGCTGGCCACAATTCATAACCCTCCATCTCTGGAATGACTGTATCATTGCCCATCTAGATATCTGTGCTCTCAATCAATGTCCATCAACTTGGGGAAACCTCTGACCTAGAGCCTTAGCTATCTAAATGTAACACCAGTCTGCCATCAAAGCTCCCATCAAGCTCCTTCACAAAACATTCTTCTGTGCATCAGCAGGTGTCATACTACCTATGTTTCCACAATCCTGAACAGCACCTTGCTGTACTGAGGAGTGCAGCATCTTTCAAGGTCACAAACCCAAATAGACAATAACCCTTGCATCTTCCCAAATATTTGAATTTGCCTTGCAGCCTCCTCTTAAGAAAACTCTTCTGCTTTGTTGCAACAAATGTGCTCTTAAAAGATTTCTCTCAGCAATAGAATCACAGGGGCTGAGGTCTGGTTGAAGACTTTGCCCTAATCAACGTCTAATAATTCTCCTTTCAGCTGAATAAGATCAATCTGGGCCTGGCACAAAGTAGAAAAATTCTGCCAGTGTAAGACACTGGAATGTGGTGTTGTATGAATAACTGACAAAATGGCATCACCAAAGGAAGGAATTTTTGCTGCAGTTAAACAATTGGAAATAGTACCATCTGAATTTTTTTCGCTAACAACCCCCTATTTCTTCCTGCCACATGATCACTCCGAGACACCACTCCACTACTCTGTGCTACTAGAATTTGCAAAAAGAAACCACCACCAACATGATTCCAGGTAACTAGAATTTGCGCAATTGACCCTTTAGCAATTAGCAAAAACCCCAAGATTGAGATCAGAGTATGGTGGCAATCTCTCCCTCTCTCTATTTACCTTATATCCAAATCAAAGCTCCAGATTTTCACATCCTCCAAAGCTTACTCTTAACCTGCCAATCATCAAAAATCTGTCAACAAACATTTCAAAACAAACCTGACCCAACTTTTCTTTTAAATAAAAATTTAACTTGAGAAAAAAAACAAGAACAAACAAGCAAACACTGATGATGGTCTGTGATGCAAAGCAAGGAGTTTTCTGGCAAAACTCCTGAGACCCAAAATACCACTTCTTTGGATCTGAGCGGGTTCGCATGTCAGCTTCTGGTTGCTAAGATGTTTCGAAATAGGGAGGGAA
>Ga0116227_10016334_pt1 | contig 10688 bp, 11 predicted proteins | sample S1TSphgellanicum_FD_89693 | JGI IMG/M metagenome (GOLD analysis project Ga0116227, IMG submission 89693) | Host-associated microbial communities from peat moss isolated from Minnesota, USA - S1T2_Fb - Sphagnum magellanicum MG | ecosystem: Host-associated > Plants > Peat moss > Unclassified...
CTGAGGACGCGTACGAATCCGGAAGAGGCTTCGCATTCCTCATCGTAAAGTGGCCTCAACTGATGCGGAGGCCTTTCAATGATCACTCTCTACGACTATCTACCCTCGCAGAACGGGTACAAGGTACGGTTGCTGCTCAATCACCTGGATCGTCCCTACGTCACCAAAATCGTGCAGATTTTCGCGGGCGAGGGTCGAAACCCTGCATTTCTCGCCAAGAGCCCTACAGGCGCCGTGCCGGTGCTGGAACTCGAGGATGGTCGGGTGCTCACCGAGTCGAACGCCATTCTCTTCTACCTCGCACAGGGCACGGCCTATCTCCCCTCCGATGCTTGGAGCCAGGCGCAAGTCCTGCGTTGGATGTTCTTCGAGGAGGACTTCATCCAGAACGGATTGGCGTCGCTCCGTCATTGGACCCAGACCCACAAGCTTGCCAAGCGCAGTCCCGAAATGATCGCGGCCAAGCGGGCGGTGAGTCACAAGACGCTCGACATTCTAGAGCGCTGGTTGCAAGCACGATCATTTCTGACCGATGCGGGCTACACCATCGCGGACATGAGCGTGTTCGCCTACATCAGCCGCGCCGGCGAAGCCGGGATCGATTTGACGGCATTTCCCGCGGTCTCCGCGTGGATTGAGCGCGTCCGATCGCAGCCCAACTTTCTCGAAACCGTCTATCCCTATTCGATGGACCCTCAATCATCGAACGAACTTCCTTAAGGACTAAAACCATGTCACATGATAAAACCACATATCCTCTCAATCCGACTGCTCAGAAACTAATCGCCGCCGCTTTCGCAGTGTGTATCAATGTCCTTCTGTTTCTGATGGTCGACGCACTTTTTGCGATTGACCTGAGCGTATCGAGCAGCACGGTGCTTTCGTGAAAACACGAACCGGGCCAAGGGCTGTGTCGCCGACGCGGCAGGGATCGAGGGTCAACTGGCCCGAGGTACTCAAGCTCGCCTGCACCCTGATCGAGCGTGAGGCGCCGAATCTGGATGAGTTGGCGAAGCAGCTCGCCGTCGGGCGATCGGAACTGCAGCGGCAATTCACCCGACGCTTGGGCGTCAGTCCCAAGGCCTACGCCCAAGCACTCGCCCTGCACCGGCTTGCCCAAGGTGCCGCAGCCGGCCGAACCGCATTGGAAGTGGTGTTCGATGCCGGCTTTGGCACCAACTCCACGGCTTACGCAAACGCCTCGGAGACGCTGGGCGTGACGCCGGGAGGACTGCGCCGGAATCTTGAGGTCGGCTGGTGGATGGGACTATCCGATCTCGGCTGGATGCTCCTGGGTGCGACCGCTCGAGGTATCTGTTGGCTCACCTTCGGCGAAGAGCCGGGCGCGATGCTCGAGGAACTGCGTGCGGCCTTCCCCAAGGCGACTCTGTATAACGATGAAAAGAGACTCTATGCCTGGTTCGAAAAGGTGCGCGACTTCGTGCTCCTGCCGCGGGAGGCGCTCGACTTGCCCGTGGATGTTCAAGGCACGGCGTTTCAGTCGCGAGTCTGGAAAGCGCTGCGCCAAATACCCCTGGGCGACACGGCGAGCTATGGCGATGTGGCCAAACGCATAGGCGAGCCGGCCGCAACCCGCGCCGTGGCCTCCGCCTGCGCCAAAAACCAAGTCGCCGTGCTCATTCCCTGTCATCGGGTAATCGCGGCTGACGGGTCTCTGGCCGGATATCGTTGGGGCACGGAACGAAAGCGACAACTATTGCAGAGGGAGACGCCTGAGAGCGATCAATTCTCGCCAACAGCTTCTCGAGCACCACGTACCCCGAACTCTTCCGTTTCGGCGTCCATCGGAAAATAACTTTCGATTCTAAGTTCCTGAGCCGTCACGTCGAGTGGCGTGCCAAGTGTGGTGATGGTCAAGAAATACCGAAGATTGGTTGTCCCCCGCCTGAAATGAATCGGCAGCGCGACTGGGTTGTCGACTCGGCCCTCTTCCGGATCGCCGGGCGTGCCGAGCAGCGCCTCGATCTCCGCTACAAAATCCCGCAACCCCGGGTCGACGTCCGCTTCCGTTCTGAGGCGGGCGAGCGCTTCGTGCGCCAGGCCATCGAAGCCCACAATACAATCGCGAAGGCCGTAGGTGATATCAAATATCGCGCGAACGGCATTTGGTTTTGCGTCCGTTGGGAAGCGCACGCCAGTCCAGGAAAAAAGACGTGCCGCCCCGTCGTTGAACCTGAGCACATTGTGGAAGCGATCCAGGAGCATCGCCGGGTGGGGTTCTTGATGCCTGAGAATGTGTTCGACCGCCTGTTTGACCCGAACGAATGCCGGATCATCCCACGACAAATCCTCGAAAACCGGTGCGAACCCCGCGGCGATCATCAGGATATTTCTATCCCGCAGCGACAGATTCAGTGCCGACCCCAGGACGAGAAGCATTGCGTGGGACGGATGGGCGCGCCCCGTTTCGAGACAGGAAAGGTGGCGCGGCGAGATTGCGGCACGGTAAGCCAGTTCCTCCTGGCTCAAACGGCGCGCCACTCGCAGCGACCTGAGCAGCGGCCCCGGGCTTTTGGGAGCGAGCATGGCCGCAAATTTATCATGCGCAATGCGTTCCTGGCATGACCTCCGAGGTCATGGATATTCGCCACTTTGGTCGACATAGTGACCGCCCTGTCAGCAGAGAGGGTCAATCATGAAAAATATTTGGATGTTACCGGCCTTCCTGGCGATCGCCTTTCTTGTTTTCACCCTCTGGACCATCGCGGCGACCGGTCAACCGCTGGGATTCGTTGCCGAACACACTCATAGCCCTTGGGGAGCACAGATTGGCATCGATCTATTCAACGCGCTCTGCGTCGGAATTTATTTCGCCAACGTGCTGTCGCGACAGTACCGCTTTCGCGCCTGGCCGTACGTGTTCCTCACGCTATGCACCGGCTCTCCCGGGGTGTTGGCACTGGCAGCCCGCGTGCTCTATGCCAGGAGAGCCAGTCTGGCGACCGATTCAAACGGCTCGTTCTATAGTCGAAACCTACGAAGGTGCGGGCGAACGCAATCACCTACCCTGTGACAGTCACGCCGCTGTCTTCCGTCAAACTCCGTCAGCCTTTTTCGATGACCAAAATTCTGGCTTCACCCTTCGGGTGCGCAACATGTTCGGTACCCACACCGGCGAAAAAGATGTCGCCGGCTGATAGGGTGACCACGTCCTGTACCTCGGCATCGCGATAATGCATGTCGACCACGCCATCGACCACCGCGAACACTTCCTCGCCGTCGTTGACATGCCAATGATAGGGCAGATCCGTCCAATGCAAACGCACGGTGATCCCGTTCATGCGCGCGATGTCGAGCGCACCCCACGGGCGATCCGCCTTGAATTCGTGCGAGCGTATGACCTTCATGCCACATGCCCTTCAGTAGTGCTCCATGCCTCCGCTCGCCGAGCGACGGCTTCCCGGCGGCCGCGAGATGCGTTGAGTCGCTGCTGCACCGCTGCGACAATTTCGGGGCGGGCGCGTTCCGGCCGTCCGGCGTCGAACGGAGGGGCCGGCGCATATTCGAGTCCCAGCTGAACGGTTTCTGCAAAGTCGGTCCCGGCAATTTCACCGATGACCGTCAGCGCCATGTCAATTCCGGCCGTCACGCCTCCGCCGGTAATGACGTTCCCGTCGCGCACGACGCGTCCGGGATCTGCCAGCGCCCCGAAAATCGGCAGCATATCTCTCCAAGCCCAGTGGCACGCCGCCCGCTTGCCTCGCAACAGGCCGGCGGCACCAAGCAGGGTCGATCCGGTGCATACCGACGTCACGTAACGCGCCTTCCCGGCCAACCGGCGGATCTGGGCCAGGTATTCGAGGTCTTCCATCGCTTCCACCGTGCCGAACCCCCCCGGGACACACAGGAGTGCGCAATGTGGTATGTCGGCCAGCCTCACGATGTTACCGAAGGTGATACCGCCATCCGCTTGGATGGCGTGACCCGTGGTCGAAGCGAGAATCAATCGCGCCCCGGGCAATCGCGCAAAGACTTCATAGGGTCCCGTGAAATCCAGCTGGGTCACGCGCGGATAGAGGGCGAACACGATCGGAAATTCTGGTGGCATTACGCGAGCTCCTTTTTTGACCGGCTCATCGTAGGCGGGTATCGTAGTGGCGGCAATGACGCATATCCCTCGATTTCTGCCATGACCCGCCCGATCGACTTTCTGATCTTTCCGGGGTTTCAACTGCTGGATGCGGCCGGACCGATCGCGGCCTTCGAGGTCGCTTCTCGGTATTGCGCTGGGGCGTACTCGCTGCGGATCGTGGCCGAGGCGCCCGGCATCGTGTCGAGTTCCGCGGGCGTCGGCATGCCGGCCGAACCGTTCAACCCCAGGCGCTCCCTCGACACTCTCCTCATCGCCGGCGGCGACGGTACCCGGACAGCCATGCGCAGCACCAAGACCCTTCGCTATGTCCGGTCCGCCGGATTGCGGGCGCGTCGTGTCGCCAGTATCTGCTCGGGTAGCTACTTGTTGGCGGCCGCCCGGTTGCTCGATGGAAAACGAGCAACGACCCATTGGGGTTGCGCGGGGGATCTGGCGCACAGATTTCCGCTCGTCCGGGTGGAGCCCGACCGCATTTTCGTCAAGGATGGCTCCGTCTGGAGTTCGGCCGGAGTCACCGCTGGAATCGACCTCGCCCTCGCCTTGATCGCGGAGGATCTGGGAGAGTCGGTGGCACGGTTGACCGCCAAACAACTCGTCGTCTACTACCGCCGGCCCGGCGGGCAGTCGCAGTTCTCGGAACTCCTCGAGTTGGCCCCGGATGGCGGCCGATTTGAAAAACTCATCGCGTATATACGGTCCCACCTGCGCGAGCCATTGCCGGTGGAGAAACTTGCACGGCGGGCCGCGATGAGTCCGCGACATTTCGCCCGCACGTTTCGGGCCGAGATGGGCATTACGCCGGCTAAAGTGGTCGAACGCCTGCGCGCTGAGGCCGCGAGAGGCGCGTTCGACAGTGGCGCTCGCTCAGTACAATCGGTCGCCGCCAAGTATGGCTTTGGGGACTCCGAACGGCTCCGGCGCTCGCTCATTCGGCTCTACGGAGCACCGCCTTCAGCCTGGAAACGCAACGCGACGGAACCCAGTTCGCGTTCCAGGTAGCTCCCGCTCGCTGATTCCTCGGGCCGCCATCATCACAATTTCATCACATATCACCGCGAGTGCCCCATCCGCACATGAACTAACATTGCCCCATTTCCCCCATGCGTTAGTACGGAGAAAAAACTTGAACTACAGCCTGCCGACGCTCAAAGCCTCCATCCGCGACGCGCTCCGCTCGCGATTGCGCGGCAGTGTTCTGATGCCCGGCGATCCCGGCTACGACGTCGCCCGCCAAGTCTGGAACGGCGCGATCGACCGCAGGCCCGCCTGCCTCATCCGCTGCGCCGATGCCGAGGACGTGTCGCACACCGTGCGGATCGCGGCCGACAATGGCCTGACTCTGACGATTCGCGGCGGCGGCCACAATGTGGCGGGCCGCTCGATCCGCGACGGCAAGGTGCTCTTGGATCTCTCCAGCCTGCGTCAGGTGAACGTGAACCCCGAGTCGCGAATTGCCACTGTGCAAGGCGGCGCACTGTGGCGCGATGTCGATGCAGCCACCGCCGCCGAGGGCCTCGCGACCACCGGCGGTTTGATCTCGAGCACCGGCATCGGCGGCTTCACCCTGGGCGGCGGCGCGGGCTGGCTGATGCGCAAACACGGGCTGGCCTGCGACAATGCTCGCGGCTTCCGGGTCGTATTGGCCGATGGCCGCGTCGTCCGCGCCTCGGCGGGCGAACATGCGGACCTCTATTGGGGATTGCGTGGCGGCGGCGGCGGTCTCGGCGTGGTGACCAGCGTCGAGTTCGCGCTGCATCCGCTGCGCGATGTGCTGGCGGGCCTCGTGGTGCATTCCGCCGAGCAAGGCCCCGCTGCCTTGCGCTTTTTCCGCGACTTCGCCGCCGCTGCGCCCGACGAATTCTGCGGACTTGCCGTGATTGCGCATGCGCCGCCGCTGCCGTTCATCGAGCCGGAGTGGCACGGCCGTCCGGTCATCCTGTTCGCGCTGTGCTGGAGCGGCGCGCTCGACGAAGGTGAGCGCATATTGGCGCCGCTGCGAGCGTGGGGATCGCCGCTGGTGGATCACGTGGGACCGATGCCCTATGCGCAGTGGCAGCGGATGCAGGATCCCGGCGCGCCGCGCGGACATTTTTATTATTGGAAGACCGCCAACTACGGTGCCTTGAGCGATGGGACCTTGAACGCACTGGCCTCCATGGCCTATTGCCTGCCGACCAAGCGCTGCGAGATTCATCTGCAGCATATGGGCGGCGCGGTCGCGCGCATTGCCGCGGACGAAACCGCCTTCGCGCATCGCCAAGCCCGGTTCTTCGTGAACTTCATCGGCATCACCGACGCCGCCTGCGCGCTCGGGGAACTCCGCGATGGAATCCGGGCGCTGCACGCAACAGCATCCGGCGATGCACTGCCCGGCATACTCACGAACTTCACCGATCAGGACGATGAGGATCAGGTGCGCCAGCAAGGCGCTCATGCCGCCCGGCTGGCCGGCCTGCGCCAAGCCTACGATGCCGCAGGCACCTTTCAATCCTGAGGCGCAGCCGCCTCGCCGAATTGCCGCAGCCACCGCGCGGCTTCGTTCAACGCGTCCTCCGAATGCATGCGCGCGCCCGCGCGCAATGACGCCTCGTAGCCTGCGATTCCGAGCTTCGAGCGCAGCGCGACGTGGGCCGCCTCGTTGTGGCGGTACCAGAAGCTGAACAGCGGTGATTGCGCGCGCTGCCTGATCTGCAGAGCGGCGCCGAGAAAGCGGCAGGCCTCTTCAGCGTGGCCAAAGCGCTCGGCGATGTAGGCGCAGCCCTCCACCGACCCCGCGGCGCCACGCAGATGGCCGACCGAGTTGGCGTTGCGCATGGCCTCCTGCCATTCGCGGGCGGCGGCCGCCAAATGCCCGAGCCGGAACAGACTCAAGCCGATGTAGACGCCGATGAAGTGGTGCTGGTGGGATTCGAAGCCCAGCTCGCGCACCGCGCGCAGCTCGACCAACGCCGCCTCGACATGCTCTTGTGCCAGATTGAGCCAGCCGCGCGCCAATCCGGCGAGCCCACGCAACAACGCATCGCCTCTGGCTTGCGCCAGGCGGGCGGCCACGTCGGCGTGAACCGCGGCTTCGGATACCCTTCCCAGGTGAGTCAACAACAGCGCCAGGTGGCCACAGGCATACGCTTCCGTCCATGAGTCATCCATCTGCCGTGCCAACCGCACCGCTTCCAACAGGGGCACGGTCGCAATGTCCTTCTTGTCGCTGAACACGCCGCTCACACCGCGGCAGAGCTGCGTCAGCGCCAGTTCGCGGCTGACCTCGAGCGGCTCGTGGGCGAGCGCCCTATCGCAGAGGCGCTTGCCGAGCAGTGCGTCACCGTGCGCCTTGAAATAGATCACCAGGTTGCCGGCGATGCGCAGTGCCGCCTGTACATCGCAGCCCGGCCCCGACGCATACTCTGAGGCGGCGTCGATGTTGCCATGCTCGCGCATCAGCTGTACAACCCGCTCGCGCATGCGGTTGCCGAGCAGCGCCTCGAAAGCTTCCCCGGTTATGCGCACAACGTGGGCGAGGTGCGCCGCGCGCGCGCGCCGCTCGTCGCCCAGCGCTTTCAGCCGCTCGAGGGCGAATTCGCGCACGCTCTCGAGCAGTCTGTAGCGCGGCGGAGCGACACTGTGATCGACGCTGGCCAATGACTTGTTGGCGAGGCCGGTCAACAGGTCGATTGCGAGCTCAGCCGAGGTGCCGAACGCGGGCGCCAAATCGATCACGGCATCCACCGTCCAGCCTTGGACGAACACGCCGAGCCATGCGAGCAGACGTTGTTCGTTCGGCGACAACAAGGCATAGCCCCATTCCAGCAGCGCGATCAGATTGCGATGACGCTGATCGCGTCCGGCGACATCGCTGACCAGAAAACCGAAGCGCTGATCCAGCCGGTCCAACACCTGTTCGGGCGAGAGCAGCGCGAAACGCACGGCCGCGAGTTCCAGCGCCAGCGGCATGCCGTCAAGCCGTTCGCAAATCTCGACCATTGGGCAGGCATTCGCGCGGCTCAGCTTGAATTCGGTTTGCGCATCGTGAATGCGCTCCAGCAGCAGGGCCACCGCGGGCGCCGCGGCAATCTGCTGTAATTCAGCATCCTCCGATGGCTGCCGAATGCTGGGCAAGGCGAGCGGCGGCATGCGCAGAATCCGCTCGCTGACGAAGCGCAGCGGCTGCTGCGAGGTCGCGAGCACCTTGAGGTTGCGCGTGCGGCGCAGCAACTCGACGACCAGCGCGCCCACCTCGAGCGAGAGCCGATCGCAATTATCGAGCAGCAGGAGCGCGCGCCGATCCGTCAGGCTGTCTGCGATCTTGGCCACGAGATCGCCTTCGCTGGCCGGCGCGATGGCCAGGGACAAGGCCAGCGCTTGCAGCCAATCCAAGGCTCGCCGCAGCGGCGCCAAGTCAAAGAACCACACGCCGTCCGGATAAGAATCCGACCGCGAGTGCGCAAACGCCAGAGCGCATTGGGTCTTGCCCATGCCGCCGCTCCCGAGGATGGTGAGCGAGCGGCCGCTTTCCAGCAGTTCACCAATTTGGTTGAGCTCGGCTTCGCGACCGATCAATGTCCCCAAGGCAGCCGGCAGGCGCACCGCGGCAGGCGGCCCGAAGCGCGCGCGGGACTCCGCACTCGATACAGTTCGCTCCAACGGACCGACGTAGCGGTAGCCCGCCCCGTGGACGGTGAGGATGCACTTAGGCGCATCGGCATCGTCGGCGAGGGCACGCCGTGCCAAGCCGATGACCCGGTTCAAGGTGGAATATGTTACGTAGCGGTGTCCCCACACCGAATCCAGCAGCTGCTCCCGGGTCACCAGTTCCCCGGGTCGGCCGACCAGCTGCAGCAGCACCGCGAACACCTTGGGTTCCAGTGTGAGCAGCGCTTCCCCGCGTTTGAACGTTCGATTGGCGCTGTCTAGTTCGCAATCTCCGCAGCGATACACCACCTGATCCAAGTGACTCTAGCCTCCCCGGAAACCTCACGAATCCCTCACGTTTGGCAAAGGACATGCGCCGGAGTCGAGACTAGATTGCCAAGCGTCGATATGCAATCGACAGCCGGTCACGCCTTCACACGTCGATACCGGGCTTCTCCACGCGATAGCTTGCTCATTGCTTTAAACAACAAACTTGTAGGGGAAATGCCATGAAAATCTCGATGCGACCTTTGCCGGCCGCGCTCGCACTGAGCGTTGCCGCATTCTCAATAGCCAACAGCGCGCAGGCCGGATGCGGCTTCACGCCGCCACAGGTCAAACCGAACGCTTGGAGCCCCTCGACGCAAGGGTCCCCAACGTTGACCTCGGCAGTCTATCGGCCAGGGGCTGAGGGACAATTAATGCGGGTCAGCGATGATGGAGGCTGGCCCGACGAAGCGGGTATTGTCGGCATGTGGCGCTTTCAGTTGGCCGCGCCCAATGGGACGGTGGTGGACGACGGTTACGCCCAATGGCATGCCGACGGCACTGAGATCCAAAATTCCGGTGTGCACGCGCCAATCACCAGCAATTTCTGCCTCGGAGTTTGGAAGCAGGTCGGACGCGGGACGTACCAGCTCAACCATTTCCCCATTGCCTGGGATGTGACCGGGCAGAGTCCTGCCAATGAGATTCAGCTCACCGAGACGGTGAAACTCAAAGACGCGAATCACCTGACCGGGACGTTCACGCTCAAAGTGTACGTGTGGTCCAGCACGGACTCCCTCGATGTTGCACTCAGTACGCCCGTGGCGACGGTAACCGGAACCATCACTGCAACACGTGTCACGATCAATTCCACCGTACCGGGTAGTACGGAATAGATACATACCCGCGGTTATCAGGCTCAAAGACTGCCTGCATGGAGGCGGGCAGTCCTCTTTACTCTCCTTCCCAATCGAACCGCCACACCGCGATGAGCGCGAACAGCACGGACCAGCCGAGCATCACCGCCACCGGCAGGAGAGCGGCGTGGAACGGCAGCCCGCGCCAGGTCATCGCATCGAATCCATCGACCGCCCAGCGCGTCGGGACGAACTCGCTCACGTTCTGCAGCCACTCTGGAAACAGGAAGGCCGGGACCCAGGCTCCGCCCAGCATCACGAGTATCAACGCGGCAAATATCGACAGTCCGCGCGTCGCACCCACCGAGCGCCCGACGCCGGCGATCATGAGCCCGGTGGTCGCGGCCAAAATTGCGAATGCGAGCGCCACCGCGGCGAAGCCCGCAACGCTGCCCGAGATCCGCACGCCGAAGATCAGCATTGCGGCGAGATAGACCGGCGTCAGGATCAACAACGCGATCAAGGTCGTGCCGACCACCCGGCTGCCGAGCAGCACGAAACGCGACAAGGGCGCAGCCCGCAGCCTGCGCCACACCCCCTGCTGACGCATCAACAGCAACGTGACGCCCGCATCGATGCTCATGAAGAGTATGAACTGCACGCTCATGCCGGCAAAGGAGTGAGCGTACGAGTTGTAATGCGGCCCACTTATCACGGCAACATCGTTCATATTGAACGGCACGGGAGGCGCGTCGCGCGTCACTTGATGCATGACATGCTGCGTCAGCAGCCCCTCGACGATCGGGCGCACCAGCGACTGCGAC
>Ga0116227_10016335_pt1 | contig 10688 bp, 9 predicted proteins | sample S1TSphgellanicum_FD_89693 | JGI IMG/M metagenome (GOLD analysis project Ga0116227, IMG submission 89693) | Host-associated microbial communities from peat moss isolated from Minnesota, USA - S1T2_Fb - Sphagnum magellanicum MG | ecosystem: Host-associated > Plants > Peat moss > Unclassified...
CAGGCTATCTAGGCGGCCGTATCGACACGCTGATGATGCGCATCGTCGAAGTCGTCTACGCTTTGCCCTTCATCTTTCTGGTCATTCTTCTCGTCGTCATCTTCGGCCGCAATTTCATTTTGATCTTTGTTGCAATCGGCGCGGTCGAATGGCTCGACATGGCGCGGATCGTGCGCGGCCAGACTCTTTCCATCAAACGGCGTGACTATGTCGCCGCCGCTGAGGCACTCGGCGCAACATCATCCGCCATTCTCTGGCGCCACATCATTCCCAATGCCGCCGGGCCGATCACCGCCTATCTGACCGTCCTCGTGCCACGCGTGATCCTGCTCGAAAGTTTCGTTTCCTTCTTAGGCCTTGGCGTGCAGGAGCCATTGACGAGCTGGGGCATTCTCATCGCAGATGGCGCACGCAACATCCAAGCCTCAATTCATCTGCTTATCTTTCCCGCTCTGTTTTTGGGTCTGACTTTGGCCGCGCTCAATCAGCTCGGCGAGAATTGGCGCGACAGAACCGGAGCCGGAGGCGCTTGATGGATAAGGCCTCACCTGTTTTGGCTTTCAAAGACGTCCATGTGCGCTATGGCGGCAATGAGGTCGTGAAAGGTGTGAGCTTCACTTTGGCCCGTGGTGAAGTCACAGCCATCGCCGGTGAATCGGGCTCCGGCAAAACACAAACGATGCTCGCGGCCTTGGGGCTGCTTGGGCCTGAAGCCTCGGCCACGGGCAGCGTGTTATTCGAAGACCGCAACCTTCTCGCGCTGCCAGAGGGCGAACTCAATCATATTCGCGGAAAGCGCATCGCTATCGTCTTTCAAGAGCCCATGTCGGCGCTCGATCCTTTTGTCCCCGTCGGCAAGCAAATCGCCGCCGTGATGCGGCGGCATGAAAAGCTCTCGCCCTCCCAAGCGAAAGCCCGCGCGATTGAGCTGCTCGATCTCGTCGGCATCCCGGAGCCGGACCGGCGCGCCCGCGCTTATGTGCATGAACTCTCGGGCGGCCAGCGCCAGCGCGTGGCGATCGCCATGGCAGTCTCCTGCGATCCGGATATTCTCATCGCAGATGAACCGACGACCGCGCTCGACGTGACGGTTGAAGCGCGCATTCTCGATCTGATCACTGAACTCAAGACGCGTCTTGGCATGGCAATGGTGTTCATCAGCCACGATCTTGGTCTCGTCCGCCGCTTTGCCGATACAATACACGTCATGCGCGCTGGAGACATCGTCGAGAGCGGTTCCACTGAACAGATTTTCTCTACACCGGCGCATGATTACACAAAAATGCTGCTGGCCGCGGCGCCCAAACGCACCAGCCGCGTGCCCCGGCAAGATGCGCCTGTTCTGCTCGAAGCCCGCGATCTATGCGTCACCTATACGCTGCGCGGCGGGCTTATGTCACCTCGCAAAGAGGTCAGAGCTGTCGATCATGTCAGCCTTGCCCTGAAGCAAGGACAAACGCTCGGATTGGTGGGCGAATCAGGCTCAGGTAAATCAACGCTCGGGCGCGCGATTTTGAAACTGGTGGCAGCAAGCGGTCATATAAGTTTTGAAGACCGCGACCTGACCGGCTTGGACCGGAAAGCGATGCGGCCGCTCCGGCACCAGATGCAACTCGTCTTTCAAGATCCCTTCGGTTCGCTGTCACCGCGCATGACGATCAGTGACATTGTCACCGAAGGCTTGCGCGTCCACGAACCTCATTTGACACGCGCTAACCGCGCCGCCAGGGCCGCGCAGGCCTTGAGCGAAGTCCGGCTCGACGCGGCGCTGCTCCAGCGTTTTCCCCACGAACTGTCCGGCGGTCAGCGCCAGCGCATCGCGATTGCGCGCGCCATGATCTTGAAGCCAAAGCTGGTTGTCCTGGATGAGCCGACCTCAGCGCTCGACCGGTCAGTACAAGCCGATATTCTCGACCTGCTCGCAGCGCTGCAAAAGGATCATAACCTTTCGTATATCTGCATCAGCCATGACCTCTCGGTTATGCGCGCCATGGCAGACGATATCGCGGTCATGAAAGAGGGCCGAATCATCGAGCATGGCCCGGCTGTGGAAATATTGACCGCGCCCAAGACGCTCTACGCACAAGGGTTAGTCGCAGCGGCGGCGCTTAAAGACCCCGAAAATGCACGGCTCTTGCAACTATTGCAGTGAAAAGACGTTAGGTAACGCAATAGGCTTGGCTTTTTGTCCTGATCCGGCACATGTTGTGCTACGAAATTTCGTAAGCCTTTGTTTGTGCCAGAAAATATCAACTTAACGAACGTGTCTGGAGAAAAAGTCTAATGTTATCCCGTTTGTTTTCATCGGCCACAGCCGCGGCTTGCCTGATCGGTCTCGGCACCTTTACCGTGGAAGCAGACAGCCTCACAAGCCATCTTCAGGCGGTGACGAGAGCTTGCGATGCGGATATCCATAATTTCTGTAGCGGACTGACCCCCGGCGGCGGGAAGGTCATCAATTGCCTCGGTGCCAATTATATGAGTGTAACGCCTGCCTGCCGTGGCTCCATGGCCTCGGCGATGAACGATTTCTGCGGCCAGGATTTGGCGCGGCTGTGCCCCGGCAGCACGCTTGGAAGCGGTGAAGGAGAAAGTTGCCTTCAGGCTCATGTCGCAGAACTCAGAGGCGCTTGCAAAATGGCCGCGAATCGAATCGCTGCGAGGTAAGTCAAAGCGTTTTCGGCGCCGGATTGTATCCAGCGCCCGGCTTCAAAAAGCCCGAAGACTTATTCAGCAGCCCGCTTGAACTCTGGGAAGGTGCAACGCGCGTCCGCTGTCTCGCGCTTGAACTCGACAATCTTCGGCTGCTCGACGAAAGGCAGTTTCAAAGCCTTCCAGACATCGACGAGCGATTCGACAAGATGCACAATATGCGCATCGGTGTGCAACGGCGTCGGCGTGATACGCAGCCGCTCGGTATTTTTGTCCACCGTCGGATAATTGATCGGCTGGATATAGATGCTATGGCGTTCGAGCAGCATGTCGGATGCGGCTTTGCAGCGTTCCGCGTCACCCACAAGCACGGGCACGATATGCGACCTGTTATACATCACAGGGAGCCCAGCTGCGCTCAGAGCATGTTTTGTCAACATAGACTGACGCTGATGCTGAGCCCGCCAGTCACTGCCATTCTTGAGAAGATGAACCGCGGTGCAAGCAGCTTTTGCGACCGCGGGCGGCAATGCAGTCGTGAAAATAAAGGACGGTGCATAGGAACGCACGGCATCGATAATGACGCTATCCGCTGCGATGTAACCGCCGAGCGTGCCGAACCCCTTGGCGAGTGTGCCCTCGATAATATCGATACGATCCATCACGCCTTCGCGCTCGGCGATGCCGCCGCCATGCGCGCCATAAAGCCCAACCGCATGGACTTCGTCCATATAAGTCATGGCATTGTAGCGTTCAGCGAGATCAGCGATTTGCGCCACCGGTGCGATATCACCGCTCATCGAATAGAGGCTCTCGAACACGATCAGCTTATTCCGTTCGGGACCGGCGGCCTGCAACAGCTCTTCGAGATGGGCGAGATCGTTGTGACGGAAAATCTTACGCTCCGCGGAGGAGCGCTTGATGCCTTCGATCATCGAATTGTGATTCAAGGCATCCGATAGGATGAGACAATCCGGCAAGAGATCGGCAATGGTCGAAATTGAAGCCAGATTAGAAACCCAGCCTGATGTGAAAACCAGCGCGTTTTCTTTGCCATGCAGATTTGCAAGTTCTGCTTCGAGCTCAACCAGCGGATGGTTGGTACCAGAAATATTGCGGGTACCGCCCGCGCCAACGCCATGAAGCGCGGCCGCCTCGGTCATAGCCCGGATAACCTCCGGATGACGGCCCATGCAGAGATAGTCGTTGGAGCACCAGATCACGACATCTTCGGTGAGATCATTGCCCCGATGCCAATGCGCAACCGGAAATAAACTGGCCTCGCGTTCGAGATCGGCGAAGACACGGTAACGCTGTTCAGCTTTCAGCTGCGCGATCGCGTCTTCGAAGAAATGCCGGTACCCCATGCAGAAGTTTCCTTCGAACGTTTCTGGCCGACGATGCCGTGGCAAGCTTAAAAGCGTGCTTCTGGCCAGTGAACCATCTAATTATACAATTCCGACCAGTTCCAAAAGCGACCTAAAGTCTCATTCCGTCCAGAACTGATCATTTTTACATGATCGACCAATTTAAGCCCGGCGGCAAGAGCTGTGTCAAATTCTTTTGACACTTTTTTATGTGACATGTCCTTGAGCTCGATCAATTCGCAGCGCAGCATTTTCCTGCGAGCGGCGAAAGAGGCGCCTAATAGACGTGGAAACACGCAATAAAAAAACCCGTGGCGAATGTTTTTCGCCGCGGGTTTTGAGGTTTTAAAACCCCACAATTCAGAGCTTGATTATCCCGCAAATTTAAGGGGTTACATTGCCCCGCGCACGCCCGCCCGAGACCTTGCACGAGCAACCAGCACCCATTGAGGAAGGTTCATAGAGCAGGCAGCTCTTGACTGGCGTCGAGCAATATTTTCCCAGTCCGCCATATGCTGCGCTGCGTCCCGTCGTCAAACCTGGAGAATATTGCGGGGAGGGGGAAGCAAAATCCAATCCGAAACCCGAATTGCCAAATCCTGAATCGCCATTGGAATAGTTCGGCGCGCCATAACCGCTATAGGCATAACCAGCTGCGCCAGGATAGCCATAAGCTCCGTTGCCGTAACCCGAGTCGCCATAGGCATAGCCCGGATAGCCGCCCCAGCCGCCATATCCATAGCCATTCCCGTATCCATATTCATAGGCGGAAGCGGCGCCAATAGCCGCCAAGCCTAGGCCTGCTCCGAAACCGCCATAACCGCGGCCGTGCCCATGGCCGCCAAAGGCTTCAGCCGAAAGGGTTCCCGCGGCGAGAATCGCGACAGCGGAAACCGCTAAAACGCCTATATGTCTCATGATTGGATCCTTGGTTATCAGGCCGAAAAGCTCAAAACCTGTTTTGCTTCGACAGCACCGCTAAACCGAGGTTGGCTGAGATCGTTTCCAAACTGACGAAACCTACGCACGGCTAACGTGGCCTCGGAGGGATCGGTTCCAAAGACCGCCAGCGGTGTGGCTTATTATTCAACGCAGGAAGCAAGGAAGCCGCGTTTGAAGTGCGCGGTACAGCTAAAAATAGGCCGCGCGGCCACCGTGGTATTTGAAAAGCGAAAGTCACCAATGTGCGGACGGGTCGCGGGTCAAGCCCATCTGTCTCGCTTTGAATTTCGGCCCCCGGCAAATCAAAAGCGCCGAACGGAGACCGTTCGGCGCTGATTTATGAGACAGTTATGCCGAAGTTCGAAGCGGCTCAGTATTTCGCTACGACCGGAGCTGGCGGAGCCCACATGTCGAACTTATAGCTCACACCGAGCAGCACCTGGTTCTCGACCGTGTGATGGACAGCCGTACCAGCAGCGAAGAAATCAGTCGTGCGACCGAAGTCCGAGTAGCGATATTCACCACGCACCGACCAATTATTGGAAAGTGCATATTCGACACCGCCACCGACAGTCCAGCCCGTTTTGCTGGTCGAGGTCGAAGCAGAACCTGCCGGATTATAATAGGCATGCTCTAGGTTAGCGAAGGCTGCGCCGCCTGTTGCGAAGATCAGAACACGGTCCCAAGCGTAACCAACACGGGCACGGGCGGAGCCCATAATCGGGATATGCGTGTCATAGGTTGTTCCCGAGAACGGACCCAAGGCCGTATTGCGGAAATCTTGGCCGTCGACGCTACCTTCGATACCGACAACGAACTGGCTGATCTGGTAGTTGTAGCCTACGTGGAGACCGCCGGTGAAGCCTTGCGGGGTAGAATTGGGGAATTCTGTACCGACCGCGTTTGTGGCAGCGGCCTTATCCGTACCCCAAGCGTAACCAACTTCACCACCAACATAAATACCGGTCCAAGTGAACAGCGGCGGCGGGACGTACATCGGCGGCGGAGGACGGCGCGACGGAAGGTCAGCTGCGAGAGCAGAGGCTGATCCCGCCAATAGCACGGCCGAAGCCATGGCGAATTTGCGTATCATGAGAAAATTCCTTTTGGATGTTGAGTGCGATGTCATCTAGACGATCAATATTTGGCGACGACAGGAGCCGGGGCCGGCGGATTCCAAAGCGGCACGATCACCCGCATGAAGAAGCGTGTTTCATAGGTTTCATGAGCAAACGGAGTGCCCGCGGCGGCGATGTAGTTACTCGAAGCAACATCATGCGTCAGATAGGTCTGCAGGATCACGGGTCCGAAGTCGTATCCGACAAAGCCACCAACCGCGAACTGGCTCTGCTTGGCATATCCCAAAGGAGCAAGTGGCGAACTGATACCGCCAATATCCCAAGAACCGAAGGCAACCGGACCCGCCGAGAATTTTCCGAAGGCCTTGATCGCGCTCAAGTCGAGGTTGACATAGTTTGGGCTTGTGTGAAGGCCGAACGTAGAGCCAGGCAAGCCCGCGCCGCTGTTCAGATTGTTACCCGTAATACCGAGAACAACGTGGCCCGAGAGGGTCCATCCGTCACCCGCCCATGTGAGGCCGGTACGCGAGTTGAAGGTCCAGAAATCCTGGCCAAGCCGGTTGTTGGCCGGCGCATAACCGCCGACAAAGCCGCTCAGGCCAAAACCATGTCCCAGATCCCAGGCCAAACCGATGTTGGCATAGGGGTTATAAATTGCTGAGAGGTAGCTGCCGCCAGCCGCGTTAGTTCCACGTACCCCGACAACCGCCGAGGGAACCGCAGCATAGGCCTCAACACGGCCGCCGAAGACAGTCCATGGCGTCGACCAGATGACGACCGGAACGTTGACACCTTCTTCGGTATTATAAGAGGCGCCGCGAGCGTTACCATAGCTGCCCGTGGTCGCAAAATAGAGGCCCTGGGGCAGCGGCGACCAGGAGTAGCCGACGAGTTCGCCTGGCTGAGTGATGGAACCGGCTACCGCTTCATTGCCAGCGGCGCAAAGTGAAATCGCACCAAATGCAGCAAGGCCCGCCCCCGCGAGCTTGGAATTAATTTTCATTTATGCGGCCCTCCAAAGTGGCAGTGACGAGAAAGCGGATGCCATCTCTCTTCAGTCCGGATTTTTTCCCGGTTTGTATCTCTCCTATGGATAGCCGAATTCATTTTATTGTCGAGACACGGACACGTTCCGTTTCCACAATCGGGACAGCATGTGATAATTTTGAAACAGATTAAGGACTTGTATACCACTCTCGAACACGCAGCGGATCGGCCAGGAAACCGTCTTTTTATGCGTTAAATGAAGCGGATGACGTTCATGAGCGGGCAGCCCCGCGCTTGCAGCGCAGGCATCCCAGGATGAATCGCGGCCGGGTTATCAACAATCGAAACTGGCCGCGCTTTCAGGTTCGGGCAAGGTTCGATACGCGGCCGCTGGATGCGCCATTTCCTGAATCACTTCATTCGCTTCAAGCGTCATGGGTTCGGTGCGAATCGCACGTAACATCCGAAGTTATCCAAAAATCCCTGCAAGTTTCAGAATACCGCGCTAGCTAATAAGGATCGACCGGTTGATGAATTGGGGAGTGCCCGATGCGAAAGCTTATAAAGCTTACATGGTCCCAGATCTTAATGGCCTTCGTCTTGGCCGGTATGATCTTTTCCATTGGGACCGGCGAAAGGGCTTTCGCGGCGGCCTGCCGCGATCCGGCGGGCTTCGATACGTGGCTCCGCGATATTAAAAAGGCAGCCGCCGCGAAAGGCATTGCCGAGAGCGCCATCAACGCCGCCCTCACCAACGTCACTTATGATCCAGCGATTGTTTCGAGGGATCACGGCCAGCGCGTCTTTGAGCAAAGCTTCGAGCAATTCTCCGGGCGGATGATCAGTAAAGACAGGCTCCGCAAAGGCAGTACGCTCATCAAGCAATATGCCGACACCTTTGACCGCATCGAACAAGAATATGGCGTGCCCGCGCCCGTCATTGTCGCGGTCTGGGGATTGGAAACCGATTTCGGCGCGGTGACCGGCAATTTTGATACGATCAGATCCATTGCGACTTTGGCCTATGATTGCCGCCGCTCGGACGTATTCACAGCGGAATTGTTCGATGCCTTGCGGCTTGTCGAACGCGGCGACTTGACTCCCGCCGCCATGCGCGGCGCCTGGGCTGGAGAAATCGGCCAGACGCAATTCATGCCTTCTTCCTATCTCAAATACGCGGTCGATTTCGACAATAATGGACGCCGCGACCTCATCCATGATGTGCGGGACGTGCTCGCTTCAACCGCCAATTACTTTAAGGGCTATGGCTGGCAAAAGGGCGCCGGCTGGGAGCCGGGCCAGCCCAATTTCGCGGTCATCCAGCAATGGAACAAGGCCGATGTCTATGCCCGCACCATCGCGCTTTTCGCGACGAAACTCGCCGATGCCAACGCGAGCGAAAGATAGGCCTTCTGATCCGCTTCGCTCAGGAAATCATTGGCTATTTATGATCACGTTTAGGAGAGGCTCAGCCGTCTCGTAATCCTCGTCCGGCGTCCTCCGCTAAAGGGACTGCTTTGCCTGCCTTTGGAGCAGTGCTAAGGGAGCACTTCATCGTCCCGCCGTTTTTCAGAGGCTGTCAGCATGAGCAAGATCAAGGTCGCCAATCCCGTCGTCGAAATGGACGGCGATGAGATGACCCGGATCATCTGGCATTATATCCGCGATAAGCTGATCCATCCCTATCTCGACATCAATCTCGAATATTACGATCTCTCTGTCGAGAATCGCGATGCGACCCGGGATCAGGTGACCATCGACAGCGCCAATGCCGTCAAAAAATATGGCGTCGCCGTCAAATGCGCGACGATTACGCCAGATGAGGCCCGCGTCGAGGAGTTTAAGCTCAAGGAAATGTGGAAGTCGCCGAATGGCACGATCCGCAATATTCTGGGCGGCGTTATTTTCCGCGAGCCGATCATCTGCAAAAACGTGCCGCGTCTCGTGCCCGGCTGGACCCAGCCGATCGTGATTGGCCGCCATGCCTTCGGCGACCAATACCGCGCCACCGATTTCAAGGTACCTGGCAAAGGACGGCTTACGATCAAATTCGAAGGCGAGGACGGCACTGTTATCGAGAAGGAAGTGTTCAACTTCCCCGGCGCCGGCATTTCGCTCTCTATGTATAACCTTGACGATTCCATCCGGGATTTCGCCCGCGCTTCGATGAATTACGGGCTCAACCGCAAATATCCCGTCTATCTCTCGACGAAAAACACCATCCTCAAAGCCTATGACGGACGCTTCAAAGACCTTTTCGAAGAGGTCTACCAGAACGAATTCAAAGCTAAATTCGCCGAAGCCCGTATCACCTATGAGCATCGCCTGATCGACGACATGGTCGCCTCGGCACTGAAATGGTCCGGCGGCTATGTCTGGGCCTGTAAGAATTATGATGGGGATGTTCAGTCCGATACGGTCGCCCAAGGGTTCGGATCGCTGGGCCTCATGACGTCGGTATTGATGACGCCGGACGGGATGACAGTTGAAGCAGAAGCCGCGCATGGCACCGTGACAAGGCATTATCGCGAGCATCAAAAAGGCAAGGAAACCTCGACGAATTCCATCGCGTCGATCTTTGCCTGGACGCGCGGCCTCTTGCATCGGGCGAAACTCGATTCGAACGATGAGCTCGCAGGCTTTGCCAATACAATCGAACGCGTGTGCGTCGCGACCGTCGAAGACGGCTTTATGACGAAGGATCTCGCCTTGCTTGTCGGCTCGGAGCAAAAGTGGCTATCGACCACCGGCTTTCTCGACAAAGTCGATGAAAATTTGCGCAAAGCAATGGCATGAATATCTACAGTCCAATATACCAGAAAAATAAGACCTTTGACTGTGCTGGAAAGGATTGTATGCGACAACACGTCTCGTTATAAGGACGGCGTTCAGGTTACGCGGATAATCAAAACGATGGCGGCGGATACCTTCGACGATAATTACAGGCCATCCGAAGACGAGCCTTTCATGAATGAAAGGCAGCGCGACTATTTTCGCCGAAAGCTGTTAGCCTGGAAGGAAGATCTTCTCAAAGAAAGCCGCGAGACGCTTGTCGTGTTGCAGAGCGAAAACGAGAACCATCCCGATCTTGCCGACCGGGCGTCTTCCGAAACCGACCGCGCCATTGAACTGCGTGCCCGCGACCGGCAACGCAAGCTGATCTCCAAAATTGAGTCGGCGCTTGAGCGGCTGGATGACGGCAGTTACGGCTATTGCGAGGAGACCGGCGAGCCCATCTCCCTGCGCAGGCTCGATGCGCGCCCGATCGCGACTTTGTCGGTTGAAGCGCAGGAGCGCCACGAACGGCGCGAGAAAGTTTATCGCGATCAGTAAAGCTTGATCCTAATGTTCCGCAAAAGTGTATGCGGTTTTGCGATGAGAACATGCTCTAACTTTTTGAATCGAGAGCGAATTCTCATCGTTTGGGTAATTCCGCCCAAACGGAAAGCGCTCTAAGAAGCGCAGGGCCCGGCCTTTCGGTAGAAGCTAGTCCGCGCGAGCAGAGCGCGGTCGAGCACGCCTCTTTGGCTTGACAGAGAGCCGCTATTCAGTGGGATTTCGGCCCAGCAATTTCGCCATTTCTTCTTCAAGCGAGTCGAGCGCCTCAGTAGTGGCGGGTGCTTGCTCTTTGGGCGGAGGCGGAGGCAAAACCGCTGACGCC
>Ga0116227_10016336_pt1 | contig 10686 bp, 11 predicted proteins | sample S1TSphgellanicum_FD_89693 | JGI IMG/M metagenome (GOLD analysis project Ga0116227, IMG submission 89693) | Host-associated microbial communities from peat moss isolated from Minnesota, USA - S1T2_Fb - Sphagnum magellanicum MG | ecosystem: Host-associated > Plants > Peat moss > Unclassified...
CCGATGTTTCTACCCTCTCCACATAGCTCTCCAGACCAAACGTTGATTGAGGCAAGTCATGAACCTCTTGTAAAGGTTGATCACATTCTCTTGCCACCTTCAGATTCAACATACAACTATCAAAAGGTTAGTCAATCTGTAGTCCATAGAAAAAACATTACTACATCATCACTCACTTAAGGTGAATACTCTACATCAGGAAATATGCATGGGGCAATCACTTTACACATTCATAATTCATCAAAATCTCAACCAAGCTTGCTTACCTCCTAACAGAAAAATTTAATTGTATTTTACAGAGTAGGTAATGCTTGGATGTTAATGAAATATTGAACAAACTAGGTTATCAAAACTCACCTTTCCACAAGTAATGATAAATTGTAGAAGCAACTTGTAGCTGGGATGTTCTTTACTTGGGGGCTTGCACACCTCCATGTGATTGGCATCCTCAACCATGTAGGAATGAGCTCTTCCTAACCGTTGGGCAGAACTAAAATTCACCAAAATTCCCTAGTCCAGTCATAGAACCCAAATTGCACATGTCAGCATCAAACAACATCAAAGCATCATGGGTGTTTGGTTGCAAAAAATCCATTTCATCCAACACATACGTACCACTTGCTCCATTGGCATTGGCTTGCCCTCACAAAAAGCAAACATATTGATTTCGTTTTCAGTGACAATGCGATCAAAATTCACTGATAACCGTTCCATATCTCGTTGCCAGGGCGGAATGTTATCCATTATTCCAGCATCATGTCTGTTGGTGCATCTCAACAACTTGTTCACATATTCAGGAATATTGCTTGATCCAGCATGTGGAACAGCATAGAAAGCCACCCCTCTTACATTCCTCAAAAACACTTTCGCACAGTGCACTGTAGCTTTGGACCAGGAATTGGTAGGATTTTGGATGGTTGATGCCCTCTTCAATTCTACAACCAAGCTCTTCAACACCAACCCTCCAAAACTATGGCCTATTAACACAATAGGATGATGCCATTCATACCTGCACAAAACATATTCATTTCCTATGCTGATTTTTCAGGAAATACTTAATTGACTTCTACATTTCATATTAGTTATGTCTATATTTATGTGTGACTGAAATATATCTTGGAGTGCACACCTCTGACATTATTCAAAAAAACCGTTCCACACTCCTGCACTACAGCTCCTCATGGCATTTTCAGAATTTAGAAAGTCAAAGCCCTTTGCACTTTCAAAACCAAGCTTTTCAACACCAATCTTTAAAAACATAACGTATTTTCACAAATAAGGATGATTCCATTCAACCTGCACAATACATTACTGTGCTATGTTCATTTTTCAGGAAGCATTGAAACACCATCTATAATTGGCTGATATAGTACCACTGATAAGCATACAGATTTTCCATACAATTGAGAGAGGACCAAATGGTTGGGTTGCAAATCTTATATCTGAAAACTTTAGTTGCTTGATATATTTGTTAGTGAAACCACTAAATTTTGCCCATGCATGCCATTTTGACAATGAAAGAGAGGTGGCTTTGTACCTAGGATTCATGAGAGTCTGGAATAGGTTCTGTGTAATCTGTGATACGTGATGAAGAGGGAATAGGTTATGTGCATTGTATGATATGGAGAAAATGCGCACAGCTTCCGCCAAATCAAACGGCAGCCATTCTTGAGGCCAACGTACATCATCATGACCTCGTTGTGTCCATGTGCTACTCCAGGCATCACTACTGTCATTTGCAGTTAATTGGAGCCCATGGAACAACACCACATCCAATTCAGTCCTTTGCTTGCCTCCAGAAGGCGGCCATAGCTGATGCAATGGCCAATCACTCTGCCACCAAAGTTCCACATTCAAAACATTGCACAATAACCAAAGTCCAAATCACAGCACCAGTAAATATCTGAAATTTGCTGAGTGGACAGGCCACCAATTCAATTATGAATGTAATAGAATGGGCAATTTGAAACAAAACGCTTGGAAATAAATTAGTATCACAGACTGGACCAATCTGCAAGGTGAAAGAAACTCACAGAACTAGCGGCCATGATGATCAAGATCGCTTATTGGTTATACATAAATCCACGATATGGTAACACTCATAGATACCATGTGCCTTAGTAGTGTCAATAATTGGTAAACTGCCATTCAACTTTATTTTTAAGAGCTGAGAGCAATCCAAAAATCCTCACTGCTTGTATAAGTGGCTCTCGTAACATATAAGAGGAGGGGTGTTGCTCTCAAGAACTAATGGCTTTTCATTCTTCATTGAATTGATAGGTGAAAAACAGCACGTTGGGAGCTGCCATACAAATGGTGGTGTTGCTCTCAAGCATCCATTTTCCTTTTATTCACACAAGAAGGGGAGAAAATCCCTGACAAACTTGTGCAGTTACAAATATCATACCCTGTTGCACATTGTTGAACTCTTCTCTTAACTCCCAATCAAACAATAGAGAGTCAATTTGTAGCCTCTGTCACCTAGCCACAGATAAATATACAGTACCACTCTACAAGTCAGACTCTAGACATTATTTGGAAAAAACCTGAAGGGTGAGAAAACAATACATAATATTTTGTTCAGCAGGTTTTTTGCCCTTGAGTGATTGGATCTGCTGACATGATTAGTAGACATTTGTTGACTCTTAAACAAAGAATTACTCATATGTGATCAAAAGTTCACAAGTGATGAGACCCTAAGCAAGAGATGTTCAGCCAAAAATACCTAAAGAAACAGAGTCCAGCACCCCAAAATGTTGCATCATCAGGAACAATATCTGAAATTCCTGAGTCTGGAAGCACCATAAGAAGGAATAGCCATTAACAGATGACACGCTGAAAACTTGCTATTGAATTTCAACAACACCCTAATCTCGTCAAAAAGAAACTCATATGCTTAGTACCTCAAATAGAGGGAGGTTCAATCCTGCTCATGCAAAGGCAATCTGTAGAAGACAAGCCTTCAAATAGTTCACGGTCCTTCAGCAACAACAGGTAGGACTCCCTCGTTCTGGAATGCGATTTCAGGAACTCTCAAAACTAAAACTTCAAGTGACATTGGAGAGCAATTTTCTAAACAGATCCACCAGATTCCAAGTGTTCAGCAAACAATCAATGCACAACCAACAAGAAAACATCACGGTAGGAGTCCATCTAGCAAAATATCACCAATTGTGGTTTTGTAGATGCCCTAGAAAATAAAGTTGCTTGCAAGCTGGTAGCATACCAGGGAGATGGTCATCGGCTGCCAGAGTGCAGACTCCAGAGTAGTCAGAGTCGAAAAACTAATAGCAAACCTTCAAAACACCGCGAGTTGGCAGCTATCGACGCTGTACTGAAAACTATCGAACTTAGCAAGATACCTACCATGTGATTTTTCCGTGGATGTTCCCTTTCCAGAAACGACACAACACCGAGATACACATGACTGATCTTCTGTACTCTCCACACGACATTGGACAGTACAGTTCAGTGAAGCTGCATGAAGCTCGACCACTGGTTCTATTATAACCTCCCAGGGGAAATACTGGTCCAAAACAACAAGACAGACCTCTTCAAACTTCAACAAACCCCCAACCTATGTGCATTGTACACGGAGGTTTACAATATGCAACAGCAATCGTCACATCTCCGAAACGAGCTCCATATCGTGTAGGGCAATCCAGCGCGAAAAAGGAATTCACAGACAGCGGCCGGAGCGAAGAAAAATGTCGGAAGAGAAAAGAGAAACCAAAAAGTCTACAAGTTGCAGGTACGCTAGTACCCAGACAGAAAGCAATTGGTTGTTGCGCAAGGGAGAAAGCTGCATCTAAAAGTCACCTCGTGGGGAGGTGGAAAACGCAGTCAGGTCTTCGAGACGCCACATTTCTCCTTCCTTCCGTCTCTTGCCGCGTCCAGCGTAGCCGTGTTTTTATTTTTTGAAATTTCTAAACTGGAAAATCTGGCCATAAAATTAGTCGAAATTGCTTTAGAAAAACACAATTTTCCCAACTTTTTTTGTTAAAAAGAGGAATTTTTGTTTTTAAAAAACACTGCTGTTTACTGTATAGGTAGTCTTCCTCGCTACGGCGCTGTAAGGTTTTCAACTGTAACTTTCTTTTCAATTTTGTCATGTCGAAAATTTGGCAAACTTTTCCAAAAAATTAGAAATATTAGTCAAAATTACTGATTTTATTTTATTTTTAAAATTTGTGAAGTTGGTTTGTTGGCAATCGTGCACAAGAGGCTTTCGCCAAACTAGATACAAGCATTGGAAATATTTTCTAAATGTTTCAAAACAAATGCAAAATATAAATGAGTGAAAGCTCATGATTTTAATCAACATGATTAATACAACAACATTGTTGCCTTCTGGATCCTCTATCTGATTTGTTGCCTTCCAATCAAAGGGGCAGGTTGGACAATGTGGCAGCACCCCAATGGGTGCTTGCAAGTTATCTAGTGTATAATTGTCCATCAAAGAGGCACTGTTCTACTTTCAGCCCTCTTCTCATGCAATTTGCAATTTTTACTTATTTTTGCCAATTTCTTTATCTGCCCATGTTCCAAAGCCCATCCTAAAAAACACTTAGACTTCTTAGAGATAAACCAACATGTCTTACAAATCACCACTTTCCATTAGAGATAAATTATAAAAAAGGGAGACATACATTGGAGAATACATGCCTGTTCATCCCCCTATTGCAACATGTTTCCCATCCTTACATCAGCCCCATGATAGAACCTTTCTATTGTAATAACATATTTTGTCATTTTTATGTTTAGTGTCAAGCTAGTTTTAGTTTGTGATCAAGTTCTTATACAGTCATGGAACCTATGTGAAAATGGATATTGGGACAACTTACATGTTGAACACATTGGCTATAATTAATTTTTATGTTCAGGCCAGGGTTGACTAGATTGGATGAGTTTTGTTGGGTCTTTTATTAATTGCATTTGCAAATTTTGGCAAATAATACAAGTTTTATAAAAATATTTTTTTCTATATCAGTTTGCATAGTAGGTTTTAGTGTAGTTGTCATGTTATATATCCTCCTCATGTGAGTTTTTACTCATGTTTCAACTCAGCTTTTGAAGTGTCTCCTGATTTTCATAATAGCAAACACAACACCAATGCTCGATTGGATGATAGGACATCAATGTTTCTGATAGAAATAATTCACGGCACTAAGAAAGTAAGAGCACTAAACAGTCCTTGCGCTGCATCTGAGCTCACTGACTTAGTCCTTTTACAAAGACAATATCATCATGACTGAGCAGCCCTTGCGCTGCATCTGAGCTCCCTGACCTAGTCCTTTTACAAAGACAATATCATCATGACTGAGCAGCCCTTGCGCTGCATCTGAGCTCCCAGACCTAGTCCTTTTACAAAGAAAGTGTAAGCACTGAGCTGTCCTTGCGCTGCGTCGAAGCTCCCTGACCTAATTATGAAAGCGGAAACCATCGGTAGGCTACTAGCCCCAATCGTCGGTACCGCAACAAAACATCTGAGCCGTTCCAACTATGTCCCTCCAAATTATGGCCCTCCCATTAATGGTAAACAAAACAAACGAGGCATAGAAATTATTGGCGGCCAATGAGACCAGCCGGCTATGCATCCAAGGGGTCCAGGCTTTTTTTCTTTTTGGGGGCGGTAGGGTGGTGTTTGATTTTTTTGTTGTTTTCCTTAAGTTCTCCATATGTTCCAATCACATTCTCAATTTCCCCCCTTAAAATGTTCCCCCAGTTCCCAATGTGTTCCCAACGGCACCAGTGTTTGTCCAATATGTTTTGCCCAGCTGTCTTTCTGGAAGCTACATAGGTGAGTCAATTTTGAGACTTATATGTTTTTATGAATATTTGTACATTGGGGGAGTCTCTCAAGTTTCATAACGGGGTTCTTGGGCAATGTGGCAGCACCCCAGTGGGTGGCTCCATGACGGTTAGAACCCATAACTCGTCCCCATTATTTCCACTTGCACGGGACTGGTTCAGGGCCATGACTCATGTCCAGTCACAGGGCATAAATCGCACGAAAAGGGTGTTCAAGAACCAGTTATGTCTGGTAACTGGCTTGAGGCCGTAGGTTATTGCACATAATCTCTTTGTAGGTTATGACACATAATCTCGTTTGCTCGTGCGGCTTGGTTCTATGTGATAACCTGCAGGTTACCTTGTCCATAATTTTTTTGTAATGGTCCAATCAAACATGCCCATCCAACCCGCCCAAAAAAAGGGGAAAAAAAAAGAAGGGAGTTTTGAGAGTTCTCACAAGTAATTGATATGAATCACTATAGCACACTCTTATCATAACAAGAAATAAAATCTTTAAGATATTTTCTTGGTGGGAGCAACTATTGTACAGTCGAGCAGAGTACCAAGTGCCAAGCAGAAGATGAATGGAAGGTGGCCAGAGTGAATACCTGCTGGATGGTTGGGGAAAGGCCAGTGAACTTCCCACAGTCTCCAGATTCAACAAAGAACATTGCAGGCTCCATAGTAAACGAACTAATTTGCATATATTAGTACTATGTATATTATAGTAGTTTGTGGACTTTGGGACCTGGGTGGGTTCAAATTAATTAATTTTTTTCATCATCATAGTTATTCCACAAGATATGTTGAGATTATCATTCAAGAATAAAGCTATAATCTTTAATTTGGACTAGAATTAATCTCCATTACTTTTTATTTACAAAAGAATCCTTTCTCCTCTTATGAAAAGTGACCCATAACTCACATTAGACAATATGGACCAATTTTCACATTTTCATTGCTCTAAATTGAAACTTAAATAGAATATTCATCTCAGTGGATTATAAATTTTTATACAATTCATCATAATTCCCATGAAATTTCTAAGAATTCTCTTCCTCCAATTTTTAATTAATCCTCACAAAATCTGACACCAAGGTAGGGTATTCCATTCATTCCCATGATCTCAATTATAGACATTTGATGGCACTAAATTATCTTATATTGGTAGTATTTTCCATCATATGCCCAAAAAAACTCAGTTGTGTTGTTTTGAAATTTTTGTGATTCCCCCCCCCCACAAGGCATTTTTTTTGGTCTAATTTACATTTTATAAAACGAAAATTTTCCAAAATTTCCAAAAAAATTGATTCAACAAAAAACAATCATTGATCATATGTGATAGTATCATTCTAAATTTTTTAGAAAAGTATTAGACATTTTTCAGAATGTCTCTCAAGTTTCATAAGTGGTTCTTGAGCAACATTGTAGCACCCCAGTGGATGGCTGTATGCCGGTTAGCAACCATAACTTGTCTCCAGTATTCCACTTTCATGGGATTGGTTCAGAGCCATAACTTGTGTCCAGTACACACAGGGCATAAATAGCACGAAATTAGTGATCAAGAACGAGGTTGAGGCCACAGGTTACTACTGTACATAATCTTGTCACTCCCAAGCCTCAGTTCTACTGTATGTGATAACGCACAGGTAACCTAGTCCATAATTATATTGTGATGGACCAGTCACAGAGGCCCATCACCGAAAAAAAAAAACCCCAAAAAGAAAGAATTTTTAGGTCTTACTCAACTAATTGATAAAAATCACACCCTTGCCATAAAAAAAACTTGAAAAAACCTGAAAGATATTTCCTTGGGGGGAGTAAGGATTGTACAGTGGAGCAGAGCTGCAAGTGCCAAGCAGAACATGCAATGGACGGCAGCCAGAGTTAATAACTGCTGGATGGTTGGGAAAGGGTCAGTGAACTTCCGATGGTCTCTAGATTCAACAAAGAACATTGCAGGTTCCATAGTAAACCGACTAAGTTGTGTATATTATTATTATGCACCTGTTCTATATTAAAAAACCTGAAAGATATCTCCTTGGGGGGATTAACGATTGTACAGTGGAGCAGAGCTGCAAGTGCCAAGCAGACCATGAAATGGACGGCAGCCAGAGTTAATAACTGCTGGATGGTTGGGAAAGGGTCAGTGAACTTCCAGTGGTGTCCAGATTCAACAAAGTACATTGCATGTTCCATAGTGTCCAGATTCAACAAAGAACATTGCATGTTCCATAGCAAACCAACTAAGTTGTGGTTTACTATGGATCTTAGTCGGTACCTGTTCTATATTATAGTTTGTGGACTTTGGTTTCAAGTTAGTATTTTTAGTATTTACTAGTGGGTACCTGTGACCTTCGGACACTATGAAGTCCTCCAAAAGTGAGTGGGGGGGTGAGAAAAAAAGACAAAATTATCAAAGAGTAGTTTTGAGTTATAAATGTTATCAATGTTAGAATAAGGCATATTCTAGCCCATTCTAGACTACCTTAGGCTTTTGCAGGTACAGGCATGAGTCATTGGGATGAGTCCATAAGATGATTTAACCAGATTTAGCGATTATAGATGGTCTAGTGCTGCTCACGGTCGCGGTCCCGCTGCTGTTGCTGGGCTACGGTGGACATGTGGTCCAGATAGTTCCGCTGGCGGTCAGCAGCAGGAACAGACTGTGAAAAGCAGATTGGAGAATTTGCATTTGAGACTGCCACCAACTGAGTGAGTGACTGATTCTTGTTGTTGTTCTTCACAATTTTCTTGTTCTCCGTTCATCACACAACATCCTTGGAAAAATTTGCCGAACAATTCAGATTGTTGTGCCAGACAGAAATTCTCGAAGAATTTTCAAAACCAGGGATGAAGCACGGATCAAATCCCCTACTTCTTCTCATTCCTTTACTCTGTTGAAATGTTCAAAATGGGGAGGAGGAAGTAGACAAAGGAAATGGCAGCAGGCGTGATGGTGTTACCAAGCACAATTTTCAGCATTGCTCAGAGGAGGCACTTTTCATTTTCTGCGTGGCCAATTTCGTTTTGGAAAGTGTCTATCCTTGGCAGTTAAAGATTTCTTTATTGCAGAGATTGTAGCAGGAGTTGATCAAAGAACGCCTGAACTTAAACTAAGCATGAATAAACAAACTGCAAAAACGACGAAAATTAATTTCTATCATGGACTTTATGCCATGTAGAGCACAAGGGCATGGGCATTACTGGAATTGTGTTAACAGTCGGCTACCACCTTGCACAGGCCCATATTCCAATAATATCTCCCCCTTACGTGAGGTGTCTGTAGTTTTTGGGTCCTTCATTTTCAAGAATTAAGCATAATTTTTCATTTTCATTTTTGGCTGTGCATTACCCTCAGTAAGGCCCTTGGTTGCAACAAATCTTTCTCAGAACCTGTGCAGCCCAACCAAAAGTCTCATGAGCACAAAGTCATCACAAATTGAGATAATTTATACTATCAACTGTGAAACCATAAGTTTCAGGGGTACAACACACCAGAACCCTTCAGTAGTCAGCATGCAAAAGGAAGAACCATTGCCTACTAAGATGATAACTAAAGGTCAGGGGTTGAATTTTACAGGAATCCATTGAGATGGATCTTCCCTCACTGTTGCAGTTTCATATATGGCCTGGTAACTCCGACATATCTCCAAGTTGTCCTGATTATGTGAATAGTACCTGCTCAACCCAAACATTAACCAAACATTTGAGCATATGGAAACATTACTCTTATCCTTCTGTAGCCCCCATTTCCCATATTAAATTCAAAAAGTAGCCCACAGTTTTTGTATCATGCAGTGTGATACCCAAACCCCACTTCGCTATTACCAAATGACTAAGACTTAAAATAATTGAGAGTGTTTCATTCCTTTCTGCCAACAATAGCATCATGCCTGTTATAATCACAAGTTATAAATTCAACAGTCAATAGTGGAGAAATTTTAACAGAATGCACATACAACCCCCCTTCCTTCTTTGTACCCACCATTTGCTTGGTACGCGATGGCAAGAGCGGTGACGGCGAAGGGAAAGCTTGGAGAAGAAGGCAAGATGTTCCCTTGGTTTGCTCGGTGCGGCCTCATTTATATCTAAACGATCTGGTATATTCAGAGGCTAAGCCGGTTCTGCCATAGAAAACAACACTGGAATTGTCGCCATAGCAGACAATTCCAATTACGCCTGTGGGGACTTAGTCTGTCTGTGTGCAGAACGCCCTGTCACATACAAACTAAGCGAATTAATAGATTAGTTTGGGTTAGTAGTCCCAGTGGGAAGTAAAAAAATCTATGATTCATCCTCTAATTGGATCCCATTATTCAAATGTTATAGACTTTTTATCCCCCTCATAATGTGGAGACTTCCATTTTAAAGAACACATTTTCCCAAATTTTCCCAATCTTTTTGTCAAAAAAATGTGTTGCAATTCCTCCATGGAGTTTTGTTTCCGAGTTTTCATTAGAACCCAATGAACTTGAGATTAATCCAAGTTTATACAATGTCAATTTAAATATTTTATAATTAAGTATAATTCATATTTTTTTAAATATCCAAATATTATGATTCGCCCATTTCTACTCATTATTATATCATTGATTTATAAGTTGTAAGAAAATCATTGTCATTAATTTAAGTAGGACAATTTTAGGCTTCATAAGTTGTCGCAACCCCACTTTGGCCAAGTGTGGGGGTGAAGCCCAACACTTGGAAAAGTTGGAAGTTGGGAATCTTCCGGGACTCCCGAATGTTCAGAGCTCGACATCAGGGGGAAAAACACCTCGCATTAGGGTGTTCTTGGTGTCATTGGAAAGGTCTTGAAACGTAGATATCGAAAATGCCCTCGCATTGGCAATTCGGACATCTGCAGCCCAAGTTATGGGCAAAAGAAGGGCC
>Ga0116227_10016337_pt1 | contig 10686 bp, 5 predicted proteins | sample S1TSphgellanicum_FD_89693 | JGI IMG/M metagenome (GOLD analysis project Ga0116227, IMG submission 89693) | Host-associated microbial communities from peat moss isolated from Minnesota, USA - S1T2_Fb - Sphagnum magellanicum MG | ecosystem: Host-associated > Plants > Peat moss > Unclassified...
ACCGTTCGTGAAATCCGATGACTGTCCAGGCCTGCCAGCGCACGGCTCGCCGGGTCGGGGCAAGCCGGTGCATTACGTTCAATTTCGCTTGGTCGCAGTGCCCGCGGGGTGTCATGGTACCTGCAAAGCTGCAAGTCGTCAGTTCACCTGGCAGGTGCCCGCCGCGGCAGGACGGGCCCTGGCAAGAGTACCGCAGGAGCGACCCTTTGACTTCCATCTCTCGCCGGACTTTCTCTCTTTCACTCGCTGCGGCAGGCGTCTCTTTTGCCGTCAACGCAAGCGATAAGTTGTTCGCCAGCAGGCCCCCGTCGAATGACCTCACCGGCCTTACCCTCGCCCAGGCCTCCGCGATGATCCGCGAAGGCAGGGTCACCTCCGCCGAACTCACCGAGGCCTGTCTCGCCCGGATCGCCATCTACAACCCCAAGCTCAACGCCTTCATCACCGTTCTCCGTACGCAGGCCCTTGCGGAGGCCCGCATCCTCGATGCGGAACAGAAGGCCGGCAAGCTGCGGGGCCCGCTGCACGGCATCCCCGTGGCCGTGAAAGACAACATGCAGACCGCCGGCATCCGGACTACCTTTGGCAGCGCTGTCCTCGACAGCAACGTGCCCAAGGTCGATGCGACCGTCGTCGCCCGGCTTCGCGCGGCAGGCGCGGTCCTCCTTGGCAAGGCAAACATGTCGGAGTTCGCCTTCGGCCCCAGCTACTTCGGCCCTGCCCGCAATCCCTGGGACGTCGACCGCGATACCGGCGGTTCCTCGAGCGGGTCGGCCGTCGCGGTCGCCTCCGATCTCTGCTTCGGGGCTCTCGGCACAGACACCGCCTGTTCGGTGCGCATGCCGGCCTCCTGGTGCGGAGTCGTTGGTTTGAAGCCCACCTACGGTCTGGTGCCCCTCGAAGGCATTCTGCCCGATTCGCCCCTCTTCGCCCACTGCGGAGCGCTCACCCGCACCGCCGAGGATGCCGCGCTCTTATTGAATGTGCTCGCCGGATACGAGTTGCGCGACATCACCAGCGCCAACCATCCCAGGGAGGACTACGTCGCCCAGTTGAACCAGCCCGTCGCCGGATTCAAGATCGGGGTCGCGCGTGCTCCGTTCTTCGATCACCTCGACCCCGATGTAGCCGTGGTCATCGAGGAGGCGGTCCAAACCATCGCCGGACTCACCGCGGGCGTGAAGGACGTATACCTGCCCACCTACAAGGACCTGAACGTGGATGCCGATGGAATGATGGGAATCGAGGCATTCGTCTTCGCCGAGCATCTCGTCGATCGTTACTCGCAGGAGTTCACGCTGGGCACGCGCAACGCCTTCGCGGCCCAGGTGAAGCAGTTCAACAATCCCCCCGGCGGTGCCCTGGATGAGGTCGTCGACTATATCCGCGGCCGCGACAACATCGAACTGATCCGGCGCACCGTGGATGAGGGCTTCGCCGGCTTCGACCTCGCCATCCTGCCCACCGAGCGCCGCACCCCCCGGACCCTCGAAGCCTTGCAGAAGGCCGTCGAAACTCCAACCGAAACCAATCCCGAGAACGAAGATCTGCGCGATTGCACCGAGAACAACACTCCGTTCGACCTCAACGGACTGCCCGCCCTCACTGTGCCCTGCGGATTCACTCCGAAGGGCCTGCCGGTCGGTCTGCAGATCGTCGGCCCCAACTTCTCCGAGGGCAAGATTCTGGCTCTCGCCCACGCCTACCAGCAGGCAACAAAGTGGAAGGAACGCAAGCCGCCCATCTCCCCGGAGATGAAGGTGCCGGCCGCGCCTGATCAGGTCTACGCACGCTAAACCAGAGGGCGTGCGGTACCTCGACGGAGGCCGGCCGCGGTCCCCCGGGGCAGCAGCGCAGGCTGCGTGAGCGGGCAGCCAGGAAGTTCGATTGGATAAGGTTCGCGGCGAAGACCGCCAGCCATCGCATGGCGTTCGCGCGCCGCGCGGCTTGCCCTCGTCTTCCCTTGCTGCCTGCCAACGTTCCGAAGATGTGGCGGAGAGTGGGGGATTCGAACCCCCGATAGAACTTTTGATCCTATAACGGTTTAGCAAACCGCCGCCTTCAGCCTCTCGGCCAACTCTCCTGCACTCTTTCCCTGCCGCGGGCGCGGTGCGGGACTGCTGCGATTATAGCGTGGGTTTCGCGATGCCGCGCGGGTTTTTGAACTCACGGCGCTCGACTTTGCAATTGCGGGCGTCTGGTTCAGAACCGCCGGGTCTCCTCGCGAACAATCGGGAGATTTCCGCAACGCGCGGCTCGGTCTGTTCTAAGATGAGGCCATCGGGGATATCTCATTCCTCTCTTATGCAGGTGCGCGCTGGATGGGCGCGCAAGGATCCGGGTACGGGAATCGAGGTACAAGGGATTGGCCCTTCGCGGTGGAAGACTGGCTGTCGGTTCCGGCCGCAAGATGCGGTTCCTCTCGCTGGTCGCCGCGACCTACTTCATGGTCTCCGGCGGCCCGTATGGCATTGAAGACATTCTCGGCAATGCCGGCTACGGCAAGGCGCTGCTGCTGCTCATCGTCGTTCCCCTGATCTGGAGCCTTCCCACCAGCCTGATGGTCGGCGAGTTGGCGAGCGCGCTGCCTCGCGACGGCGGCTATTACTGGTGGGTGCAGCGCTCTCTCGGCGGTTTCTGGGGGTTTCAGGAAGCCTGGCTGAGCCTGGCGTCGAGCATCTTCGACATGGCGATCTATCCCACCATCTCCGTGCTCTATCTCACCCGGCTCGCGCCAGCTTGGACCGCCGGCCACTACGGAACGATGTGGGCGCTGGCCATCATGGCCGTATGCGCGGCGTGGAACCTGGGCGGAGCAAAGGCGGTCGGGGAGGGCTCCGTGGGCATGTTCTGCCTGCTGATCTCGCCCTTCGCTGTGCTGGTGGCGCTGGGCGTCTGGAAGGGATTCTTCCTGCACGCGGCGGGCGGAGGGCTGGCGGCGCTGTCGCGTCCGGTGGGGGCACCGGCGCTTTCGGGCGCGGTACTCGTGTGTCTCTGGAACTACATGGGCTGGGACAACGCCTCGACGGTCGCGCAGGAGGTGGAGAATCCGCAGCGGAACTATCCGCGGGCCATGCTCGCGGCGACCGCGCTGGTGACACTGACCTACGTTCTTCCGCTGGGCGCGGTGGCGGTTACAGGGATGCCCGCCGACGCGCTCTCCACCGGCGCGTGGACCGATGCGGCGAAGCTGATCGGCGGTCCGGGAATCCTCGGCACCGGCTTGGCGCTCGCGGTCGTCATCGGCGGAATCCTCACCGGCGTGGGCATGTTCAACGCGCTGGTGATGAGCTACAGCCGGGTGCCGGCGGCGCTGGCGGAGGAGGGTCTGCTGCCGGCGGTGCTGATGCGCAAGACGCGCGCTGAGGTGCCCTGGGTGAGCGTGGTGCTCTGCTGCATGGCGTGGGCCCTGGCGTTACGGCTTTCGTTCGAGAGGCTCATCTCGATCGACCTCGTGCTCTACGGCGGCGCGTTGCTGCTGGAGTTTGTCTCGCTGGTGGTGCTGCGCGTGCGCGAGCCGGGCCTGAAGCGGCCGTTCCGCGTTCCCGGCGGCGTTGGCGGCACCATCGCCATCGGAGTCGGCCCGGCGGCCCTCATCGTCTACGCGCTCTGGGCCGCGCGCGACGAACACGTCGCCGGCATCCCGTCGCTGCTCTTCGCCACGCTCGTTGCATTGGCCGGAGCGCTGATCTATGCCCTCGCGCTGCGGGGAAGGCGTCCAGCGCTCGATCCGCGGATGACCCAGACTGCCCCGGAGTGATTCGCGGGTTCCCTTTGCTTCGCAACGGCAGCTTCCCGGTTCGCGACCGCATGGACAACAACGTGCGCCTCACCTCTCAGGAAAGCCGCTGCCCGCTTACATGCTCCAGCGCTGCATCGAGGATCGTCAGACCTTCTTCGATCTGTTCCTCGGTCACGATCAGCGGAGCCAGCAGACGCACCACGTTGCCATACACACCCGCTGAAAGAATGAGCAACCCATGCTGATGGCAGTAGTCGAGCACCCGCTGCGTCTCCTCCTTCGCCGGCTCCTTTGTGGTGCGGTCGCGGACCAGCTCCAGGGCCTGCATCGCGCCCATGCCGCGGACATCGCCGACCACGCTGAAGCGCCTCTGCCAGCGCTCCGCGTGCGAGCGGAAGATGCGGCCGAAGCGCATGGCGCGCTCGTCGACCTTCTCCTCGTCCATCGCCTTCAACGCCGCAAGCGATGCGGAACAGGAGACCGGATTGCCGCCGAAGGTCCCGCCGAGCTGCCCCGCGCCGGGAGCATCCATGAGCTCCGCGCGTCCCGTGACCGCGGAAAGCGGCATGCCTGAAGACAAGGACTTGGCCGTGCACAGAATGTCCGGCACCAGGCCGACGCGTTCGCTCGCGAACATCGCTCCCGTGCGCCCGAAGCCGGTCTGCACCTCATCGGCGATGACGAGAATGCCGTGTTTGCGGCAGATGCGGGCTATCTCCGCGAACCACTCCGTCGGCGGCGCGATAAAGCCGCCCTCGCCGAGCTGAGGCTCGAAGATCACCGCCGCAACGGAATCGGGCGAGACGTGGCGCAGGAACATCTCCTCCAGTTTGCTCGCGCAATGCACGCTGCATGCCGGATAAGTAAGGTTGTAGGGGCACCGGTAGCAATACGCATAGGGCATCCGGTAGACCTCCGGCATGAACGGCCCGAAGCCCGCTTTGTATGGCGACACCTTGCTGGTCAGGCTCGTCGTCAGCAGGGTGCGTCCGTGATAGGCATCTTCAAACGCAATGATGGCGGGCCGGCGCGTATAGGAGCGCGCTATCTTGATCGCATTTTCGACCGCCTCGGCGCCCGAGTTGGCGAACATCGTCTTCTTCGCGAAGTCCCCCGGCGTGCGGCGATTCAGTTCTTCCGCCAGCTCGATATAGCCTTCATAGGCCGTCACGGTGAAGCAGAGATGCAGGAACTTCGCCGCCTGCTCCTGTACGGCGTGGACCACCGAAGCCGGTGTGTGGCCGGCGTTCAAGGCGCCGATGCCTCCGGCGAAGTCGAGATAGCGGTTGCCGTCGATGTCCTCCATGACGGCACCGTGAGCATGCGCCACGACGATAGGCAAAACACTCCCGAGTGCCCTGGGAACAGCCGCCTGCCTGCGCTCCATCCAGGCCTTCGATCCTGGCCCCGGTATCTCTGTCTTCAACGCAATGCTGGCTGTCTTTGTCTCGATCATGATCGCGTGCTCCTGGTGAGGCTGATACTGTAGTTTCAGCGCGAACCGCAGGTTGCGTCCAGTGAAGGCTCGCGTGGGCGTCCGAACAATGCTGAAATAAGCGCGGATTCTCCCGTGCCCCGCGGCCCTCGCGCGGGGCGGGACCGCGAGCGGCAGAGTTCGCGCCAGCTTCTTGTCGTGTGTCAGGCCGGCCGGATGGGCGGGACGGGCGTGTCGGGCTTCAGCGGCGGGCGCAGCGCGTCCCACTTGGTCTCTCGCTCGTAGGAGCGCGCGAGGGCGAAGATCTTGCCCTCGGAGAAGTGCGGGCCGGCGATCATCAGGCCGATAGGCAGACCATTCTTGCTGAAGCCGCAGGGAATGGAGATGGCGGGAATTCCGTAGATGTTGAAGGCGGTGCAGTTGTCGAGCTCCATCACGCCGGAGCCGTGGAGCCGGGGGTTCTCTTCGATCTCGATCACTTCGCTCAGCTTCTGCGGCGTGATGCGCAGGGTCGGAAGGACGACAAGATCGAACTCGGTGAAGGAGTCGTCGATGGTGCGCCGGGTGAGCTGCAGCTCCCATTGGTGGCGGATGTAGGCCGAGACCTGGGCACTGGCAGTAGTGCTGGGGGCGTTCATCTCGTCCTTCTGGGCCTGTAGGATGATCTGCATCGGGAGCGAGTAGCGGCCGCCGCGGTTGGCAAAGAGGTCCTCGTGGTACGCGTAAACCTCGTTGCCGATGTTGTTGAGCGAACCCCACGTGTAGGCGGCGGTTGAAGGCAAGTTGACGTCCTTGACGCTCTTGGTCATCCGGGCGAGCACGGCGATGGCGGCTTCGACGGTCTTCGCGGTGTCGTCGTCGCACTTGTCGAAGAAGGGAAAGCGGGGGACCCCGAGACGGAGACTGGAGACGGGCTGGTCGAGCTGCGCCACGTAGTCTTCCTTGGGGTGCCGCACGCTGGTGATGTCGTAGCGGTCGTATCCGGCGAGTGTGTTGAGCATCAGCGCGGCGTCTTCGACGGTGCGGGTGATGGGGCCGCAGTGGTCGAACGAGACGACGAGCGGGATGATGCCGCGGATAGGCACAAGCCCGCAGGTGGCCTTGATGCCAACCGTGCCGCAGTAGGCCGACGGCAGGCGCACGGAGCCGCCGGTGTCCGTGCCGAGCGCGCCGTAGGCCAGGTTGGTCGCGACGGCGGCGGCCGAGCCGCTCGAGGAGCCGCTGGGGTCGCGGTCCAGCGCCCAGGGGTTGCGCACCGAGCCGAAGTAGCTGATGGAGGCGGCGAACTCGTCCAGGTTCGCCTTGCCGATCATGACGGCGCCGGCGGCGGAGAGGCGAGTTACAACTTCGGCGTCTTCCGTCGGGACGCGGTCGTCGTACACCTTGCTGGCGGCGGTGGTGCGGATGCCCGCCGTGTCGATGTTGTCCTTGATGGCGATGGGGACACCGTGGAGCGGGCCGCGGAACTTGCCTGCCTTGGCTTCGGCGTCAAGCTGGGCGGATTGCGCGAGCGCCTGCTGCGCGAGGACGGTGATGTAGGCGTCCACCTTGGGGTTGTAGATGGCGATGCGCTCAAGGCAGGCGCGGGTGAGGGCGGTCGAGGTGACCTTGCCGGACCGGATCCCGGCGGCGGCTTCGGTTAGGCTAAGGCCCGCGATCTGGTCGGTGCTCATGTCCACAGGCGCGCCGAAGGCCTTCGAGCACGGCAGGGATGCGGCGGCCACGGCGGCCGCGATGGATTTGGAAAAGTCACGCCTCGTGATCCGCTGCATTGCTGGCACTCACCTCCGGGTTCGATTCACTTCATGCAGGGAACATCCCTGAAGTCACTGCGAACATGCGGAGGTCCGCGGCGTCGCTCCCGCTTTGCGGCTCACACTGGCCGGATAGGCGGGACGGGCGTGTCGGGCTTCAGCGGCGGGCGGTGCGTGTCCCATTTCGTCTCGCGCTCGTAGGCGTGGGCGAGCGCGAGGACCTTGCCCTCGGAGAAGTTGGGGCCGGCGATCATCAGGCCGACGGGCAGGCCGTCCTTGCTGAAGCCGCACGGGACCGAAATGGCCGGAAGCCCGAAGACGTTGAAGGCGGTGCAGTTGTCGAGGTCCATCACGCCGGGGCTGTGGGGCTTGGTGTTCTCCTCCGAGTCGATGACGAAGCTGAGCTTCTGCGGCATGGTGCGGAGCGTGGGAAGCACGACCAGGTCGAAGTCGGTAAAGGAGTCGTCGACGGTGCGGCGGAGCATCTCCATGTCCCAGCGGTGGCGAATGTACGCCGAGACCTGGGCGCTGCCAGTGGTGGTGGCGGCGTTCATGGTGTCCTTCTGGCCCTGGAGAAGAAGCTGCATGGCGAGCGAGTAGCGGCCGTTGCGGTTGGCGAAGAGGTCCTCGTGGTAGGCGTAGATCTCGTTGCCGATGCTGTTGAGCGACGCCCAGGTGTAGGCCGCGGTCGAGGGCAGCATGACGTCCTTGACGCTCTTCGTCATCTTGGCGAGCACCGCTATGGCGGCTTCGACTGCTTTTGCGGTGTCCTCGTCGCACTTGTCGAAGAACGGAGCGCGGGGAATGCCGAGGCGGAGGCCGGAGAGCGGCTGGTCGAGCTGGGCGACGTAGTCTTCCTTCGCGTGTTGCACGCTGGTGATGTCGTAGCGGTCGTAACCGGCGAGGGTGTTGAGCATCAGGGCGGCGTCTTCGACCGTGCGGGTGATGGGGCCGCAGTGGTCGAGCGAGACGGCCAGCGGAACGATGCCTCGGATGGGAACGAGGCCGTAGGTGGCCTTGATGCCGACGGTGCCGCAGTAGGCCGAGGGCAGGCGGACGGAGCCGCCCGTGTCCGTGCCAAGGGCGCCGTAGGCCAGCGTGGTGGCGACGGCTGCGGCCGAACCGCTCGATGAGCCGCTGGGGTCGCGGTCCAGTGCCCAGGGGTTGCGGACCGAGCCGAAGTAGCTGACGGCGTCTGCAAACTCATCAAGATTGGCCTTGCCGATGAAGACTGCGCCGGCTGCGGCGAGGCGAGTTACAACTTCGGCGTCTTCCGTTGGAACGCGGTCGTCGTACACTTTGCTGGCGGCTGTGGTGCGGATGCCGGCGGTGTCGATGTTGTCCTTGATCGCGATGGGGACGCCGTGGAGCGGGCCGCGGAACTTGCCTGCCTTGGCCTCCGCATCGAGCTGCGCTGATTGCGCGAGCGCCTGCTGCGTCAGGACGGTGATGTAGGCGTCCACCTTGGGATTGTAGATGGCGATGCGCTCAAGGCAGGCCTTGGTGAGGTCGGTCGAGGTGAGCTTGCCGGAGCGGATGTGGGCGGCGGCCTCGGTGAGGCTGAGAAGGGCGATCTGGTCGGTGGTCATGCCGGTAGCTCCGAAGGCTTTGATTGGCGAGGATATGGACGGGAGAGATAGGGCGGCGACGGTGGCCGCGACGGACTTCGAAAACTCACGCCTCGTGATCCCTTGCTTCGCTGGCATCCATCCTCCGGAGAGTATTCGCTAGAGAGAGTAAGAATACGGTCTCATCCGCGAGGCGGGGTTCCAAGCGAAAAGATACGAAATGCCCTGAACGTCCCAAGCGTGAGCGTACTGCGAGCATCAGCTATCGCCTGCAAAGAAAATTATCGCCTGCATAGATAAAATCGATCTTCCAAAATCGCCCTACTTGACCGCTTTCGTAACCGGTGTTACACCGATGTCATGGGCCTCGCCGCCCTTCAAAGCAAATTTGCACGTTACGGCGCTCCAGCCAGTTTCGGGCCTAAGCATCTTGGCCTGTCTTAGGATTCGTGTTCCTTGGAGGCTCCCCATGAAGAACGCTTCATTCGCAGGCGCTTCATTCCCAGACGAACTCTCTCCTCCGTTCGCCGAATGGACTACGGAGAGACTGGATTCCTGGAAAGAGATCGCCACTTTCTTTCGCCGCGAAGTGCGCACCGTGCAGCTGTGGGAGAAGAGCGAAGGGTTGCCGGTGCGGCGTCAGTACCACAAGAAGCTGGGCAGCGTGTATGCCTACCGGCGCGAGCTGGAGAGCTGGTGGGCGGCGCGGTCGGCGCGGGCTTCCGGGTTTTCTGTGAGTGCGGAAGAGCGGGAGGCGGCGGTCCCGCGTCCGGGCTTCGGCGTCGCTGCAAGCCAGAACGCCGCGGCCTCGAGTCAGGAGGCGCAGATCGAGCTGGGGCGCATCCTGGTCTTTCCGCTGGAGGTGGTGCACTCACGCCGCGACCGCGGGCCGCTGCAGCACATCGTCGACCGCTTTACCGGCGGCCTCAGGGACGACTTGGTGATCGAGCTGCGCCGGTGTTGTTTCGATCCGGTGTGTCTCTCGGCGAACGCGCTGCCGTCGCAGGGGGCGTCGACGGCGACCTTCATGCGGAACACGGCGCGGGAGTTCGGAGCGGACTTTTACCTGACCGGAGCGGTGCGGTACGCCGGAAACCAGGTGCGCGTCTCGATGCAGCTGGTGCGGAGCCAGGACGCCGTGTGTCTTTGGACCGACCGGTTCGATACCGCGCTCGACCATGTCTTTCAGGCGCAGGCGGAGCTGGCGAACCGGATCGCGCGGGCGCTGCCGGAGCATATCGTGCGGCGCGCGGCGCGGCCGGGCAGGCGCGATGAGGTCGAGCGGGAGCCGGCCTTCCACGCCTGCATGATGGGGCTGCACTTCTGGAAGCAGCGCACGCGCGAAGATCTGATGAAGGCGCTCGGGTACTTTCAGGACGCGGTGATGCTCGACCCCGGCTTCGCGGACGGCTACGCCGGTCTGGCCGACACCTACGTCTCCCTCTCGTACAACCACCTGATGCCTCCGCGGGAGGCGATCGAGGCGGCGCGGAACGCGGTGGCGATGGGGCTGAAGCTGGCGCCCAACTCCATGAACGTGCGCAACGCGGAGATCAACTTCAAGGTGAACTGCGCGTGGGACTGGCCGGGGGCGGAGCAGGTGTGCCGCGAGATGGTGCAGACCGGAGGCGTGGATTCGCGGCTCCTGCAGCTCTATGCGAGCCTGATGATCAACCTGGGGCGGCACGACGAGGCGATCCGGCTCTCGCTGCACGCGCACCGGCTCGATCCGCTGTCCGACCTGGTGAACTCGCAGGTCTCGTTCTCCTACTTCTATGCCGGCGACTACAAGAACGCGCTTTCGTTCATCGACCGCACCATCTCGCTGCGCCCGAAGTTCATCATGGGCCATGCGCTGCTGGGCAGGACGCAGGCCGAGCGCGGAGACTGGGGCCAGGCGGTCAAGGCCTTCGAGCGCGGGCTGGAGCTGGTGGCCGACTCGACCTTCCTGAAGGCGCTGCTCGCCTATGGCCACGCCGGCGGCGGCGATGCCGAGACGGCCAACGAGATACTGCGGGAGATCGAGGCGGACGCGGGCAATGCCTGCTACCCCGCCTACGATGTCTCCGCCGTGCACGCGAAGCTGAACCAGGAGAGCGAGGCGCTGCAGAACATCTTCAAGGCATACGAGATGCGCGACATGAAGATGATCTACGTGCAGCACGATCCGCGGTTCACCAGCCTGCG
>Ga0116227_10016339_pt1 | contig 10685 bp, 4 predicted proteins | sample S1TSphgellanicum_FD_89693 | JGI IMG/M metagenome (GOLD analysis project Ga0116227, IMG submission 89693) | Host-associated microbial communities from peat moss isolated from Minnesota, USA - S1T2_Fb - Sphagnum magellanicum MG | ecosystem: Host-associated > Plants > Peat moss > Unclassified...
AAATCTGGCCAATTATCGACAGGAAGTGGGTGGCACGGGGCTGTGTTCCTACCCGCATCCCTGGCTGATGCCCGAATTCTGGCAATTCCCGACCGGATCGATGGGCATCGGCCCGATCAATGCGATCTATCAGGCGCGGTTCGTGCACTATCTGGTCGATCGCGGCCTGGCGCGCGATACCGGGCGTCATGTCTGGGGCGTGTTTGGCGACGGCGAGATGGACGAGCCGGAATCGATCGCCGGACTGACGCTGGCGGCGCGCGAAGGGCTGGATAACCTGACCTTCATCGTCAACTGCAATTTGCAGCGGCTCGATGGCCCGGTGCGCGGCAATGGCCAGATCATCCAGGAACTGGAATCGCTATTCGCCGGTGCCGGCTGGAATGTCATCAAGGTGCTGTGGGGCAGCGAGTGGGACCCATTGTTCGCCCGCGATACCCAGCATGTGTTGCTGCGACGGTTTGCCCAGACCGTCGATGGTGAATACCAGAACCTGGGCGCAAAGGACGGCGACTACAACCGGCACAAGTTCTTCGATCTCGATCCGCAGTCGCAGGCGCTCGTTGCGCACATGACCGACACCGAGATCAATGCGCTCAAGCGCGGCGGTCACGACATGCGCAAGCTGCATGCCGCCTTTGCTGCGGCCAAGGCGCACAGCGGGCGCCCGACCGTGATCCTGGCCAAGACCAAGAAGGGCTATGGCATGGGCGGCGCGGGCGAATCGCGGATGACGTCGCATCAGGCCAAGAAGCTCGATCTTGAGGCGCTGCTCGCCTTTCGCGACCAATTTGCCCTGCCGCTGTCGGATCAGGGGGTTGCAACGCTCCAGTTCCTCAAACCCGCCGAGGACAGCCCCGAAATGGCCTATATGCGCGCTCGCCGCGCCCGGCTGAGCGGGGCCATGCCGGTGCGCCAGCGCAAGGTGGCCCAGACCCCGGCCATCCCCGCGCTGGAAAGCCACGCCGAGTTTGCGCTGCGGGCGAATGACAAGGAAATGTCCACCACCATGGCCGCCGTGCGCATGCTGGGCAGCTTGCTGAAAGACCAGGAACTGGGCCCGCGCATCGTCCCGATCGTCGCCGACGAGGCGCGCACGTTCGGCATGGCCAATCTGTTCCGTCAGATCGGCATCTATGCGCCACATGGCCAGCTTTACGAGCCAGAAGATTCCGCATCGATGCTCTATTACAAGGAATCGAAAAGTGGCCAGTTGCTGGAGGAAGGCATTACCGAGGCCGGCGCGATGTCCTCGTGGGTCGCGGCGGCCACGTCGTACAGTGCCCATGGCCAGGCGATGCTGCCGTTCTACATCTATTATTCGATGTTCGGCTTTCAGCGCGTCGGTGACCTGATCTGGGCCGCCGCCGACCAGCGCGCGCGCGGATTTCTGCTGGGGGCAACCGCCGGGCGCACGACGCTGGGCGGCGAGGGGTTGCAGCATCAGGACGGCACTAGCCACGTCATGGCCGCCTGTGTGCCCAATTGCCGCGCCTATGACCCGGCCTATGCCTATGAACTGGCCGTGATCTTCGACCACGGCATGCGCCGCATGTTCGAGCAACAGGCCGACGAGTTCTATTACATCACGGTGATGAACGAGAACTATGCCCAGCCGTCGCTGCCTGTGGGCGTCGAACAGAGCATTATCAAGGGCCTCTACCAGCTGGCGGGGGACGGCCCAGTCGAGGCAAAGCTGCGCGTGCGGCTGATCGGATCGGGCACGATCCTGCGCGAAGTGATTGCTGCGGCGAAGTTGCTGGAGCAGGACTTCGCCATTGCCAGCGACATCTTCAGTGCCACCAGCTTCAGCGAACTGGCGCGGGACGCGCGCGAGACGGAACGCTTCAACCGGCTCCATCCCGAAGCGGCGCCACGCGACAGCCATCTGGCTGCATGCCTGGCCGGCACCGCGCCGGTGGTCGCCGCGACCGACTATGTTCGTGCCTATCCGCAGTTGATCGCGCCGCACATCGCTGCACGGTTCGTGACGCTGGGCACCGATGGCTTTGGGCGCAGCGACAAGCGCGCGGCTTTGCGCCGGTTTTTCGAGGTGGATAGCCATCACATCGTATTGGCCGCGCTGGATGCCCTTGCGCGGGATGGTTCGCTGCCCCGCAGCAAACTGCAGGAAGCCATCACCCTTTACAGTCTCGATCCCGAGGCTCCGTCTTCGTGGAGCTGTTGATCATGACCAGGTTCGAGACGATAACCATCCCCGACATCGGCGACTTCAAGGATGTGCCGGTCATCCAAATCCTGGTCAAGCCGGGAGATGTGATCGCCGTGGATGACACCCTGATCGTGCTGGAATCTGACAAGGCGACACTGGATGTGCCCGCCGCGCAGGCTGGCCGGGTGAAAGAGATCACTGTTGGTGCGGGCGACCGGGTAAGCCGGGGTTCCGCGTTCCTGGTGTTGGAAGTGGCCGAAGGCGGAGCGGCGCCGGCTTCTGCAACCCCGGCCACTGAGGCTCCTGCGGTGCAACCCCTGGTTGCCCCGCCGCTGCGGACTGTTCCTGAACCGACGTCTGCTCCGGCGGCCCCCGGCCCCGGCAGCATGCCCCATGCATCACCTTCGATACGGCGTTTCGCCCGCGAACTCGGCGTCGATCTGGCGCAAGTTCCGGGCACCGGCCCCAAAACACGCGTCACGCGCGAGGACGTCCAGACTTTCATCCAGGCGCGGCTGGCTGGTGGCGCCGCGCCGCTGCCGGCTGAGGGTGGCCTGGGTCTGCTGCCATGGCCGCAGATCGACTTTGCCAAATTCGGACCCATCGAGCGCACGCCGCTTTCCAAGATCCGGCGCATTTCGGGCGCGAACCTTGCGCGCAACGCGACGATCATTCCGCACGTCACCAATTTCGACGAAGCGGACATCACAGCGCTCGAAGAGTTTCGCGTGACGCTCAACGCTGAAAACGCCAGGACCGGGCCAAGGCTGACGGTGCTGCCGTTTATCATCAAGGCCGCCGTCGCGGCGCTCAAGGCGTTCCCGGCGTTCAATGCGTCGCTCGACGGCGATGATCTGATCCTCAAGCGCTATTACCACATCGGCTTTGCCGCGGACACGCCCGACGGGCTGGTGGTGCCGGTCATCAAGAACGCCGACAGCAAGGGGATCGATGCCATCGCCCTGGAAGCAGTACGCTTGGCCGGCGAAGCGCGCGAGGGCAAGCTGAAGCTGGGCGACATGCAGGGCGCGACCTTCACCGTCTCGTCGCTGGGCGGGGTCGGCGGGACCAATTTCACCCCGATCATCAACGCCCCCGAAGTCGCCATCCTGGGCATGACGCGCGCGCAGATCAAGCCGGTGTGGGATGGCGGGGCGTTTCAGCCGCGCCTGATCCAGCCGGTCAGCCTGTCGTGGGATCATCGCGTGGTGGACGGTGTCGCAGCCGCCCGGTTCCTGGTCATGCTGTGCCGGATGCTGGCTGATTTCCGCCGCATTTCCCTGTGAGAACGCTTGTGAGAAAAGACATCGCGATACCCGATATCGGCGACTTCAAGGACGTCCCGGTGATCGAAATGCTGGTCCGACCGGGGCAGGTGGTGGCGGCGGAAGAGACCCTGCTGGTCCTCGAAAGCGACAAGGCCACGCTCGATGTTCCATCGCCCGAGGCGGGCACTGTGGTCGAAATCCGCGTGGCCCCCGGCGACCGGGTGCGTATGGGCAGCGTCGTACTCGTTTTGGAAACAGTGGTAGACGAGGCGCCCGCTGCGATCGCTTCCGTGCCAGCGCCCGCAGTTGCGGCGGCACCGGCAGGCGCACCAGGCGATGCCGGCATCCACGCCGAAGTGCTGGTGATCGGTGCCGGGCCGGGCGGCTATACCGCCGCGTTCCGGGCTGCGGATCTGGGCAAAAAAGTGGTCATGGTCGATCGCCGCGCCAATCTTGGTGGCGTCTGCCTCAACGTCGGATGCATCCCGTCCAAGGCTCTGCTCCATGCCGCCAAGGTCATCGACGATGCTCGCGCCGCTGCGGCGCACGGCATCCGGTTTGGCGACCCGGACATTGATATCGCCGGCCTGCGCATTTGGAAGGACAGCGTGGTCAGCCGGCTTACCGGCGGTTTGGCGGGGCTGGCGGGCAAGCGCAAGGTGACAGTGATGTATGGCGAGGCGAAATTCCTTGCTCCCAACCGGCTGTCCCTGGCGGGTGAGAACGGCGCTCAAGTGATTTCCTTTGATCAGGCGATCATCGCCGCCGGGTCCGAACCGGCGCGCCTGCCGTTTATCCCGTACGATGATCCGCGCGTGATCGATTCGACCGGCGCGCTGGAATTGGACGGTGTGCCCGCGCGCCTGGCGGTGTTGGGCGGGGGGATTATCGGGTTGGAGATGGCGACGGTCTACAACGCGCTGGGCGCGCGCGTCACGATCATCGAGATGACCGACCAGATCATCCCAGGTGCAGACCTCGATCTGGTCAAGCCACTGATGAAGCGTCTGGAGCCGCGCTGCGAGGCCATTCGCGTAAACGCCCGAGTTACCGCCGTGACTGCGGAGGACGAAGGGCTGCGGGTCACTTTCGAGGACCGCTACGGCGCGCATAGCGAGCTGTTCGACCGGTTGCTCGTCGCCATCGGGCGCGTGCCCAATGGCGGTCGTATCGGGGCCGAAGCGGCGTGCGTCGCGGTGGATGCGCGCGGCTTCATCGCAGTAGACCGGCAGATGCGCACCAATGTGCCGCATATTTTCGCCATCGGCGATGTCGTCGGCCAGCCAATGCTGGCCCATAAGGCAACGCATCAGGGCAAAGTGGCCGCAGAAGTGGCGGCGGGCCACAACAGCGGCTTTGACGCGCGGGTCATTCCGGCGGTGGCCTATACCGATCCCGAAGTGGCCTGGGTCAGCCTGACCGAGACCGAAGCCAGGGCGCAAGGTATCACGGTGGGCAAGGGACGGTTTCCGTGGGCAGCATCGGGGCGGGCGCTGTCAATGGCCCGCGATGAAGGGCTGACCAAGCTCCTGTTCGACGAGGCCACGGGACGCATTGTGGGTGCTGGGGTGGTGGGGCCCGGTGCCAGCGACCTGATCGCCGAAGCAGCCCTTGCGATCGAGATGGGCGCGGATGCCGCCGACATCGGGCTTACCATCCACCCCCATCCCACACTGGTCGAGGCGCTGGGCTTTGCCGCCGAGGCCTTTGCAGGAACCCTGACGGACTTGTGAATGAAGCTGTAGCGACCCCCCGCGCGCAATCGACCGGCCTCGCAGCCTCGGAGGGCGTCACCTTCGCCGTGGTTTGCTTCACCGTCCAGCGGGCATCACTTTGGTTAGAGCGGGCAGCCGTAAATCGGCACCACTCCAATCCTCCCCCTCCAGGGGAGGTGGTTCGCGCAGCGAGACGGAGGGGGTGCGCACGCACAGGGCGCAACTTGTCCTTGAAGGAGCCCGGCGCGCCGCTCTAGATCTGCGCATCGGCAACGCCTACCCGAGCCGACAGTGACGTATGCTTCAGATCGACCGTAAAGTCGCGACGAACCCGGCCTCGGGCAAGGCGGCGAGCAGTATCTCGCCATGGTGACGGTCCTGGACCTCGACGACCAAATCGATAGTCGCACGCTTTGGATTGAGCGCCAACGATAGCCGATCATGGGCAATATCGACAATGTTGGCGCCCTCGCGGGCCAGCACGGTGGCAAGCGCCGAAAGCGCTCCGGGTTGGTCGGAGATCGGCACGTCGAACCGCATAAGTTGCCCATTGCGGACGAGTTCACGCGTCGCCACCGACGCCAGCACTCTCAAATCGATATTTCCGCCGCACAAGAGCGTCGCGACCTTTTTGCCCGCAAAACGGGCACGGTGCTCCAGAATAGCGGCAAGACCGGTGGCACCGGCACCCTCGACGACAGTCTTTTCGACTGAAAGCATCAGCGCAATGGCGCGTTCGATTGCTTCTTCACTGACCAATACGATATCATCGACAAACGATTTCACAATCCTCCGGGTGATCTGGCCCGCCTGTTTCACGGCAATGCCCTCGGCAATGGTCAGCCCGTCAGGACAGGGCAATTCCTCGCCGGCTAATGCCCGCACCATCGAGGGATAGACGTTGGTCTGCACCCCGATGATCTCGATGGCCGGCCGCAGACGCTTGGCGGCGAGCGCGATGCCCGAAATAAGCCCCCCGCCACCGATCGGTACCACCAGCGTGTCGACATCGGGCACCGCATCGAGCAGTTCCAAGCCCAGCGTGCCCTGGCCACATATGACCTCGAGATCATCGAATGGATGGATAAATGCCAGGCCATCGGCGTCGGCCCGGGCCACCGCCAGCGTCAGCGCCTCGGACAAATTGGCACCGGCGATGACGACCTCGGCACCGTGATCGCGCGTTCGGCTGATTTTTGTCAATGGCGTGCCGATTGGCATATAGATAACAGCCGGTATCCCGAGCCGGTGTGCGTGATAGGCCACGCCCTGGGCATGATTGCCCGCAGACATGGCGCAGACGCCAGCGCGGCGTTCGGCTGCACCAAGCTGCAACAGCTTGTTAAGGGCACCGCGTTCCTTGAACGATGCGGTGAATTGCAAATTCTCAAATTTGAGAAAAAGTTCGCAGCCCGATAATTGCGATAGCGTCTTGCTAGGTACGCACGGCGTGTTCATGATCGAGCCGGCCAGTCGCCGAGCCGCCGTTTGAATGTCCGCCAAAGTCGGCCAGTCGTAGGTCACCTTACAACGCCTTTTCGAATATGCTTGACGGGCCAGCGCGGTAGCCCCGAGCTGATCGTGGCGCGCGCTCCGACCAGCTCGGGACAACGCGTTGTCGTGGTTGCTCAGGCCGATATATCGAACCGAACGCGCAACGCTCGCGAGATTTTTGTCATATGTGTGCCCTGAAAGTGAATCCGACGATGCGCGGCGTCTGCAAAATTTCCTGCGCTGCGGGGTAGAGCACGCGCGCCCCGGTTCGGCCCCTGCTGTCGGCGAGATTGCGGGAAAATATCATAAAGTCATACGGTCCAGTATGAAGAGTGATCTGGCCCCCCACTGTACTGTAGTCGCCGTATCTTTGAGCTGCAGGATTGTTTTCGTTATTCAGGTAGCTGAACTCCTTGCCGATATACGAATAATCTGCGCGAAAGGCGAGGTTGGCTTCTCCGGTCAGTGGGACCTTGTACTCGGCATAGGCGTATCCGGTAAATGGTGCGGACCCTGGAAGCGTATCGCCCGGTGTCGCCTGGACACCCGGACCCACCGAAATCAAACGACCGTAATTATAGGCAAGTGAAGTCCCGAATTCAATAGACTTCACAGGCTTGGCGGTAATTTGAAATTCAGCGCCCTTTACGTGTGCGGTTCCAGCATTACCGACAAAATAAAACCCACCGCCGCTCACCTGCGACAGGATGATCTTGCTCCAATCGATATAATAAATGTCTGCGGTTACCGCCAATTTCTGGTCGAAGGCGGATGCCTTTACGCCCAGTTCATAATTCCACAGTTGATCTGGCTGGTAGGACTGCGGAATTGCCTGACCGGTGATCGGATCGGTCGAAGGCGTCAGATTGATTGATCCCGCCCTGTAGCCTTCAGCCGCGAGCGCATATACGAGCACGTCCTTGTCAGGCTTGTAACTGATATCGAATTTTGGCGTTAGCTTGTTATACGAGGATGACCGAAGCAATTGCCTGGAATTGCCATCAAATAGCGTAGCACCGTAAATTCCGAAATCCACTGTTGTTGGGGACGAGATATGGGAATATCGCGCGCCAGCACTCAGTGTCAGATTTTGCAAAATATCGTAGGACACTTCGCCAAATCCGGCAAGCTCATTAACTTGCGCGTCGGTATGAAATGCCTCGAGATAATTGGTGCTATAACCAAGATCAGCAACGCCTGCTTGCGAAATTAATTCGGTATTGTGATAGCGGTATTGCTGGACATATGCTCCGATGAGCCATTTGAACGGGTGTTCGCTGGCCGAAGCCAGTCGCACCTCTTGAACAAAGTTGTGATTGTGGAATTCATCGGTAAGCGGAGCAACGTTATTGAGGCCAGTCACCGCATGAGCCGCACCAGTGAAGTCGATCTGAGAAAAGGCGTCGCGTTGCACGTAGCTCGTCGATGATGTCAGCGTTACCCAATTTAACGCATAAGTAGCCAGTAGATTATAAACCTTGGTATTGTCATTATTATAATTTCTAATCAAATTATTAGCTACGTAACTCGTGCTGCCGTACGGCAGGTAGTTCGAATCGTTGGGGTGAGTGATTTCGTCACCAAATGTCGCTAGAAGTTTGAAATTGTCAGTGGGTGTCCAACTTAGCTCGGCTCTTCCACCATAGATATTGGCATGGTTGCCATTTTTTTGGCCGAGCTCGGGGTTTTCGATCCAACCCCCGATATGATCGTAATACCCCACCGCCCGGATCGCGAGCTGGTCCTTGACCAAAGGAGCATTGACCATCCAATTAGTTGCATAACCGACGTCGCCGCCTTTGGTCGCATCGACCGTGTCTTCGGTCGCGGCCTCGAACCTGGTGGCGTCCGGCTTGTTGGTGATGACGCGAATGGCGCCACTGAGCGCTCCTGCGCCAAACAGGGTTCCCTGCGGCCCCTTCAAGACCTCTACGCGGTTCACGTCAAACAGTTCTAGCTGCGGGACATTCCACGGCACAAACGGGTCCAGTACGGGAACTTCGTCATAATATAGCGACACCGGCGATTCGACGTTGCCGAATGCTGCGCTCGTTTGAATGCCGCGTATGGCCAGCACCGCCTGGCCCACAGAATTTTCAGTATATGCAAGTCCCGGAACTGCGTGGACCACGTCCTCCAGCGCAGTGGAGGCCGACCCTTTGAGAAAACTTTCCGGGAGCGCCGTGATGGCGCTGGGGACGCGCTGAACGGATTCCGAGCGACGCGTGGCTGTCACGACAATGTCGTTTCCAGTGGGCGCATCGGTCGCCTGGGCTTCCAGCTTTGATGCTGCCTGCGCAAGAGATTGATTTGCAACACCTAGTGCGGCCACGGCGCTTGAAGCGATTAGCAACTGCGAAACACGGGTTCGATTTGAGATCACTGCAAGCCCCATCAATCTTGCGCGACTGGTTCGCGCAACCGACCGTGATTCGGTCACTGTCAGTGCCAAATTATATCAAAATTTGAAAAATTGCAATATATTTCATGTTTTCCCAAAAACATTTGTGCTTCCAGCCAGCTCGTGGCGGGAGGGTGAAAAAACGGCCCGGATATCACGTCCGGGCAATCTAGTGGATAGATTCAGACGGATGGTACCCCCGAGAAATGGCGGAAATCCGCCATTATTGGGCCTCTCCGGGGGACTCATTCGTTTCGATCTATCCACTAGCCCGGAAAATTCAGCGGGGGTTGGCGGATGTATCTTAACTAGCTGATTTGACGTATGATTTGGTTGTCTAAGCCGATCAACGTCATTTCAGGAAAGCTACACCCGCCATGGATGATCCTATGCTGCCGCTGCCTGGTTTGTCACCTGTTTCTGGCAAGCGTTTGGATGTCAGATTTGACGGTGGCCTGCTGTCGTCTGACGGGGGCATTTTGCTGCTGCGCGAGGTCGAGCAGCGCCTTGGGGTTGCCGATCGTCTGGCGGCCTGCATCAAGGATCCCCGCTCGCCCGAGCATATCACGCACAGCCTTGCCGATATTATCCGCTTCCGGCTGATGATGATCGCGGCAGGTTATGAGGATGGCAATGACGCGGCCAGCCTGCGCATCGACCCGATGTTCAAGATGGCGCTCGATCTGGCACCCTCGGACCGCGCACTGTGTTCGCAGCCAACGATCTCGCGTCTGGAGAATCTGCCAGATACGCGCGCGCTGCTGCGCATGGGGCGGGCCATGGTCGATCTGTACTGCGATAGTTTCCACAACGTGCCCAAGCGGATTGTCCTCGACATTGATGATACGTTCGACGCCGTGCATGGTGGCCAGCAATTGCGATTGTTCAATGCCCATCATGACGAATATGGCTTCCAGCCCATCGTCGTGTTCGATGGTGAGGGCCGCTTTATCACAGCCGTGCTACGCCCGGCCAAGCGGCCCGGTGGCAAGGAAATCAGGGCTTTCCTACGCCGCCTGCTGCGGGCGATCCGCAGCCATTGGCCAAGAACGCAGATCCTGCTGCGCGGCGACAGTCACTATTGCTGTCCAGAGATCATCGACTGGTGCCGGGCTGGCAGGCACGACTTTATCCTGGGCGTCGCGCCGACATCGACATTGCGCCGCCATATCACCGATCTCGAAGCCAGTACCAAAGCGCGCTTCGAGGCCGCACCCGGCAATGGCAAGACGCGCCGCTTCAAGGCATTTTACGACGGTGCGAAAAGTTGGAGCCGCGTCGAGCGCATCATCGCCCGCGTCGAGGTGGGCGACCAGGGCGCTGACACCCGCTTCATCGTCACCAATCTCAAGAAGGGCTCGCCCCGCTGGCTCTACGAACAGGTCTATTGTCGGCGCGGCCAGGCCGAGAACCACATCAAGTCGTGGAAACCCATCTCGCCGCCGATCGCACATCGTGCACCAGGGCCACCGCCAACCAATTGCGGCTGTTTTGTCAATCGGCGTCCAAACGGGGGTCTGACTCAAATTCCGTGCAGATTTGACATTTCCGCACTGTGTCCGGCCAACTCCATTGGGGGTCAGCAAGGAGCACACGTCGATGGCCTCGAAAGCATGGGACAGCAGCTTGCGGTT
>Ga0116227_10016340_pt1 | contig 10683 bp, 12 predicted proteins | sample S1TSphgellanicum_FD_89693 | JGI IMG/M metagenome (GOLD analysis project Ga0116227, IMG submission 89693) | Host-associated microbial communities from peat moss isolated from Minnesota, USA - S1T2_Fb - Sphagnum magellanicum MG | ecosystem: Host-associated > Plants > Peat moss > Unclassified...
AGAAATTTAAATTTTTTTTTTTTTTTTTTTTTTTTTTGCAACTTACAAAACAAAAAACAATAAAATGTTCACAAGATGTTTAACATAATCTTCATCTCAAAAAAATCAATAATGGATTTTTTCATATCAAAGCCACAAAAGACTCCTCCATTCATCAAAGATGTTTTTCCCCCAAAGCTCAACATGTTTACTCACTCTCCAACCTCCTTTATTAACATTGTCCATTTTTTCTCATTAATTTCAAGGAACCAATTTTTTGAAATTAGTTCCTTAACATGAAACTCATAGTTAATCACCTCAATATCAAATTTAAATGGAATTTCATAGCTAGGATGAACAAAAGAATCAGATGCAAAAACAATATCAAATTTACAATGGTTAAGATAATCATGTATTAAATAATTAGGCTCATGGTTGGGATTTGTAATCAATTAGATGCAAAATTATTAAAAACAATATCAAAGTTGTCAAGATTCAAAAAGATGTAATGGTTGAAAAAATGCCCAAACAAATCAACATTTGCTTCAAAATGCAACTGAACATAATCAAAAGGAGGCTTATCAAGAGAAGATTTAAAAGTATATTCATGACTTTCATCACATTTGATACATGAACCAACATGAGGTACCATGATGGAGAAGCAAAAAAATGTAGAAAAATACATGATGCAAAAACATCAAAATAAAAAATGACACCCGAGAAAAATCTCAACCAAGCTAGTAAACATCACAAACACTCAAAGAACATTCACATGCACACATAAACCAAACAAAGAATTAAAAAAAGACAGAAATGAACTCAATAACAAAATAAACAAAAAAAGATATAGATATAACTATTTGATTGATGAAGGAACAAAGGAAGTAGGCATGATGGAATTTGGTAAAAATGATGCACAAAAGTGCCATAAAAAACACAAAAAGAAGAAGCACAATGTACATGACACAAAAGTAGGCATGATAGAAAGGTAGATGTGAGATTGAAGACGTTATGATGGAAAAGAATGACAAACCAACATAAAAAAAAGAAGTGTGATGAAACATCACAAGATGCAAAGCTTGATGAAGCAAAACAAGCTTGATTTAAAAAATAAAAACAGAAGATGCATAGAAAACCTTTACATGGGAAAAAAACAACACAATGATAACATCAACACCAAAAACAAAAACCTATAGGCAAAAACTAAATGGAGGGATGGCCTCATATACCACACTTTAGGTTAAAAAAACACTTTATGTTAAAAAGATGATGAAAACAAAAAAAAACCACAAAAACCCGTATTTTTTCACATAGGGGAAAGGTCTAGGTTTAGACCTTTATCCTTTTTTTTGGGGGGGAAAAAAATCAATGCAAAGACATGAATGTCAAGAAAAACCCACATCAACAAAAATCTTCACCCAAAAGCTAAATCTAAACATGTAATTTTTTCACACACAATTTTAAAAAAAAACCCATGTAAAGATTGAATGTATTCATTAAGTGCCAAAAATTTAACCCAAGTAGGCCAAATTCATGCAAACGCCAAGGTGATTGGTTGAATATAAGGCAAAAGTTAACACAATTAAAAATAATTAAGGTGGAACTTCGAAATTCAACAAAATCAATGCAAAACCAAGTTTCACCTAAGATTTTCATGGTCGCAAAAAGTGTGTACAAGTGGTGAATGCCACTAGAGAGCTTCAAGGTGAAAGAGCAAGGGGCTTGAACACACATGAAGGTTTAGAAAAACACAAGGGCTTCAAGGGGACAAAGGCTAGAAAGGTGTGAAAGAGGAAAAATCATGATGGCTTTAGGGGGAATAGAGGCTTGAGAGGCATGAAAGAAGAAAGATTGTTAAGGCATCATGGGGATAGATGCTTGAGAGCTTGAAGGCTAAAGGTTTTTGAAAGCTTTAAGGCTTGAAAGTGAAAAAATGTGGAAGGAATTTACAGAACATGGTGGAACGCATTATAAGCAAGTTGTGTAAGGCAAAGGGTGGTGGACATCATTTTGCAAGTCATGGTGCAAGACTTTACTTAACTTTCCTTCATGCCATTGAATTTTCTATCATGTGTGCTATAAACTTTTCATTTTTCCCTCCCTTCCTCTTTTTCAATCTTAATTCATTTTGCTTTTAGTTACCTCACCTCATTTAATAAACCCTAAACCTTTCTCAATTTGCTTCAAATTTATTTCAATTTCTTCCTAATCTTAGTTCCTTTCTAGCCCTACATCCTCTACTTAGCCCCTTTTCAACTCCTTTCTAGTTTTACCAGCCCCCTTTCCCCTTTCAAGTTTGCTAGTTCCTTCCCAACTTTCCCAACTCCTTTTTAGCTTTGCCAACATTACTAGCTACCTATTAGCTTAACCAATTTCTTGCCAATTCCCCGATGGCCATGGAAGCTCCTTGTCAATTCTACCAAACCCTTACCAACTTTTTTTCAACTCTACTAACCCCCATTCACGAGTAAAAATCTTGTCGTTTGCAATGATTCCTTGTGCAACTATGTATGATTAAATGTCACCTACAACTATGAATGGTTGCCTATGTGATTACTTTTCAAATTTGGATTGATTTTGGTCTTCTTTTCAATTAGGTTACAACTATGACCTATTTCATCTTTTCAATAGGTTGTTTTTTCATGATGTATTTGTATTTTTTACAACATCACTTAGTTGCACATGTAACCAAGATAGTCAAATGATAGTTGCATAAGGTATGTATGCTACTTAGTAACTACATGTATAGACTATTTAATAATAGATGCGTACCTATACATATATACCTACCTATTTAATTACTAAATACCTATGTACACACCATCTATCTACCTACATACATACCACCTACCTACCTACCTATTATATACATTCCTACCTACTTACTTATTAAGTACATACACCCTACATAGTTACCTACCTATTATGTACATACCTACCTATTTCAATAATAGGTACCTACCTAGCTACCTATTATGTACATACGTTTCTACTTATTTATTAAGTACATACACCCTACCTACCTCCCTCCTATTTATGTACTTATTTAATTACTAAGACCTATTTATTTCTACCTACCTACCAACCTACTATGTACCTCCTACCTACTTACCAAACACCTACATACACATATACCTACATACCCATTAGTTATGTAGCTAATAGGCTATTTTAATAATTATTTAGAGGCTATCTAAATAGGTATTTAAAATAAATAATTATCTAGAGGTTATCTAAATATGTATTTAAAATAAATATTATTTGAATATGTACCTAATAAGAACCTATGTTACATAGGGCATTGTGAACAACTAACTTAAATAATTTAGGTAGGTAAAAATATACAATCAATATTCTTTCATTGACCACAATGAATGTCATTTGTGAAGTTTAATCCTAGGACCCTAGAGATGGAGTTCAATTCCTTTACCACCAAGCCACCCCACATGTTGTGTAAATGTTCTAATGTTTATTCTATTTAAACCACATTTCATTTAAACATTACATAAAACCCCAATTTGATCATTCATATCTTATTGATAATTTGTTCAAATGAAAAATGAAAATTTATTCATAAAATTTCTTCAATAATGTACATAATTATATAGAATGTAAATTCAATTCAAAAGAAAAATATTAAAATTTTGTTATTTAATAACATTTCAATGACCATCCTTTTGGAACAAAAATCTAAAGACATCATTTGTAAATGGAAAAACCTTTGTGGGTAATACAAGAATAAAGAAAAAATACATTTCATATGTTTAATCCTTCATTTGATTTAAGAATTTATATTATACAATTTTTTTCCCAATATATCATAATTGTTGTGACGTGTAATGTCGTGATGTAGGGTGTCGTAACGGTGTAAATTTGTAGCAAATTCTACTAAACAAAAATACTAAAGCCAGTCAAAGGTATAAATTAATCAACCAATAAACACACACACACACACACACACACACACACACACACACATATAATGCACAAGAGGAGGTTGAAATAAAATTCTCATGTATCCCCCCCCAGACCTGAGCCGGGAAAAGCGTGGCATGGTCTGAGTAGGAATCAAGGTGTTGTAAGAGAACATGATGAACAGTACCAATTACCAGCGGGAACTTGAGTGAGCTCCGGCTTGAGGCATAAGAAATGGTATCCACCATTACAATTGTCGCAAAGCAGCATCTGATCAACATCATCCGTCTTCTAACATACCATACGATGTTGTGCAATGGATAGGTTCTCCATGGCCATGGGCATAACCCTCCTGAATAGAACAACCCTTTCTGCAATGACCCTAGCCCAAGTGGCTAGGGAATCCAAGTCCACAACTTGGTCCATTTGAGCAACAATGGAAGAGGGTGGAATGGGATGTCTCCCAAAAAGTAAAAAGTAAGGAGAGAAATGAGATAAAGAGGCGTGTTTGGACATCTTGTAACCCATGGTGATGTATGGGAGGGCCAAGTCCCAATCCTCTTTGTTCTTAATGAGGCAAATCTTTCGAAGTCCCTTCTTACACGTTTGAACCATCCTTTCTACAAGGCCATCAGCTTGGGGATGATCTCTTGAAGTCCGACGATGGTCAATGAAAGCATGGTCAAGTAGGTCTTGGAATTCTCCCCTGAATTCTGATCGTTGATTAGTAAGGCACTCATCACAAGCCCCAAACCTACTTAGAACTTGTTGTAAGAAAGCCCGGTTAGTGCTATGTGATGACTTGTCCGGTAGCGTAACAAGCTTAACCCACTTTGAAAAATGCTCAATCATAATCATGATGTAAACATTACCCCTGGAGGTTTGTGGTAACTCTCTAGCTAAATCACATGACTAACAATAGAACATGCCTTGAATAGGGAGTGGAGAAAGCGTGAGTTGTCGAAAGGAGAAAGAAGTTCTCACTCTATCACATTGTTCACACCTAGCAATGACGTCTCGTACTTGAGCATACATACCTCTCACAATGGTAATGAGGAGCGAGAAGGCTATAACTACGCTTAACTCCAAAATGTCCAAGCTCCAAGTGTACCTTTTGAATAAGATTAAGTCATTCATGTGGTGGTGGAACCACTTTGTCGCCTTGTGGTAAGCATCAGATGAGGTGATTGTCCCTCCATGAGTAGCGTTTGGACCGTTGTTGTATGCAATCCCGCTGATTTGATGTAACTTGGGAAAGGTATTCCCCATGTTGAAGAAACCTCAGAGTGTCCAAGTCCTCCCATATATCCATAATGGGATGTTCAACTAAGTTACATTGTAGTAGTGCAAGATAACTAGATGCCTTAGATACATGTATTGTCGAAATCTGGTCAAAATATTGCCTGGCTTCTGAAAAATCTTTAGAGGTGGTGAGGGGTTTCCGTGACATGGTATTTGCATTCTGACGTGTAATACCAAGTTGGTGAATAACCTTGAATTCATACTCTTGAAGTATAAGCGCCCAACAAGTTAACTTACTAGTAAGCTTATTGTTGGTCATCAACCATTTGATAGGCTGGTGGTCGGTATACAAAGTGAAATTTGTGCCATAAAGATAGGGCCTGAATCTATGATGACCCATATAACATCAAGGCACTCCCCTTCGTATGAAAAGTAGTTGCTCTTAGCCTTGTTATTGCTTTGAGATGCATAGGCGATAACATATTCTTTGCCTTCCTCATCAAGTTGGCCAATAATAGCTCTAATACCAAGAGCACTCCAATCAATGTGTAGAATGAAGTCCTTGTTGAAATCAGGTCTTCTCAGAATGGGGAACTCTGAAAGTTTTTCCTTGAGTGTGTTGAAAGCTTCTTGAACTTCATCACTCCATGTCTAAGCAACATCATTTTTTAACAATGCATAAAGAGGATGAACAATAGTACTGAAGTCTTGGACATAAATTCTATAGTAATTATATTGTCCGATGAAGCTCCTCAACGTGTGAACATCAGTAAGATTGGGCATTTCCAAAATGGCTACTACTTTGGCCCAATGAGCCATAATACCATTTGGCAAAATTCTATGTCCAAGGTAGATTACTGAAGTGACAGCAAATTCACATTTTTTAGGATGGATCTTCATATTGACTTCGTGGAGCCTCTTGAATAACTCTTCAAGATGAGCCAAATGCTGCAAGAGTCCTTTGCTATGCATTAGAACGTCATCTATGTAGCACTTTAGGAAATCTGCCCCTTCGAAAACCTAGTCCATGACTCATTGAAAGAAGACATGTGCATTCTTCAATCCAAAAGGCATCACAAGCCATTCCCATAATTTGTTACTTCCATGGAATGTTGTTTTCTTGCGATCCTTCGCAGCGAACACAATCTAGTTGAAACCTTGCTTCAGATCCACAATTGTGAAGATGTTTAAATCTCTAATGTTATTAAACAATTCTTCAGGGATGGGCATGGGGTATTTATCCTGAGGTGTTACTACGTTCAAAAGCCTATAATCCCCGCACATCCTTTTCTCAGTCCATAATCCAACTGAATCTTTCTTTGCTAGCATTACTATAGCGGTTGCGAAATCAAAACTTGATGGCTGAATGAGACCAGCTTCATGGAGCTCTTTGCATCTTTCATCTACTAGTTCCCATTCATGCTTGTTCAACCTATGCCTCCTTCAATAGACAAGTTTCTCATCTATAAAATCTATAGAGAATTGCATGGTCTTACACCTACCTAAGTCTTTCATCATTTAGAATGCAAACACATTTTCATACTTAATTAGCAAGTTTGTGACCTGGTCTCTCTCCTTCTTGGTGAGTTGGTTCCCCATAACGAAAGGGTAGTTGGAAACACATTGAATGGAGTTGGAAAATGTGTGTGAAGAACTTGGTGTATTGGGTTCTCCACTATCCAATTGCGAAGATTCATAAAAGGTTGTAATTGTTTCTCTAGAAGCTAATGTACCTCCAAGTGTATTAGACACAACTTGAATCAAATTACATGGTACCTCCTCCCCCCCAAACACTAAAAGTGAAATGTAGAGTGTTCAAAATAAGCAGTGTACTTGGTCAAGGTGCCATGTGGTCGCATTGCCAGAATTGTAAGCTGATTGAACCAGTGTTGGTGTTGTGTACATTTGAAAGAGTACACAAGTTACCAACAACCATGTAAGGGAGTTCAGGTCCATGCCTCTCCCCAATAGAGCATTACGCTCCAATTTATTCACTTTAGTGTGACTAGGAGTGCCAGTTTGGAACCCCATAACCCTTTCTCTTTCTTTTGGGCTTGGTTCATCCCAAGTGGCTGAAGCATGACAATACACTTAGCCTGGCCCATCTCCCTGAAAGGTGTGTGCTCCTGGGAAGGAAAGAAAGGTGGGCCAAACACCTTTTGGTTTTCCTATTGTGTTCGTAGGAAACCAAGGAGGTTTCTCTTGCCTTGTAACTAATTGGCAAGAACTTTGATCATCCAATATGTGAGAAACCTACAGGTTGGGGTTTCTGATAGTGTATTTCAGAGCTAGCTGCAAAACTGAAAGTGGTGCCAAGTTGGTCCACCAGTTGCATAACTGGTGCGCATAGGAACCGCATGGTGCCACATCAAGTAGAGCGACTCTCCAAGGTAATGCTTGACTAGTGTGTAGTGCTCATGGATTTTCTCCCTCTAATCAAGTTGAGAAGGGGTGTTTTCAATTACATAACCAAGTGTAGGAAAAATGGATTGAACCTAGGTGATCAATTATATCATGTCCGTGAAAAGACCAGATCTTGTGTCATTCAAGCCTTTTCCAAATCCAGCTGCTGAAAATCCTTGACACTCCCAACCTGAAATGATGAGGTCGATAGGACCAAGTAATTCCATATTTTTTTCTAAATTAGTTATATGTTAGAGGGCAAAAATGTGAAACTAACCTTCCATGCGGTGGTTGCAAACTGTTATGGAAATCTTGTTGTGAACTCCCTCATTCTTGATGCTGCCACTTGCCTTGCAATTAGGATCAATGTTTACGTAGAAATACCTCCGAACCACCATCCTTGACTGTAGTAGGGCTTCGAAACCTGTACTAATACCACCAAAGAGCTTTAACAATGTAATCCCTTCCTTAGGTGGTGTCCAGGTGATTGGTTAATGAAGTAATGGCTTAATCGGTTCGCCATGGCTTTTCATGCTCTCAAAACTAGACAAAGCTTTCACCAAGGGCTTATGGGCTACTTTGAACCTCTGTAAAACCTTTGGTCCATGTTGAATGTTAGTGGGAACCATCTTCAAGCTTTCAGTAGCTTGAGTGTAAGCTATCTCTTCCTCATCTCCCCCTATCCATTCGTGGCTAGTTTGTTGGATGTAGGAAATGGTGTGTGCTTCCTTGAGCATACAATGGTGAACCATAAGACTATGGTTATCATGTAAATCAAGGGGTATGTATCCCAGAAGGTGGCCATCAATCTCCAAATCCACTCGGTAGTATGCATGTTCAAACCAGTTGTTAATTGTGAAACTTGGTGGAAATAAGGCCTCTTGCCCAATGAGCACATCATAACTGGTGGCATTGGTGACTAAACATTTGACCTGTAAACAAAGCTCCTGATCTGTACCTTCATTGAAGTTAAGTGTAATGAAATTCGAGCTTTCCCCAAGTACCTCCTCTACGCTACCACTAGCGATGCGAATCTGCCACATAGATTTCGGTAGTTTGGAGTCAAGCGTGCCCATCTTCTTGGCGAATTGAACTCTAAGAATCACTGGTTGGGCACCTGTGTCAAGAAGTACCACTCTGGGTGTTGGGCACCTGTGTCAAGAAGTACCACTTTAGGTGTTGGGCACCTGTGTCAAGAAGTACCACTCTGGGTGTATGTCCTCCCATTTGGATTGCTAACCCAGTATTGTCAACAATGGTAACTCTGGTGGTGATGGAAGTTCTCTCACTAGGCACCACCTTCGGAAGTGAGTGAAGGACTTTGTGGAGAAAATGGCTATCCATAACACCTTTGCTAAGTAACAACTCCACAAGTGAGGTGTTTCTTAACTCCCTTCTTATATGTGAATGTAGAATCAAAGGTAGGAAAGCCCACTAGTTTAACCATGCTAGAACTGGTGACCAGATTACAAACGTTATCTACAACACGTGAGTTAATCGAATGTTTCTCCAAAGTGTTGGATGGGACCTCTGTAACATGTGGATCATGGATTGGTAGAGGATGTGATATAATGTTCAAGGTATCCTCTAGAACTGCAATTATGTCCTTGGTGCTTAATTTCAAATCTTGAAAACTAAATAATGGTGTATTCACAAGCTTTTGCGTCACTTCATGCATTTGAAGTTGGCATTCCATAAGCTAATCAGTGGAAAATTATGTGTTTTCCTGATGTACATGTACTCTTGGGACACGAGAATTTGATGCCTTAACAACTTGTGGTGTAGTAGTCTCTTCCCCCCTTGCCAACAAGGTGTGTTCTTCTTCCGTGTTGATAGGACGAAAAGATTTTGGCATGATTGCTCGAGCTCCTCTAGCCCTTGTAATAGGACTTGAACCAGATGCGAATCCATCAATCTGAATTACCTGCCTAGTGGTAGAAACTCTAGGTGCCACACTAGCCTCTTGTGCCGCGACATAGGAGGGGCAAAAAGAAGTAGCAAATTCTGGTGTGAGACTAGAATTGTGTGAAGTGGAAAGAAGATACTCCCCAACCATGGCATCATGTGGGAGGCCATAGAACGACCTAGGAGGTCCCTTTCGTGATCTTGAACCTTGTACAAGTTGGGCATGAATAGCTGGTTGGGAGGACTTGCCTTTTAGATTAGCAAGTTGGGCCTTCAATGATTCGAGTTTATTTTGTAGAGTCTGAACTTGAATTGCATGGGTTTGAAGCACCTCCCTCTTGTCAGCATTGTGCTCCTTCTTCTTAGCATTCTTGTTGGAATTACCCTTGGTGGGCAAAGCATGAGTGGAAGGCTGAGTTGCCTTGGCTTTTGGTTAAAGGACAGCGGAAGATGCTGGCAGATTTTGTCGTTATAATCGAAGTTGTTTCTGTTCCGGGAACCTGGCAAAACAAAAAGATTTCTGATGTGCCTCTTTCCCATAATAATCATAAAAGAGATCCTCGGAAGGAATGTTGCATTCATTAGCTTTGTGGACAGGATTGCCATAGTAGTTGCAAGAAGGTAGGATGGGTGTAGCTGAGTGCACCACTTTAGTCCTTGAAGAAGAATGTGATGATCTAGTTGGCGCAGTTGGTGTAGGCTGAGGCCTTGAATGTGATGGAGGCCTCATAGTACTGGCATAGTGTGCATGAGCTAGTTTTAGTTTTTCGGAAATGTTGTACACATCCAACAAAATGTACAAGTCTCTAAATTCTGCAAAAACCCATTGCAAAACCTGCGCATGGAGTGTTGGAGTACCTTCCAACGAACGAAGATACCGGTGGGCAGCTTTCAAGTCTGTGATGCTCTAGGTATCCTCTTTGAGTTTGAAAAACCTCCTGTAGAGCATCTTGAGGGTTTCATCCTTCTACCGAAAGAAGGTGGCAAACTACAGAATTTTTTAAAACTTTTGACTGGAAATTCCAGCTCAAGAATACGAAAGAATTCCCCTGCTGGATTAGCAAAAGCTGGTGTATCGGCACAATCCCGTGATGTGCAATTGTAGTTTGCAATGCAGCTTGAAAGGCGGTGGCGATGGTTATGGCGTAAGTTGGATTGGGAATCTGGGTGACACCCAAAATCCTTGCAGAATGTTGCTCGTAGACATCCAATGCCTCATAGTGCACATAACGAGCCAAT
>Ga0116227_10016341_pt1 | contig 10680 bp, 8 predicted proteins | sample S1TSphgellanicum_FD_89693 | JGI IMG/M metagenome (GOLD analysis project Ga0116227, IMG submission 89693) | Host-associated microbial communities from peat moss isolated from Minnesota, USA - S1T2_Fb - Sphagnum magellanicum MG | ecosystem: Host-associated > Plants > Peat moss > Unclassified...
GGGGGGGGGGGACGACACCGCTCGCCCCTATAGTGCATCACCATTGCCAAGTGCACCAAAACCCACATTTAGCACATTGCGTTTACATTGGATTGTTGATCTTCAAAAGTGGAGGCCAGATCATTTTCTTGCATTTTGTCCATATATGCAATATCCTTCTCAATTACACCAGGAGTTAAAACAATTTGAAACCGCAAATTTGGGCCCTAAACAGCCAATGGCATCTGAACCATCTTCCACTGGCAGTGTAGGGTTTAGGGTTCCTTCATGGCAAGATGAACATTTTGCTGCCTCAAATATTGTTGGCCTCAAATAAGGTATTGATGGGTTGCACCAGGGTTCTTTTTGCTCCATTTTCAGTTGCAGGGTTCGAACATCATCCAGAATAAAGCCCATATTCACATTCATATTGGACAACTTTGCATCGATTTTTGACAAAATTGTTGAACGTTATGCATTATCCATGTCTTATCATGATGCATGGATGTTGCATGTTGTATGATAAGGTTCAATTATGAAGCAATTATGATGCTATGACTTAAAGCTTGAATATGTTGTTTCATGCCAAGTTTTCTTTGTGGATGGTATGGAGGTCTAGAGATTGGGAGTGGTGGTAGAGAAGGAACCTCAAGCCTGAAGGATGGTTGACCATGTGAAGGACCCCATGCTAGGGGTAGACATTGATGCTGTGGTCGTTGAGCAATTGGAAGTTGCAACCCTACATGATGATGGTTATTCTGATTCACAGTGTTGTTGGGTCGATATGTGCATAGTTTTTCAACAAATTGATGGACAAAATTAGTCTCATTTTCTTAGCTGCCCCAAATTCTACATCATGTAATTTCCCATACTTTAATTAAGTCTAAATTATTTTGATTGATATGAAATAAATTAGACCATGAATAGATGATGGGTACTAGCGGCCAAGTGTTAGTCTTTAATTAAAATGATGATCGGGATGGTTCTAATTGGCTGAGTCAACGTGAGTTTGTTGAGAAAGAACTGACCATACTACTTGTGCTACAACTTATGTACAAGTATATGTATGTACTAAATCCTAAATATTATGCATGTCAACTTGTATTATTGTCAATTTTTTGATGTAAAAAAAAAGGTGGCAATGATTCACAAGAAGATTTAGCCATTTAATCTGGCCATAAGCTAAATTAATCAAAGTCGATTTTTGAAAAATCCTTCAATATTTTGGGGTACTTACTTGAACCATGTATATAGCTTTGGTGAATTTTCTTAGAATTTGGTTGAATTCTAGGTACTACAAATCTCAAAAAAGATTTTAACACTTTTAACTTTTCATATAGCTTTTTGACTATATATATAGCCAACAAAAAGAGGCTGGCACATGCGTACATAGCAAAAATCAGAAGTTAGCCATGGCTCCACATGAAAATGGGGATACATTCTTTACTTGCCTAGTTAAAAACACATTTTGCCTTCATTGAAGTGCAACTATAACATGGAGTTTACTATAGGCAATGTATAGGCAATGTTCACTATTTATCATGGACCATTCTTGTGTAGTGAAAGTATCCACATGTATTTGCCCGACTAATGGGTTATAAAAGATCACATCACTCACATAGGATTGCAGTGAAAGTGGAGTATGGAATACAGCCATTGTTGCTTATAGATGTGACCCTGCACTAGAAGTTTTGGATGAGGTTGAGTAGTCGAATCCAGTGAATCCACTGGAACACAGCTGGAAGCCTGAAAAATAGCACAGCTTTCCACATCCCTTCTTTCAAGGTTCATGGAACACATGTTAGGATGCAAGCCTCCTCCTTCTTAAGTCAGGCGGTAGTCAGAGGCTTACCTATTTCTCGACTTTCACTCCTTCAGGACACACCTCCCATCATCACAACCAACCTTTTGCAGGTGATCAATTTTTGACATGGAGAAATATGGGTGACCCTACAAGGGCCTACAAGGGATCAATTTTTGACACAAAAAGATTTTGACATCTAATTTGAGCTAACTTGACCTCTTGTAAATTCTCCCTTTTCTTTTTTCTTATTCCTTTTGTACATCTATGGTGTGTTTATTAATAAAGTTTTGCAGGGTTTCATCATCAATACGTGGTCCTCTTGACGTGAAGATCAATGTTGAAAATTCAGACCAGCCACAAAACAGTACCAGATATACCAGACATGCCAGGTATGGGGAAAAGAAGAAGAAAACCCCCTGATTCCAGGATGAGTCTGGTATGTTGAAAAGTTCATACTGGCACAACACTTCTTCAAACCAGCACCAGCTGCAATAGGAAATGTTCCATGAAGTTCCCTAACTAACACCTCTCAAATTTTCTCAAAATGTGAGACCAAAATTGAAAAAAACTATAGCAAGTTCAAACCAGTGTTGTGCGGGTTATAGAAATTAGGACAACCCCTCACTGGTTAAGATCTCATCAGATTTTCCTAGAGTATTTTAGGAAGGCACCTTACCAGGGCTAATTTTGCCTATTGGAAAGGGTAGGTGTACTAGACCCCAGTTATGCACCATGACTGTGACTGCTTAATAAGATTTTTATTATGCTATTTTATTTATAGAACAATTGCACCCATTGAAAAAATTTCAATGAAAAATTATGATGAAGCAACCTATAACTCTCTGCCGGCAACTTCTTATCTAACTGCATGTATCTTTGATTGAGTTGATCTCAGCTCTTACATCAACCTCTTTGTTGCATTATATTTGTCGTAATCCTCAGGGAACAAACTGCATTCTTTCAGGTCGTTTTTGCTTTCAAATAGATCGACAATGGATGGAAATTGTGAATTTCTACTATCCCATTTCTTGCCCGTTGTTCTTCTATTTCGTTTGTGCCTCCACTTTCATCCTCTCCACGAGTATTTCATTCGTTTCCAAAATGTTTTTTGTCCTTTCAAAGTTCACATCATTAATACCCAAACCAACATCGCTTTTTGTTTCTAGTGTTTCTAGAGAAGAATAATATTCCTTGATACAAGCCTCTGTAAATGTATACTCCCCAAACTCCTTTGTTGATTATTTCCACTGAATAAAAATCAATATTGGGAAACAACTTCAATTGATTCTATTTACTTCTTTTTAACATTGTCATTTTTTTCCATTTTAGCACCATTTTTAATAATCAACATTGAACTGAAATTTTTACAAAATATCAAATACTTATAGTTTGGCCGATAGGTTTCATTTATATCTATGCCTATGGTTACGAACATATGATGGTGAACCCCCTTCCTCCCATTCCACAATTCGATCGTGAGTTGGTTGCATGGCACACAAGATTCATCATCCTTGCTTTTTGTGTTTTTTCTTTTTTCAAATGTTGATTGCAATGGTGTTTTTGGCTCCTCCTCTTCCTCCTCCTCCACCTCTTTCTATTCTACTAGTGCATCCTGATTTGCATCATATTTTAAAATAAGCATGTCATATTTGTCACCATCTCTATCCTTTCATTTTTTGGCCACTTCTAGAAGGGTTTCTACCAATGAATATTTGATGCACCCCCACACTCTTAAAAAAACTCAAATGCGAATCCGAAAATGAAAACAACAAAAGAAAGAGTTATGGTATGTTCTCGAATTCATAGCATTTCGAAGGTAGAGGGGCAAGTTAGAATTTCAGGATGGGGATTATAATAAGTGACAAGCGAGTCAATTATTCACATGCACCTGCACATACCAAACAACAAGTTGGTTAATGTGCAATTGGAGCACTTTTGGTGCATGGATGGAGCACTAGCATATATGGACTCATAAGATTGACCACAGCCTAGACTTGAAGGAAGCCACCACTTTCTCCCTTATAGTATTATTTTTGATTAACCACGGGTGTTGCATCCAAATGTCATTTTGTCCTAGGACTTCTAAATTGGGAATCTTGAATGTCGCAACCTTAACCCTAGGTTCGTGACCAAAACAAAGGCTTGCGAAGGTGCGGGCCAAGAGTGAAACACAAGAGTCACATTTCATACTCCAAGGAGTGCAGGAGAGTGTGAGGGAATGAACTCCCACATTGGGAGTTGAAGTCCCAATGGACTTCCAAATTTTCAGAAAGTGATTGCAGGGGTCAAAACTCGTTAGATTAAAAATTTCTTTATATCATTGGAAAGCTTTTGAAACATAGATGTCTAAAATGAGTTCACACAATCCATTTTAATACTTTAAACATAAGTTATGGCCAAAAGAAAGGCTGGGAATCAAAGTGCCACTTTGATTCTCGACCACTGAAAGTTAGGAATCGCCATAATTTATTTGTGTGCAAGTGGCGTGCCACATACAATTGGAAAGATCTTGATGAGGGCTACAATGTTTCTTTAGACCTCATTTCGATCTAATGTCTGTAAAAGAAATTATGGGCCTCCAAAGTTGCGAAAGACCCAATTTTGATAATTTCGGGACTCCAACTTGGAGTCTCAAGACAAAATGACATTTGGGTGTTGGCCCATGGCCAAGCATAGAGAATACTATAAGGGGGAAGGTGGTGACTTCCCCCAAGTCCGGGCCGTGGTGAGTCTTATGAATCTGTGTTTACCGATGGCTCATCCATGTAGCAAAAATGCTCCAACTATGCATAAACCAACTTGTTATTTAGTTTGTGTAAATTCGTGTGAGTAATTGGATTGCTTGTCACTCTTCCTAATCCCCATCCCAAAGTTCTAACACTGCCTTCTACCCCCAAAGTGTTATGAACCAAAGAACACGCCCAACTCCTTCTCCTTTCGTTGTTTTAACCTTTGGACTCGTAGTTGAGTCCATCAAGGAGTCTTGGGGTGTGTCACTAAAATTCCTCAAATTGGGTCTCTTTGCATTTTGGAGGGCCATAACTTATTTTGTAGACCTTTGATTGAGGTGAGGTTTGAAACCAAGTTGTAGCCTTCATCAAGATCTTTCCAACGATATGTGGCATGCCATTTAAACACATATTTCAGGGCCATTCTTGACTTTTAATGGGCAGGAATCAAATTAACAATTTGACCCCCAACCCTTCTTTTGGCCATAACTTATGTTTCAGTATTCAAATGAATCATGTGAGCCCATTTTAGACATTTACGTTTTAAGAGTTTTACAATGATATAAAGAACATTTTAATCCAATGAGTTTTGACCCCTAAATTATCTCTTTGAAAATTCGGGATTTCATAAGGATTCCAACTCCTAACGTGAGAGTCCACTTGGGAGTATGTGGGTTCATTCCTTCAAACTCTCAGGATTACAAATGTGATTCCCGTGTTGCACTTTCGACTTGCACCTTTCCATGCCTTTGCCTTGGTTACAAGCCCAAGATTAGGGTCATGACAATATTAATCCGTTTTGTTCATCCCCAACAAGTATTCTGATTGGCATAATAAACAAGTCCTATAATTTCGGTTTGTTGGTTACATTGGCCACGGATGGTATTTAAAAGTTTATTACAAGATGTTCACAAAATCCGAATTGAACATCCATATCATTATGGCATAGATTTATATTTTTGCATGTTAATTTTTTAATCTCAACATCCCATTCTAACATTATAATTTGCATCTATTGCTTTCATTTGTCTATGATCCATTATTAGATATAAATCCAAGTCTTGAAGAGTTATAGCAAGCATTTTCATAGTTCTAAACCTATACTTGCAATGAAAAACTTTCCTGTCCAACCTGCCTCTTTCTCATTACATATAATCATCGAAGAGGTTTTGGTCCATTTTGCATTTATCAATTTTTAACGTCCCTTTTAATGTGTTGGATGTGAACATTTATGGCTATCATTTGTTGACATTATATTATTTGATTAATGACTATTTATTTCTATAGTCATAGCAGATTTTTTATTGATTTCAAATAAATGTAGGATGTTTCAATATGTGTGATTCAACACCAATTCATTCATTTGATAGTGGACTCCTTTGTAACACATTACTCTTTCTGCATATTTTATTTTTTTCAAAGGGTGAGAAGTACCAATTACATAAGCATATGCATAACCTTTTATTCATTAATGCTAAAGTTTAATTTTTGAATTCAAATAAACATTTACGGTTTTGTTCCTTCATGTTCTTCTCCTCTTGTATGTCCTTCTAGTTTTGTTATAATTGTTACCAAAAAAAACATTTTCACATCATAATTACAATTGAATCCATTTTATTTTAATCCATGTTCAATTCATTATATATGATTTCTAGATTTGGATAATTCATATTAATATGTGTACTGCACAGTGTGATTGAATACACAATATTTTCTCATCAGGGGTTCAAATGTTGTCTTCTTCAACTATCTCACATTTTTTGTGGTTTCAATGGCAATCCCATCATCCGTCGATTCACAAGTGGTTGGAGGACTTTGTTTTGTTTGTGTTGTGGGACCTAGGCTTGCCTACCCAGAGTTGTTACAATCTTCTTTTGGGTTTTCCAATTTTTGTTGCTAATAATTCAAGTAGGGCGATTAAGTCTTCGTTTGATAAATCTTTCAAAAAGCTAACAAAATAATGTTTTGGAAGTGGCTTTTTCAAGCTTGTTCGTTGTTTTAAAAATTCCATCATGTGTTTAAACATTGCCCAATGATAGTATTTTATGTCTTGTTGTATTAATTAGGGGTTTTGCCTTGGCTTTTTCTTAGGAATAAATGGACCTTATATTTTTATCTTTTCATTTGCCCACTGTTAGGCGGCCCATTCATCTATGTTATCCATTTTGTCTTTTTGTAGACTTTCCCATTTCTTGATTTCTATTAGTCCGCATAATGGGTCAAATAGATTGTCATCTTGAAGAACTTGCCATGGTTGTTTAATTTGCTTGGAAATTGTGTCCAAAATTGGATGCAATTATGCATTTTCAATCATGCATTGAATTATGAGGAGTAACTTGCCAATAATTAGTGATTTATTTGTCATTGTTTGGGAGAAATCCAACTGAGATGGTAATACTGAATAACACAATTAAGTACTCGAATTAATAATATTGGGTGCAAGGATCCAAATATTCTATTGTGGTAATATGCATGCAATATTATATCAAACATATATCAAATGCAATAAGATAATGATGATATCGAAAATGCAAATAGATAATAGAAATGGAAATAATGGAGTTGGAAATTGAAATGTAATTACAATGCATATATATGGGTTTTACATGCATTCTTTGCAATTATAAGGACTGATTAGGTACTATATATGCATCATTTGGAGTTCTAGAGATTAAATGGGTATGTATATGCATCCTTCGAAGTTCAAGGATTCAAAAATTTTGGATGAATTAGTGGATTTTCCAAGAAGCAACCTTTATGTTGAACTGCAACCCTAATTCACATCAAAAAGTCTAATTACTGCAAAGAATGGTATTTTCATTTCTCATTCAATTGTCAGGACGTCTTTCTCTTCAACTATTATAGACAACTTGTGGTTTTGGGGCTAGGCCTATCATCTAATGATTCACAAATTCTTTTAAACATTTTGTTCCTTAAATCTTGTGGCACCCAAGTTCCCATGCTTGGAGGTGCATAGAGTCGTCTACTAGGTTCCATAAATTATGTTGATAAGAGGTTTCCAAGGGTTACCAAATCTTCGTTAACAAATTCTTTAATAAACTTGGGAAAAAATGTTTTGGAACTGGTTTTTTCAAACTTGCGTGTTGTTGGAAGAAATCCATGGCATCTATAAACATTGCCTAGTGGTAGTCTTCCAGATCCTCCTTTAGAATGTTTATAGTTTGTTTGAGCAATGCAATACTTTCTTTGTCTGTCTTTGCATTCGTCCATTACCATGCCACCCATTCATTTGTTTTGTTAATTTTATTTTTACATTATGATCCCCATGTTTTAATTTGTAACAACTACTTCAAGGGGTCTAGTAGGATGGGATCTCTTGGAAATTCAAAAGGCATTTTTATCATTTTGCATATATTATTTCATATGCTTGAGATTAAGGTGTATTCAATCATAGTTTCCAAGGTTTTTGGTGTGACCATTGCTATAAAAAAAAAATTCCATTGTAAAATAAATGTTCAATAATTACAAATGGGTGGTAGTAGTAAAAAAGATGGAGCTAGGCAATTTAGGTGGAGAGGGGGAAAAAATGTAGTTTGATTATTTAAATAGTAAAAATGACCCTAAACATAAAAGGTCTAAAAGATTTAATTTCAAATAAAAAACAAGTTTAAAATGGTATAGAGAATGTGTGGCCTCATATTGTCTTAATTCCTAATGGGAACATACCTCTTGGAGATGAAGAGGTGGTGTTTTGATTGACGTATATTTCTTGGAGATGAAGAAATGATGTTTCCACTAACACATACCTCTTGGAGAGGAATAAGTGGTGTTTCAATTAACACATACCTTTTAGTTGTGAATATGTAGAGTTTGGATTGACACATAATTCTTGGTTGTGAACAAGTTTCCTTCATCCTTCTTTTTGTTTATCTATTTTCATTTTTCATCCATTTATCCATTTATCCATTTTAATGTTTCATCCATAATTATTGTTCACCCATGTACACGTGGTAGATTATTCTTCCATGTCACAAAATATTTTGTGCCATGTGTCAACATAATATTTTTTCAAAAATTCAATCCTGCTCACCTGCTCACGTTCACACGTTCACCAAATAGTAATCTCCCTAATGGGGTTAGCACCTTCCACAACCTTAGATCAAGAATGATAATCTAGATCCAACGTCAATATGTTCCATTTGTTGTTAGTGAGTATTGTATGGCACATCATACCAATCTTGCGGTACAAACCTTTTCAAACCTACCTTTGGTTTCTCCCATTGAAATTTTGTTACAATGTTTATATGGTTATTTCAATCATATCCTCAAGATGCATTTGGAGTTTACCAAATGGGCATGGATCATGCAAATTAAAGGCAACAAAATTTTGTGGAACATTAAAATAACATGGATATTTATGATCAACCCTATCAAATGTGTCTTGTCTATGTACAACACTATTATCATGAAAATGGCACTAGATGCACCCACAATACCTTTTGCCACATCTAATTTGTCTTTGCTGATTGATGTGGAAACTTTGTTGGGCTTGAATGTAGTGATGTAGATGTTAAAGGTGGTACATTCCTTGATTCAATTTGCACAATTAAGGGATGATTTTGTTTGTGATTTCATAACACTAATGAAGATCTATGAAGGGGATGTGTACCACATGTTTATGGCAAATAACCTTGTTTTGAAGGTAGTGTGTTCAATAATTTCATTGCCTTGATCAACACTACTTGTGAGAGCATTAGTCTTCATTGGATTATATATTTGAACATTAGAATTGATCATCTGGCTTATGAATTTGTCGAGCACCACATGTGGACAACATCTTTAAATCAAATTGAGGCTTCAATTTTTGTTATGAAGGAAATATATAGGGATGTTGCATCTATGAAATAACAATGTCAAGAAGCTACCATTTAAAGGGTGGTTCATTCCTTGCTCAAAATTTTATCGATATAATACTAGCTGCAACCATAACATGAAAAAAGGTTCAATTATTCATTTGGCAATCATCAATGGAACCTTCTATTAGCCTAAAAAAGGAGGACTTGATGAAATATGGGTTCTTGGCTTGTTTTCAATTATTGTTCTTAACCTTCAAATGTCTATATTTGTATTTAGCATGACAAACAATGTTAAGTTGGCAATGAAAAAACCTTGTGATGTCAACCCTGTCACTAAGTTATGGAAAACCTTAACTTCTTTTTGAATTTTGAAAAAATAAATCCTAAAGTATATCAAGTTGGTTGAATTTGATATTGTGAAAATAATTGGTTATATTGAAGATGAACATTACTTTTCTATGTTGACCTTTATGAAAAAAAATTACGGAATTGATTAACCATGCATTTGGAGCTTGTCATTTGCATGTTCAAACAAAAGTTTTTCACTTTGTAGAATTTTCCTTTTGCAGCAATTATTCAAAATTAGAAAAACAACATAATTTGGTATGGGTAAAAAGTTGAGGCTTAAGCTACTACTAATTTGCAAGCTTTTTTTTAAAAAAAAAATCCTTCTAATGCCTATTTCTTATTTATTTATTTTGGCATTTGGATTTTTGGATGATGGATAACACCATGGGCATTGTGTGTTGTTAAAACGATTTGAAATCTTGTTTTGGCATCTATGCAACATCAATCAGCTAGTTGTAGTCTAATTGGCAAAGTGAAGATATTTCCCTTTGTTTCCATGATCTATGGTTTCCAACCCCTTTCTTTGGGCTTACAAGGATTTTTCTTTACATTCTATATAGTTATTGACTAATGAGTTTTGTTTGTTAACTAGGCATTTTGTTGTAGTGGGCAAGGCCTTTTATGATCGAGGTTTGATTCCATCCTATAACATGTTGTTACAAATTAGATTTAAAATAACACTCATTAGCAAAAGAAACCATATTAAGGATGATTAAATGTAGCTACAAATTTGACTCAAAATAACTCCCAATAGCAAATCAGAATTGATCATTTTATTTCTCTTGTTTGCAAAAAAGCCTACATATTGTCCCACCATGTAATTGGACATATAGACCTTCAATGTGTTGATGTGGTAGTTCAAGCTCCAGCAAAGATTGCCATGTAGAAACTTAGCTAAAACAAAAAAAACTCCAAAAAAAAAAAAAAACACTATCATACATAAAGAAAAAAAAGTTCCATGTCTTAAAAACAAATTAAACACAAAAAAAAATATTTTAAAATA
>Ga0116227_10016343_pt1 | contig 10679 bp, 5 predicted proteins | sample S1TSphgellanicum_FD_89693 | JGI IMG/M metagenome (GOLD analysis project Ga0116227, IMG submission 89693) | Host-associated microbial communities from peat moss isolated from Minnesota, USA - S1T2_Fb - Sphagnum magellanicum MG | ecosystem: Host-associated > Plants > Peat moss > Unclassified...
ATTTGAAGGCGGACAAGATGCTCTAGATTCATAAAGTTAGAGCATCGTTCGGCGCGCAAAACCGCGCACACTTTTGCGCACGATGCTCTAGGCGATTGCGTCCTTAGGATAAGGAGCACGAAACTCAGTAGAGCCCGCCCGTGCCGGACCCGATGACCCGGTCGGCGTCGGGGCTTGTCAGCACATGCGCGCTCGGATCGCCATAAGCGAAGGAATCGGGTGGCGCGGTGCCGGGCTTGAAGGCTTCGAGGATCGTGCCTGCGCCGCTGGAGCGCATGCCGGTTTTGGCGTCGACGGAGATGAGCTTGATGCCCGGCGGCACGCGGAACGGCACGTCGGGCTTGTTCTTCAAGGCCATCTGCATGAAGTCGCGGAAGATCGGCGCCGTGTAGAGCGCGGCTTGCGCCGAATCGCCGAGCGAGCGCGGCCGATCGTAGCCCATGAAGACGCCGACCGTCAGATCGGGAGAATAGCCGACGAACCAGAGGTCCTTGGCCTCGTTCGTCGTGCCGGTCTTGCCGGCGAGATGCTTGCCGACGGCGCGGATCGACTGGCCGGTGCCGCGCTGGATCACGCCTTCCATGATCGAGGTGATCTGATAGGCGGTCAGCGGGTCGAGCACCTGCTCGCGCTTGTCGATCAGCTTCGGCTCGGGCTGGCTTTCCCATTTCGGCGCGTCGCAGCCTTGGCAGACGCGTTCGTCGTGGCGATAGATCGTATGGCCCCAGCGGTCCTGGATGCGGTCGATCAAGGTCGCCTTGATCTTCTTGCCGCCATTGGCGAGCATCGAATAGGCCGTCGCCATGCGCATCAAGGTCGTCTCGCCTGAGCCCAGCGACATCGAAAGGTAAGGCGGTAAATCGTCATAAATGCCGAAGCGCTTCGCGTATTCGGCGATGAGCGGCATGCCGACATCGCGCGCGAGCCGCACCGTCATCTGATTGATAGAATGCTCGACACCGTAGCGCAGCGTATGCGGTCCGCTCGATTTGCCTTCGAAATTTTCCGGCCGCCAGACGCCGAGCCCGGGGCCTTGGTCGATCTCGATCGGAGCATCGAGCACGATGGAGGAGGGGGTATAGCCATTGTCGAGTGCCGTCGCATAGACGAAGGGCTTGAAGGACGAGCCCGGCTGGCGCAGCGCCTGCGTCGCGCGGTTGAACTCGGACTGGTCGAAGGAGAAGCCGCCGACCATGGCGAAGACGCGGCCGGTGAACGGGTCCATCGCGATGATCGCGCCGCTGACCTCGGGGATCTGGCGCAGCCTATATTGGCCTGCTTTGCCGGTTCCGTCGGTCGGCTCGACATAGATCACGTCGCCGGGTGAAAGCGAGGTGCGCTCGAGCGTATGACGGGTCCAATGCATGCCGACATTGGCGAGGAAGCCCGTCTCGCGTTCGCGTCCCACCTCGCCGGACTTTTCATGGCCCGGCTGCAGCCCGATACGGCCGGATGCGTCGTCGAGAACGACGGCGAGGCGCCAGGGCGCGACATCGCCCAGTGCCGGCACCTCGGCGAGCGGGATCCCCCAGTCCTGGGTGATATCGATATGGCGCATCGGGCCGCGGAAGCCATGCGCCTCGTCATAGCGCACCAAGCCGTCGACGAGCGCGCGGCGCGCCATCAGTTGCATCTTGGGATCCAGCGTGGTGCGAACCGAGAGCCCACCTTCATAGAGCTTCTTCTCGCCATAGCGCTCGCCGAGCTCGCGGCGCACCTCTTCGGCGAAATAGCCAGCCGCATAGGTATTGGGCGAGAGCACGCGCGGATTGACGCCGAGCGGCTCGGTCTTGGCGCGCTCGCCGTCCTGGCGGGTCGCGTAGCCGTTCTCGACCATCCGGTCGATGACCCAGTTGCGCCGTTCGAGCGCCCGATCGGTCTTGAGGAAGGGATGGTAATTGTTCGGCGCCTTCGGTAGGGCGGCGAGATAGGCCGCCTCGGCGAGGGTCAGCTCGTGCACCGACTTGCCGTAATAATTAAGCGCTGCCGCGGCGACTCCGTAATTGCCGAGACCGAGATAGATCTCATTGAGATAAAGCTCGAGGATCTTCTCCTTCGAATAGGTCCCCTCGATCCGGAAGGCGAGCAGCGCTTCGCGGATTTTGCGCTCGAAGGACCGCTCGTTCGTCAGAAGAAAGTTTTTGGCGACCTGCTGCGTGATCGTCGAGGCGCCTTGCACGCGCCGGCCGCCTTGCACCAGCACCAGCACCGCGCGCACGATGCCTTCCGGATCGACGCCGTTATGCGTGTAGAAGTTCTTGTCCTCGGCCGAGATGAACGCGTGCTTCAAAAGCGGCGGAATCGCGGTGCCGGGCAGATAGAGACGCCGCTCGCGCGCATATTCGGCGAGTAGCGAGCCATCGCCCGCATGCACGCGGGTCATGACCGGCGGCTCGTAGTTTTTCAGCTGGGTATAGTCGGGCAGGTCCTGTTGAAATTTCCACAAGAGGATGCCGGCGCCGGCCGCGCACACCACGAAGAAGATGGCGCAGGTGGCAAATATAACGCCGAAAAAACGGGCGAGCAGCCGCATCAAATGGCCTTTCCATGCTCCGCCATCCGTGGCTGGAGCCTGGCGCATGTCCCTTGACGCGACATCGTCGACGCGAACAGGCGCCTGTTCTCGAGAGTTCGACTTCGTGCTTCGCGGCGGTCGGCGCCGGGCAGCGGAGTCCCTTAGGATCACACAAACTCAGTGCTTTGTCGTGCTGGGCTTTTGTGTTGATAGTTGGGCGCCGGCGCGCGCGCCAGAGCCGAATGCGCTCTGCGCCCGCTTATTCCTGGTTCTTATTCTCTCAATGTGACGCGGGTGCCACATCGGGCGCCACGACCGGCGTCAGACGGGCCGTGTCGAGGCCCGGCTTGAGCACCGGCGGCGGCTCCGTGGTTCCGGTGGCGAGCCGTCCAACCGTCCGGGCCGCGGCCGAATCCGGCACCGGCTCACGCCCGTCGAAGAACGCGATGATCGCGTCCGCCACGCGCGCCGACGCCTTGTCGCGCCAATCCTCTGAGGTGAGCGCTGCCGCATCCTTGTCGCTCGACAGATAGCCGAGTTCGAGCAGAACCGAGGGCACGTCCGGCGCTTTCAGGACCTTGAAGCCGGCGGAGCGTTCCGGGTTCTTGTTGAGCCGGGCAGTGGATTTCCAATAGGCGACGAGCATGCGCGCGAAGACGTGGCTATAGGCGCGCGTCTCGCGCCGTGTCAGGTCGAAGAGGATGTCGGAGACGCCGCTGCCATCCTCGCCGCTCTCGAGGCCGGCTGCGGCATCGGCTTGGTTTTCTTTCTCCGCCACGCGCGCAGCCTCGGCATCCGAAGCGCGGTCGGAAACCGTATAGATGGTTGCCCCCGTGACGGACGGCTCTGACAGCGTATCGGCATGGATCGAGACGAAAAGCGAGGCATGATCTTCGCGCGCCAGCCGGACGCGCTCGGCAAGGGGGATGAATGTGTCTTCATCGCGCGTCAGCTTGACTGTGAAATGGCCACTCGCGGTCAGCTTGGCGGCGAGCGCCTTGGCAAAATCGAAGACGATCGTCTTTTCGACGAGTCCATTGACCATCGCCCCGCTATCGACGCCGCCATGGCCGGGATCCAGAACGATGACTGGAAGCGCCTCGGGTTTCTCGGCTACGGTGGCATCGGCACGGCGATCCGCGGGTGGGACCTCGCGCCCGCCGGCGCGCCCGGCTTGCACGGCCGCTTTGAAGGTGGCGCGATCGGTCCGCGCGAGGTCGATGACGAGCTCCGTGCCGCCGGTCTGGGAGGTCCCGACGGAGGCCTTTTCGATGCGTACCGGGGCGGCGAGATCAATCACGATCCGGGACTTGCCCGGACCGAGCAGGCCGAAGCGATACGAGGCGACGAGGCTGGTCAGGCGCACCGGCGCCGGGTGGCCGCGCCGCGCCCGCGCTGGATGGCCGATCCGCGGATCGAGCGCGAAGTCGACATTGGGCAGATCGATGATCGCGCGGTCGGGATCGGCGAGCACGAAGGCATCGGGCGCGACGGGTGCCGAAATCGCGAAGGTCAGCCGCGTTAGATCACCCGTCTCTTCGATTCGGGCGGCGGTGACGTGGGCAGGGGTCGCCGCTGCCAGCGCAGCCGCACGGGCGCCGACCAGGCCGCGGCTTTCGGCCGAAGCGCCACCCGCCAAGCCAGCGAGTATGGCCGCCAGCAGCCCACCTCGGAATAACCACGACCTCAGCATCGATTCGCACTTTCAGCCGAAGGCGGAAGACCTTCAGTCTCCGCGAGCCCGAGCCTCCCGCGGAAATGGACCCCGGCGAATAAGTCATAGGAAGGATTGAGTTAACGTCCTCTAACCATGCCAGAAGACGGGGCCGAAAGCCGTTGCGGCTACGCCACAGTTTGCCGAAAACTTGCCAAATCACTCAGAAACCCGATATGAAATGCAGATCCGGTTCCGGTGCGAGACCGTCAATGCGCTCGTGCCGCCGGATTGATCAGGCTCTCCGAGCCTTCGCGTGCTCTCGAGTTGATTATGAGCAGGGCGCTCAAAGGGCTGCCTCGCGCATTGCCGGACGGGCAATGCGCCGACGACGCCCAAAAGAGTTTGGCGGACGTTCCGCAGTAGGAAGACCGCCCGAACAGGTGACGAGGAATATGCACTGCCCTTCGCGGGTTGATTTGCCGATTGGATTGCGTCGCGGTCATGCGACGCATTTGGTCGCCCGAGCCGCAGCCCTCGTGGTTTTGATGTTGATGACGCGCGCCGGCCGTGATCGCCGGCATGGATCAGGCCCACTCACGCTTGGTCACGGGTTCGCCCGCCTTATGCCCCCCATGTTCCATCTTACGCGTGACGCGCTCTACTCGCGCTTGCGCCGTGCCGCGGCATTCGCCCCCAGCGCGACTGCCAGCCGCCGCGATCCGAGGCGCATTGCGCCCATACGAGTTTCAAATGGCCAACAAAATGCTTATCGATGCTGCTCACCCGGAAGAAACCCGGGTAGTGGCGCTTCGTGGTAATCGTGTCGAGGAATTCGATTTCGAGTCTGCCAACAAGAAGCAACTGCGTGGAAATATCTATCTCGCGAAGGTGACGCGCGTCGAACCTTCGTTGCAAGCCGCTTTCGTCGATTACGGCGGCAATCGGCATGGCTTTCTCGCTTTCTCCGAAATTCATCCCGACTATTATCAGATCCCGGTCCATGATCGGCAGGCTCTGATCGAGGAGGATGCGCGCGCCCAGCGCGACGAGGACGAAGAGGAAGGCTCGCAGCGGCGAAGCCGGCGGCATCGGCGCGACCGCGGCGGTCAGCGCGCCGAAAAGCGCACGAGCTATGAAAGCGAGACCATCGCCGAAGCCGCGGAGGCGGCCGAAAGCGATGCTGGTGCACCTGCGGAGACTTCCGGAGCCGATGCGGGCCCGCGCGACGTCGCGCCGGCAAGCGAGGCTGCCGAAACCGAGCCGCGCTTCGAGGCCGAGGCCGAACCGGATGTCGCGGACGCCCAGCACGTCGAAACGGAGGCCGCCGAGCCTCCTGAAAGCGAACCTGCGCCGGACGTCATGGAAGATCCCGCCGGTTTTGTCGTCGTCGAAGAGATCGCCGATGCCGAGGCGCGGGGCGGCGAGACCGAAGCTCGCCATGCGCCGGACAGCGACGAAGGCGAGGACGAGGGCGAGGACGAAGCCGATCAGGTCGAGCAGCTCGGCGGCGATGCCATGGAGGAGATGCCCGCCCGCACCTACCGTTACCGCCGGCAATACAAGATCCAGGAAGTCATCAAGCGGCGTCAGGTTCTCCTCGTCCAGGTCGTCAAGGAAGAGCGCGGCAATAAAGGCGCCGCGCTCACGACCTTTCTGTCGCTCGCCGGCCGCTATTCCGTGCTGATGCCGAATACGCCGCGCGGCGGCGGCATCTCGCGCAAGATCACCGACTCGACCGATCGGCAGCGGCTGAAATCAATCGCGCAGGAGCTCGAGGTGCCCGAGGGCATGGGCGTCATCCTGCGCACGGCGGGCGCCGCGCGCACCAAGGCCGAGGTGAAGCGCGATTTCGAATATTTGCTGCGCATGTGGGAGACGGTGCGCGAGATGACGTTGAAGTCGACCGCGCCGACGCTCGTCTATGAGGAAGGCTCGCTCATCAAGCGCGCCATCCGTGATCTCTACAACAAGGATATAGACGAAGTGATCGTCGCGGGCGACGACGCCTATCGCGAGGCCAAGGAATTCATGCGCATGCTCATGCCGAGCCATGCCAAGAACGTCCAGCCCTATCGCGACCCGCAGCCGATCTTCGCCAGGCATGGCGTCGAAGCGCAGCTCGATGCGATGTTCTCCAATCAGGTCACCCTGAAATCGGGCGGCTATCTCGTCATCAACCAGACCGAGGCGCTGGTCGCGATCGACGTCAACTCGGGGCGTTCGACGCGCGAGCACAATATCGAAGATACGGCGCTGCGCACGAATCTCGAAGCGGCCGACGAAGTCGCGCGACAATTGCGCTTGCGCGATCTCGCGGGCCTTATCGTCATCGACCTCATCGATATGGAGGAAAACCGCAACAACCGCGCGGTCGAGCGGCGGATGAAGGATGCCTTGAAGAACGACAGGGCGCGCATCCAGGTCGGCCGCATCTCGCATTTCGGCCTGCTCGAAATGTCGCGCCAGCGTATCCGGACCGGCGTTCTCGAAGGCTCGACCATCATGTGCCCGCATTGCGCCGGCGCCGGCATGGTGCGCTCCACTTCCTCGATCGCGCTGCACGTGATGCGCCTCATCGAGGATGCGCTCATCAAGAGCGCGACGCATAATATCACCGTGCGCACGCGCACCGCGATCGCGCTTTACATCCTCAATCAGAAGCGTCCGCACCTGCACGATATCGAACAGCGTTTCGGCGTCTCGGTCACCATAGCTGCCGACGACAGCCTGACGGGCACCGCCTATCACGCCCTGGAGCGCGGCGAGCTTGCAACGGGCGCTCTCGAGCCCATTGCGCGCGATCCCGGCGCCGACTTCGTCCGGCCGACCGATATCGTCTTGCCGGATGCGGAAGAAGAGATTGAGGCCGAAGCCGAAGACGGCGAGGACGAGGGCCAGAGCGAGGACGGCGAGACCGAAGCGCAAGGCGAGGACCGTGAGGCGCGCGATGGCGACACGGAAAATGGCCGCCGTCGCCGGCGTCGCCGGCGTCGCCGCGGCGGGCGCTCCGGCGATCGCGAGGGATCGGGCATCTCGCCCAATGCGGCGCAACCCTCCGATGATGGACTGGCTTTGGTCGCCGTCATTGGCGGGGAAGCGGTCGCAGGCACGAGCCAGGAGGCTGCCGGCGGTGACGCCGAGGATGCAGGAGCTTCCGGCGACGGCCGGCGTCCCAGACGTTCGCGCCGCAACGGCCGCCGTGGTCGCGAGCAGGGCGATCGCACGCCGATGCCGGCGCATGCCGAGGCGGCCGAGCCGGAACTGGAACATGCCGAGGCCGGCGAGGTTCTGGATACGCCGCGCCCCGAACGCCGGGGTCGGCTGCCGCGCCATCGTGCGGAGGAGGCCGAAAGCTTGCCGCCGAGCGCTGATCCCGATGGCGCGCATGCCAATGATGAGCTTGTAGGCGCGCAGGCGGACATGCTGAGCGCTGTGCCTCCGGCCGAGGCGCCTCCGATGCCGGCAGCCTCGCCGCTGCCGAACACCGTGCCGCCGAGCCCCGTGCCGCCGAATCCTGTGCCGCAAAGCCGGCCGGTGCCGCAGCCAGTTCAATCCGATCCGGATCGCCCGAAGCGCACCGGATGGTGGCAACGCGCGAAAGCGAGCCTCGGCGGCTAGGGCAGCCGGGGTGGCGACATGACCAGCGATGGCATGACGCGGATCACCGCGACCGCGCTCGTAGAATTTGCAACGGAGATCCTGGCGCGCGTCGGCCTGAGCCCTGATGATGCGCGCGTGGCCGGGGCGACCATCGTCGAATCGGATCTCTCAGGCGCCGACGGACACGGCATCTTCCGCCTGCCGCAATATGTCCGGCGCATCCGGGCCGGTGGCATAAACGCCGCCGCGAACATTCATATCGCCGCCGAAGCGCCGGCGAGCGCCGTCATTGATGGCGACAACGGGCTCGGCCACCTCGTTCTATTCCGCGCGACAGAACTCGCGATCGAAAAGGCGCAAGCTTGCGGCAGCGCCTGGATCGGCATACGCGGCGGCAATCATGCGGGCGCTGCCTCGGTCTGGGCCGCGCGCATGCTGCCGCATGACATGATCGGTCTTTATCTTGCGGTCGGCAGCGCCAATCACATGGCGCCCCTCGGCGGCATCGAGCGGCTCTTGAGCACCAATCCGATCGCGATCGCGGTGCCGACGCAGGACGAGCCGCCGGTCGTCCTCGACATGGCGACGACGGTCGCGGCCTATGGCAAGGTGAAGATGGCCGCGCAGCGCGGTGAAACCATGCCGGAAGGCTGGATGATAGATCTCGAAGGCAAGCCCCTGACGGATCCCAAACGCGCCGAGGAAGGCCTGCTCGTGCCGGCCGGCGGCTATAAAGGCTATGCGCTGGCTTTTCTGTTCGGGCTCTTGGCCGGCACTTTGAACGATGCCGCCTTCGGCGCCGATGTCGTCGACTTCAACAAAGACGATATCACCAAGACCAATACGGGGCAGGCGGTGCTCGCCATTTCGCTGGCGCGCTTCGGCGATGCGACAGCGTTCAAGCGGCGTGTCGATGCCATCGTGCGGCAAATGCGCAATTCGGCGCGCATGCCAGGGATCGAAGCGATTCACATTCCCGGCGAAGGCCGCCACGCCGCGCGGCAAGAGCGGCAAAAGTCGGGTATTCCCATTCCGGCGCCGCTGCTCGCCGTGTTGGACAAGCTCGCCGCCGATCTCGGCGTTGCCGCTCTGCCGCGCTGAGGCTTTTGGCGATGGAGTTACTTCGAGCAATGGGCAAAGCTGCCGTCATTTACGACACTTCCCACATCGAGTTGAACATACTTCCATATCGTTGTTTGCAATCAAGCCTACCTCACTTGAGCCGCGTCACGTCCGCCTGAAAGGCAAATGTCCCAAATTGATCTTTGATCTTGGCGGTCACAAGGGTGGCTGAATCGCCATTGACCGATGCAGCCAGCTCGCGATCGCTTCCATTCCTCGCAGAATAGCCGGCCCTTTCGATTTTGTACGAGATGGTTTTCCTTCCCTCGTCAATGGTGAAATGCCCCAGATTAATGACGACAAAGGCATCAGGGCGACGTGGATCATCCGATTTCATGTCGACGCGAGGTTCACCAATAATCGTTTCAGAAAACGATCCGTCGTTTCCGAACACGTAACGGCCGGTGACGCCCACGCCGAACGGCGAGGTTATTTTCCCGTCGTCATATTGATTCCTAACCGCAGTGATCACCCATGTGCCGATTAGGCTCTCCTTGAGGGATTTAGATTGGGCGCAAGCCTGATTCAACGGAACGATCCAACATAAGCATAACAGCGTTGTCGCGCCCGGAATAAATGTCGATTTGAGGTTCATTGAGGTCTCCCGCAATACTGCATGACCGAAGAGCAAGTTTAATCGCCGTTCAAAGCGCGGGGGCTATCGACAATACTCGCTCTGAGGGACGCTACCACCGGCGCCAAGGCAGGGCCTCACAAACAGCTTACATTTTCGTCACTGATACCTGATATTTCGTGTAGGATTCTCTGGCCCAATCAGCCGCTGCTCGGGAGGACGCCTTTGCGCTACTTTTTCGCAGGTTATGCGCTCGACGCGATAAGTCGAGAATTACGGCGCGAAGGGACGATCATCGACGTCACCCCCCAGGTCTTTGATCTTCTAGTTTACCTCATACGCAATCGAGATCGTGTCGTCAGTAAAGACGATCTTATTGCTGAGATATGGAACGGACGCATCATTTCGGAATCCGCTTTGACAACGCTTCTGAATGTGGCTCGCCATGCCATTGGCGATAGCGGTAACGAACAACGTGTGATCAAGACGCTGCCGCGCAAGGGCTACCGTTTTGTGGCTATTGTGCGGGAAGACGCCGGATCGGGAGCCCCGGCTGTACCGCAATCTCCACCAAGGACCCTATACTCCTTGCTGCCTCGTATCGGTCATCCGTCTATTGCGGTGATGCCATTTGTGACCATTTCCGGGAACGATGGGCGAGAGTTCTTGGCCGAAGGGATCGCGGAGGACCTTATAACCGAGCTCGCCAAGCTCCACTGGCTTCTTATAGTCGGGCAGAAGTCGAGTTGGGCTTGCAAGCAAGGTATGTCCGTTGGCAAAGGAGCCAACGAACTTGGCGTGCATTATGTGTTAGAGGGCAGCGTTCAGGAAATGGCAAAACATTTCCGAGTCACGGGTCGTCTCATCGACGCGACTAGCGACGTGCTGCTATGGGTCGGGCGCTACGACCGCGGATCAGCGGAGATCCACGCGCTTCATGACGACATTACGGAGGCGATGGCGTCCGGCATTAAAATTGCGATCCTTAATGCGGAACGACAACGTGTGATGCGCAAGGAGCCCCGCGATCTCGAGGCATGGGAAGCCTATCAGCGCGGTATGTGGCACATGTCTCGGTGCGAGCCAACGGAACATGCATTGGCGCAGACGTTCTTTCAACGCGCAATCGACTTTGATCCGACATTCGCTGCTGGGCATGGCGCTCTCGGATGGTCTTATATGATGGCTGCGTCGATCTACAGTCAAATGAC
>Ga0116227_10016344_pt1 | contig 10678 bp, 10 predicted proteins | sample S1TSphgellanicum_FD_89693 | JGI IMG/M metagenome (GOLD analysis project Ga0116227, IMG submission 89693) | Host-associated microbial communities from peat moss isolated from Minnesota, USA - S1T2_Fb - Sphagnum magellanicum MG | ecosystem: Host-associated > Plants > Peat moss > Unclassified...
CTCGTGATCCTCCATGCGATGTGTCTTACCGTCCTCGCTTTTGACCTCCTCGGCGATCAGCATAGAGACGACATCGTCGCGCGGATTGGCCCGGCGGTCGGCCGCGAGACCCATATAGATTTCCATGGTCCGCATGGTCGCCATCGCCGCGGCGTTCTGGTCCATGTCCGGGCCGCGCAGGACCGTAATGTTGCTGAGGTGATGGATTTCCTCGCGCAGTTCCTCGGGGATGCCGAGCAACTCGCTGATGACGCTCAGCGGTAGGGAAACACTGAATTCCTTGACGAAGTCGAACTCGCCATCGGGCCCATGTGTCTCATAGGCCGTCTCCAACAATTCCGCGGCCTTCGCGCGGATGAAATTATCCAACGCGGCCATTCGCTGGCGGCTGAACATCTTGACCACCAAAGCCTTGGCCCAGCTATGTTCCGGCTGGTCCTTGACGATCAGGAACGGCATCGCAGCCTCGGTGCCCTCGATCGTCACGCCGCCGGCGCTGCTGAAGGTCTTGGCGTCGCGATGCGCGTTCAGCACATCGTCGAACCGTGTCAGCGCCCAGAACTTCATATCCGGGTTGTGATAGACCGGCGCCTCGTCGCGCAGCCGGGCATAAAGTGGGTAGGGATCGATCCCGTAATCGCGGTCGTAAGGATCGAATGTCAGCATCGTGTTGCCTTCGGGCGTCTGGAACGGTCAGGTGCCGGACATTACGCCAGAAAACATTTCAATCTCAATGTATTTTGCGTGCGATGCGGATTATAGGCGCGTTCGCCGGCGCCATTGGTCCGCGCTTAAAGTTTGGCGCGGCTCGCCCGGCGACGAATCAGGAATAGGCCGCCAACACTGGCAATCAGTATAGCGAGGCTGGAAGGCTCCGGCGCCGTCACCTGCAAGATCGATGGCGCCCCGTTCTGGCGGCTATAATACAGGATCGTATCTGTGGTTGCGCCCAGTGTCACCGTGTCGGTCACTTGGCCGGTCGGCCCATAAATCGTCTGTCCGATCATTTGGCCGCTCTGATAGATGCTTGCGCCGTCGTCATGGGTAAGCGTCAAGACCGTGCCGGCCGACAATACGCCCAGATCGATCTTGTAATAAGATCCATAGGCAAAACCGGAAGCGCTGCCGCTCGACCCGAGATAGGACGCAAGGGATGAGTAATCGGCAACCGTGGATGAATTGTAGGTCACCGTGCCGGAGCCGCTATAGCTGGAAAGATTCCCCGCCGTATAACCGAAAGAACTGTTCAGATCGGGGGATGCACCGTTGGTGTTGCTGAGATTCAACGCACCGGTATAGGTGTAGGTCGCAGTGGCGGTGGGAAGTCCGACGGACGCGTAACCGGCAAAGGGGTTCGTGCTGGTGGCATTGAACCCGGAGCCGTACGTTTGCCCTTCGACCACGCTTATATTGAAGCTGCCGGTTAAGAAACCAGCCCGCGCGCCACCGGCGGTGGCCGATATGGCAATAATTGCCAACAGTGCAAGTTTGCTTCCGAACTTCGACATCACAGGCTCCTGGTTTAGTCTGTCACCATAAGCAATCAATGTGCCATATCGCAGGATTGTTTGATGTCAGTGAGTTGAAAGCCAGTTCGCACCAAGCCGGCGGTCCATTGTAAACTTTCGCGACACTTTCGGGTCGGCGCGCGGTACAACGCCTTTCCGGTTTTCTGGGCCGATCAGCCCGGCTTAGCGGCGGCCTTCATCTCCGCGAAGATTTTCTGGCTGATCGCCAGAATCTTCGACGTGCGAGGATAGGAGATATAGGCCGGGAGGAACAGCACCAGGTCCTCGACCTGCGCCTCGGTCAGTTCGCCCTTGCGGATCGCCGCGCGCAGCTGGATTTCGAACATCTCGGTCTCGCCCATCGCGGCGACGGCGCCTAACGCGACCAGCCGGCGGTCGCGGATCGACATGTTGGGGCGCGACCAGGTTTCGGAAAACAGCTGGTCGATCGTCTGCCAGAAAAATGCCCCGCGATGTTCGGGCGGCGGCACCGGCACGACGCCGCCATAGACTTCCTCGAACATCTTGAGCCCGCGCTGGCGCCGTTCATTATCCTCATCCGACATCACGTTTCCTCCCTGCTTATAAATCAGACTGCCGACCAGCCGCCGGAGACGACCAGTTCCTCCCCTTGCACATAAGACGAGTCGTCGGAGGCGAGGAACAACACCGCCTTCGCAACCTCGTCTGCATTGCCGAAGCGGCCGGCCGGGGTTCGCGCCAGGATCGCGGCAACCGCCTGATCGCGAGCCTCCGGCGGCAGGCTGCTGTGGCCGTGCAGCGGCGTCAGGATCGACCCGGGACTGACCGTGTTCACACGGATGCCCAGGTGACTCAGTTCCGCCGCCATGACGCGGACCATGGACCGGATCGCCGCCTTGGTCGCGACATAAATCGTCGTGCTGGGCAGGCCGATATGGATCATCGCCGATGTGTTGAAGATCACGCTCGATCCCTTGCGCAGGATAGGCAGCGCCTTTTGCAGCGTGAAGAACGCGCCCTTCACATTGATGTCAAACATCTGGTCGAACGTCGCCTCGTCGATGTCGGGGATCATCACCGGGCGGAAAATGCCGGCATTGGCGAACAGGATGTCCAGCCCGCCGAACCGGTCGCGCGTCGCGCCGATCAGATCGTCCAGATCGGACAGGTTTTCGACCGATCCCCGCACCGCCAGCGTGTCGCCGCCCAGTTCCGCGCGGATCGCCTCCAGCCGGTCCGGATCGCGGCCGTGAACCACCAGCCGCGCGCCCTCGTCAGCGAACAGCCGCGCGGTTTCCAGTCCAATGCCGGAGGTGGCGCCCGTGACCAGGGCGGTCTTGCCGTCGAGTTTGCCCATCGCCGTGTTCCTTATCGTATATATTCGTTCGCGAAGGTTTCCATGTCGCGAATCTTGTCATCCAGGCTCATCCGGCCGGCGCGCCCGTCCTCGCCCAGCCAGGCGCTCTTATGGATTTGGGTGACGCCCATATCCGCGACCCGTTTCAGCGTGTCGGCGCTGTAATCGTAGAGATTGAGCTGGATTTCGAACGGCTCGCCTGCCTTGCCCAGGGCCGAGCGCTCGGCGCGCAGCGCGGAGACGATATCCGGTATTTCGTCGACCTGATGCTGCGCCCCGATCCAGCCATCGAACCGGGCGGCGCGCTTATAGGCGGCGGGGCTGCGCCCGCCGATCAGGATCGGCACGGGTGTGGTCACGCCGGGCGACATCTGCAGCCGGGGAAAGTCGTAATAGGTCCCGTGATACTCCACAGTCTCGCCCGACATCAGGCGGACCATGATGTCGAGCATCTCGTCGGTGCGTTTGCCGCGGCCGGCGAACGGTTGGTGCGCGAGGTCGAATTCCGACTTCTGCCAGCCGATGCCGGCGCCCAGAACCACCCGGTTGTTCGACAGCCGCGCGGCCGTCGAAATCGCCTTGGCCGCGCTGAACGGGTCGCGCATCGGCAGGACATAGACGGTCGACATGAATTTCAGCCGGGTCGTGATCTGGCTCAGCGCGCCGATCGCCACCCACGGGTCCGGCCAATGCGTTTCCGGATACCACAGGACCGTGGCGTCCTGGCTGTAATCATAGGCCTGGTATTGCGATTCGAAGGTGATGAGGTGGTCGCCCAGCGCCATCCCTTCGAAGCCCAACTCCTCTGCCTTGCAGCAGAGAGCCGGCAACTGGTCCATATCGACCAGCGCCATGACCTGCCAATATTTCATTAAACGATCGGTCCGTAGACCCAGGCGAACAGATCGATCAGCAGCAGCGAGACCATGCTGACGAAGCCGGCCTCGATCACGCAGCGCGACAATTTCCACTTCTCGCCCGGCGGCTCGTCCAGGCGATAGACGTTGGGGAAGCTGACGATGAAATAGAGCATGTAGCAAAAGCTGCCGATGCGCAGCATCCGGGCCTTGTCTAGGTAATAGACCGTGTTGGCGACATCGGGCTGAATATAGAGATAGGTCTCCATGAAGGCGAAAAAGAAGGAGGCCGCGGCGACGATCGCGATCCAGCTGGCCCAGCGCGCGCCCGCGTTCCAGTTATCCGTCATGCTGCGCACCCTGCGCATCACGACGCAGGCGAGGGTGTGATAGATGGTGAAGAACGCCATCGTGTTGAGATAGATGCCGAGCGGGATTTTCTGGTGGGTTGCCAGCGCCGTCGCCTCATCCGGCCCGCATAGCCGGGAATCCAGATACAGGCTGACATTGGGGAAATTGTAGCGCATCCCAAGAACCGAGAAAAACCACTCGGTATGGAAATAGGTCGCGAAGAAGACGAAGACGCCGACCCAGATCTGGAACTTGAACCAGTAATCGTCATAAAAGCGCACGCCGGAATTACGGCGTAGGATCAGGGGCAGCAGGACGCAATAGGGCGCCCACATCAGCAGGTCCTGAGTGATGTGCCAGAAATTTCCGGCGCTGACCCACCCCATCTTCTGCATGACGGCGTTATAGATGAAGAAGATCGGGATGAAGATCAGATAGAGCTTTTCCGCCCAGGCCCTGTCCGGATTCTTCGAAAACCAATAGCCACCCATGATCGTCTCCCCTCGGTTCTTTTTGCCCGTCCGCCGCAGGCTGTCCGGACCATGCCGCGAGACTATGGTCCGGGCTTCGGTCGATCCAGTTACTTCTTGGTAACCGATTTGCTTGACGGGGCTGCCGTGCGGCGCAAAATGCCGGTCCCGCACATCGCGTCTAAACGGTGCCCGTCATTCCGGCAGATGATACCCAGGCTTTCGGCGGCCACCGCGTCGGCCTCCTGTCCCGCGAGATGCTCCACACGGTCGGAGATACCTGGTCGGCGCTGGCCGTTTTCGTGCTGCATGGCGGGCCGCTGCGCTTCTCCGACCTGAAGAAGAGTATGGACGCGATGGGGCCCCGGCTTCGCCGTTCCGGGATCAGCCATAAGATGCTGGCCGAAACCTTGCGCGGCCTTCGCCGCAACGGGTTGGTGGTGCGCTCGGATGGTGGGCCTGCCGCGCATGCCGAATACAGCCTGACGGAATTGGGGCGCGGCTTTTGGGAGCCGATGATGGCGGTCCACGAGTGGACAATCGAGCATATCGAGGAGGTCGAGGCCGCGCGGCAACGGTTCGATGCGGAGGTGGAGGGTTGAAGTCCGGCCTAGTAAAATCGACGGAACGCATATTCCGGAGATCGCCAACCTTGAGCGCACTTCCCCGATTGATCGTTGTCTCGGTATTCGCGGTTACGTTGATTTGGTCCGGTCCTACACGCGCCAATGATGGGTTTGGTGCCTTGGGCGCCGGGGGAATCGTCATCGGCCATACCGACAAGGTCGCCATGGCAAAAGAGGTGCTCGATATCGGTTATCGCTCCATAAGCGTCGACTACGAGTTTGTGAATGAAAGCGATTCCGACGTGACCGAGACAGTCTCGTTTCCTCTTCCGCCCTATCCGGCAACTCCAAAAGAGAGCGATGTAATCTACAGTGGCGCGCCACTCGATTTCCGGGTTTTGGTCGATGGTCGGCCTGTGAGGTTCGATACACGCGTATGGGTCGAACTGAACGGTAAGGATGCGACCGATCGGCTAGCCGCCCTGGGATTCACACAAAAAGAGATGGCGCTCGTCCCGTTTGAAGAATCCGTTGCCAAGACGCATCGGCTCTCTCGTACGCCCCAGGTTTTGGGGGCGCTGAGAGCGGCGGGGTTTATAGACGAAGACAATTATCCCCTTTGGCAAATTCGCGTGGCCTACGAATGGCGGCAGACATTTCCAGCCCACAAGCCGATACGAATAAGTCACGTCTATCGACCTCTGATTTCGGAGGGCACCGCGAGCGGGTATGCAGGCCAGAACAACGGGTTTACCGGAGATGCCTGGTTACAGAAGACGTTTTGCGCGGATAGCGCGATGCTCGAAAGGATGCATCGACTCTATGCAATCAAGGACCGCCTCGACACATACAACAACGTTCCTGGTACCGAAGTGAAGTACGTCCTAATGACAGGGAACACCTGGAAGGACGGCATTCGGGATTTTACCCTCAGAATCCACAAAGGCTCTCCGCACGAAATTGTGTCTCTTTGCTTTGGCGGAGCATTTCGACGAATAAGCGGTCTGGCCCTTGAGACCCAGGTAAGCAATTTTCATCCGACGTCGGATTTAGACATTTATTTCGGAAATGTCCGGGGATTCGAAATGCCCACTCCGAATAATCCGCCGCAATTCAACGGCAAGGCCGGCAGGTGAAGGCCCCATGTCTCCGAACTCAAGCTGCCCGGGCCATTGGCTGCATCGTCTTTGCTGCGGCGAACGGGTCATCCGCGAAGACCCGTCCAACCCTAATTTCATTGCATGATGGTCGAACTGATCAAACCCTCCCGTGAGACGCTCGATCGCTATGTCGCCGCTCTCGGACTGTTGCTGCCCGCCATTCGCGAGCGGGGTCTTGGGCGCCGACACGCCGCTAAAATCATTGCCGATCGGCAATGTAGCCGATGAAACTATATACAGTTTATCTTTGCCGATAAACCGAATATTTATCTAGTTTTCTCGAATTAGATCGTCGAGTTATTGTAAGAAGATTATATAATATCCCGCCATATTATATTTTCGATTGCTTGTTATGCCGCTCCTCGCGATGATGACTGTGGAACATGCGAAAGGGGACGGTCTATGAAATGGTTTGCGCGAATCGCATCGGCTTTGCTGATGACGCTGCCCGGAACCGGATTGGCGCAAAGCGTTCTGACCTATCACAATACGCCCGATCGTTCGGGGCTTTTCACCGTGCCCGGTCTCACCGTGGCCACCGCGCCGAAAGTCGGCATCGATACCAAGTTTAAAGCCGCGATATCGGGAAACGTGTATGCGCAGCCGCTTTATTGGCAGGCGTCCGGCGCAAAAACCGGCGTGCTGATTGTCGCGACTGAATCGAATATCGTTTATGGGCTCAACCCCAATAGCGGGACCGCGATCTGGCAAAGGCAGCTGGCGGCGGCCGCGCCGTCGTCGGCCCATGGCTGCGGGAATATCGACCCCGAAGGCGTTACCGGAACGCCGGCCATCGATCCGGCCACCGGTACGCTCTATATCGCCGCGATGACAGTGACCGCCAGCGGCGGCGGGCAGCAGTTGATCTATGCGCTCAATGCATCGACAGGCGCGGTGCTGGCTCACTGGCCGCTCAACGTGCAGACGGCGATGAAGGCGCGCGCCGCCGCCTTTGATTCCACCTATTGGGGGGAACGCAGTGCGCTACAGTTCTTTAAGGGCAAACTTTACGTCAACTATGCTGGGCGTTGGGGCGATTGCGGCGGTTATCACGGGACAGTGATCGAGGTGACGCCGGCGGCGAAAGGCCCAACGATCACCGGCAGTTGGGAGACGCGTTCGGCCGGTGGTGGCATCTGGGCACAGGCTGGGCTTCCAACTGACGGGACGGGGCTTTTCGCGACCACCGGCAACACGTTCAGCCCCAGCACCTGGCAAGACGGCGAGGCCGTCGTGCGTTTGCTTCCGGGCTTGGCGCGCTCGAACAGCACAAAGGATTATTTCACGCCATCCAACTGGCTGTCGCTCGACAATCAGGATCTGGATCTTGGCGGCACCGGCGCGCTGCCGTTCACGATCCCAACCCCCACCGGCGGCACGGCGGCGCGCGTACTGGCGCTGGGTAAGGATGGAAACGCTTATCTGCTGAACGGCGCAAATCTGGGCGGTATCGGCCATCCGCTGCAGGTGCTTCAGATATCGAACAGCGTGATCCTGACCGAGCCGGCGATTTACAACGCGAAAACCGACACGCTGATTGCCTTCACGAACTATAACGGCGCCTTATCCAACTGCTCGGGTAACAACCTGACGATGCTCAAAATCACATCCAGTACGCCGACCCCGATGACGGTCGCGTGGTGCGCGGGGATCAACGGGCGCGGCAATCCGATTATCACGACATCGGATGGGGTCAACAACCCGATCGTGTGGGTCGTCGGGGCAGAGGGCGACAATCAGCTTCATGCTTTCAATGCCCTGACCGGGAAGACGCTGTTCACCAGCGGCACGGTCATGCAGAACGTGCCGCATTTCAGCACGCTGATCGCCGCCAACAATCATTTCTATATCGCGGCCGACGGTACGATTTACGGCTTCGCCATTCCATAATATCGCCGCGCTGCTACGCGTGCGACAGGCCGAGCTTCAACTTTGTGCTGGTGACGGTATTCGCCAACAGGCAGGCAATGGTCATCGGCCCCACACCGCCCGGAACCGGTGTGATGGCGCCGGCCACCTGAACCGCTTCGTCGAAATCGACGTCGCCGACCAGGCGAGTACCGCCGCCATCCTTGGCCACGCGGTTGATGCCGACATCGATCACCGTGGCGCCGGGTTTTATCCAGTCGCCCTTGACCATCAGCGGCCGTCCGACCGCGACCAGCAGCAGGTCGGCACGCCGGCAGACCGCCGGCAGGTCCCGCGTTTGCGAGTGGGCGACTGTCACCGTGCAGCTTTCGCTGATCAGCAATTGCGCCGCGGGCCGACCGACGAGGCTGGATCGCCCGACCACGACCACCTCGAGCCCTTTCAGCGTCTCGTGCACGGTCTTCGCCAAGATCACGCAGCCCAGCGGCGTGCATGGGACCAACCCCGGCTTGCCGACCGCCAGCAGGCCGGCATTGGTGGGGTGCAGCCCATCCACATCCTTGTCGGGGCGGATCGCGTTGATGACGTTGTCCGCCGATATCTGCGGCGGCAGCGGCAACTGGACCAGAATGCCGTTCACGTCCTCGCGGCCGTTCAACTCCTCGATCACATCCAGCAAAGCCCGTTCGGACAGGCTGGCCGGCAGGCGATATTCAAAGGATTCCATCCCCGCCTCGCGGGTCTGGGTGGCCTTATTCCGCACATAGATCTGGCTGGCGGGGTCGTCGCCCACCAGGACCACAGCCAGGCCGGGCGTCACGCCGTGCGATGCCTTCAGGGCTGCCACATCCTCGGCGACGCGCGCCCTGAGGCGGACCGCCTCGGCCTTGCCATCGATTATGCGTGCCGACATCAATGCTTCCTTCTGTGTTTTTCGCGGCTACTCACTGAAAACGACCGTCCGCCGGCCGTTCGGAAATACGCGATCTTCCAAATGCCAGGTCAACGCGCGGGCCAAAACCCGCCGTTCGATATCGCGCCCTTTGCGAACCAGATCTTCAGGCGTCGCATTGTGGGTGATTCGCTCGACATCCTGCTCGATAATCGGTCCTTCATCCAGGTCGGCCGTGACGTAATGCGCTGTCGCGCCGATCAGTTTCACGCCGCGCTGGTAAGCCTGGCTATAGGGCTTGGCGCCCTTAAACCCCGGCAGGAAAGAGTGGTGGATGTTGATGCACCGCCCGGCGAGCTTTGCCGCAAGTCCATCCGACAGGATTTGCATATAGCGGGCCAGCACGACGCAGTCGGTCTTGGTTTCCTTGACCAGGCTCCAGATCGCCGTTTCTTGTTCCAGCTTGGTTTCGCGCGTGACCGGCAGGTGGTGGAACGGGATATCGTCAAGGTCGATATGGGAATAGGCAGACCGAGGATGGTTCGACACGATCGCGGAAATATCCATCGAGATTTCGCCAGTCCGCCAGCGATACACTAGGTCGCTCAGGCAATGGTCGAACTTAGAAACCAGGATCATGACGCGCTGCTTTTCGGCGCGCGGGCGGATCTTCCACTCCATCTTGAATTTCTCGGCAATCGGCTTGAAGCCGCTTTTCAGGCCGGAAACGCGTGGGTCTTCGGTGGTTGAGTTCAGTACGACACGCATAAAGAACCGATGTGTTTCGGTATCGTCGAACTGATTAGCCTCGAGAATATTATATCCGCCCGCGAACAGATAGGTCGACACGGCGGCGACGATGCCCGGCTGGTTGTCGCAGGCAAGCGTGAGTACGATCTGGTCCATGGCACGGTCATTTCATTCTTGTGAGCGCGATCGGGCTGGCGCCCGATATCTTCATCTTTGTCCAGGCCTTAAATCGTCCCGCGCTTACTTGATGTAAAGGTCAGTTCGCCGGCCCCGGCAGATCGAGGCCCTTTTCCCGCGCGCAGTCGACCGCGATCTCATAACCCGCATCGGCGTGCCGCATGACGCCGGTGGCCGGGTCGTTCCACAGAACGCGCTCCAGCCGTTTCGCCGCCTCGGGCGTGCCGTCAGCGACGATCACCATGCCGGCATGCTGCGAAAAGCCCATGCCGACGCCGCCGCCATGGTGGAGCGACACCCAAGTCGCCCCCGATGCGGTGTTCAGCAGCGCATTAAGCAGCGGCCAATCGGATACCGCATCCGAGCCGTCCCGCATTGCTTCTGTCTCGCGGTTGGGGGATGCGACGGAGCCGGAATCCAGATGGTCGCGGCCGATAACGATGGGCGCCTTCAGCTCGCCGCTTGCCACCATTTCGTTAAAGGCGAGGCCGAGCCTGTGCCGATCGCCCAGCCCGACCCAGCAGATGCGCGCGGGCAGACCTTGGAACTTGATTTTCTCCCGCGCCATATCCAGCCAATGATGCAGATGCGTGGCGTCGGGCAATAGCTCTTTCACCTTCGCGTCGGTCTTATAAATGTCCTCAGGATCGCCGGACAACGCGGCCCAACGGAACGGACCGATCCCCCGGCAGAACAGCGGCCGGATATAAGCGGGGACGAAGCCTGGGAAATCGAAGGC
>Ga0116227_10016345_pt1 | contig 10678 bp, 7 predicted proteins | sample S1TSphgellanicum_FD_89693 | JGI IMG/M metagenome (GOLD analysis project Ga0116227, IMG submission 89693) | Host-associated microbial communities from peat moss isolated from Minnesota, USA - S1T2_Fb - Sphagnum magellanicum MG | ecosystem: Host-associated > Plants > Peat moss > Unclassified...
TAGGTGGTATAGTGGTAAGAAAGGTTTGCAACCTTGAAGCCTAAAGTTGCAAAAAGATGATGTTCACTTCTTCTCAATTTCAAATGCTTAGATCATTCATTCTAATGTTCTCATTTTTAAGATTTTAGTTTGCCTTGCAGGTTTCATTACATTGAACATGATTGGAAAACTTGTGGTATATCTAATAGTTTCAATTTTCATAAATAAGATGTGACTATAAATAATAATTGATGTATTTATATTAAATGGTCCAAAAAGGACAAAGAGTGTGTTAATACTTGTGCATTGATGACATGTGTGTTAGGTTTGTATAATGTTACACATAAAACAACCAAGTGTTTTTCTTGGTGGTTAAATGGAACTAAACTAGGATTAAAACAGGAGAAGAAACTAGGGAATCATGCATTCACTTGTAAACAACAAGTTGCCTACAAAAACACCAAAGAAAAAAATGTAAATGATGCATACGTGACAAATAGATGCTGCTAGAACTTACATGGTTATCACCCCCAAAAACACCCATTAATGATATGATAATTATCAAACTCTTCACATGGCTCACAAACTTATTTCAATCATATGGAATTGTAATGTTTAATAGATACTACAAATTTCATAAAGACTAAAAATCATTTCAATCATTTTTTGAATATATTTGCATTTTTTAGTACACTATGACAAATATATTTTTGGCACAAATATGCTTTAACATCACATCATATTAGATTTAAAAATGTAATTTTTTTGGAATTTGATTTATTTGGGTTTTGACCTACCATAATATGCAAAATCATTGTGAAAATCCTTCATAATAATGACATAGTTGAAGTTCAAACATGGGACCCTTAAAAAAACTTGTTGTAAGTATTGTACCTTACCAATGTGACAATGATTTTGGCCCCTTTAGTGTGTTTTCACCCTACTATACCTACTCAAGAATTATTACCATTGTTGTTGAAGATAGTGTTGAGTCTGTCAAGGATCAAGCTAAACCTATTGTTCCTTCATTATCCATACTTTAGTATATTAGATTCACTAGAGTCCTTATATGTTATTATACATTTAACCCCACCCCAAATAGCTATAGGTCAAAAGATCACTTTGATTTCCAATATATCTCATGTCGCGGAGGTATTCACGACACCCATAATGACCTTTGAAGAAACACTTGATCAACAGTGGATTGAAACACCAACAAGTATTTAGATCTTGAGCCAAGTTGAACTTATGGAAGGAATTAATGATGTACCTATCGAAGGAACTATAAACCAACCGGTTGTAAAAACAAAGTTAACCTAAATTTTTAAGCTAACATTTCAAGGATGAAATGTAGTTTTCAAAGGGGGATAATGTTACCCGAATTTTGTAACATGTAACCTAACAAGTTATTGGACTTAGTAGGTTGCTAAACCTAACACATTAAACTTAACCTAACCTATGAAAAAATCTAATGAATTATGGAACTTGATAGGTAGCATTACACTAGGTTAGTAGATAGGTTGACATGTAGTTAATCAACTGATAGTTTACAGAACATGTGGTTGGTAGAATAGGTAGTTAATTAGACATGTAGTTAAATAAGCTATATTTTATGAATTTTTTTAGATTGTTAATGCTTATACCAACTAATGAATGTTTAAATGGTCGACTTGGATAGTTTAACTTTTGAATTACTTTGTATAAAACTAGGAGGACATATGTGGTTTAGAAGGAACTTTATATTGAACTTTGAACTTTTGATTCTATGTTTTCTTTTTCCACTTTGAAGAAACTTGAAGCATTTTTGTTTTTCAATAATGTTTTCTTGAAATTCTTAACAATTTCAATACATGTTGTTAGGAATTGTATATAGATATAGATTTTTAGTTTTAAATGTACATGTTGTTTTTAGAACTTGTTATTAGGAAAATCGAAAGTTGAAAAACTTAATGGGAATAGAAAAATTCGTTAACATTTAGGCATTGAAATGTCAAACCTCAACATGGATCTAGATCTTTGAGATTGAAGGATTTCCTTGTTCTAGTTGGGAATTTCAATGTCTTCCATTCCTCCTTTGTTTTTTTTTGCCATTGGATTCCATCAATAATCAAACTCCTTTTGCGTTCTTTTTGTACAACTCCCTTGCTTTCAATTCTTCAGTTTTTATACCATGTAAAACTTCTAGTATGCAAATTCTTATCTAAGTCTAAATCAAACATTAGAGCAAAGGAAGGATGATTAAAAAAAGGAAAAAGAGACAAAGAATAAAATAGACAGAAATAGAGGAATGGGAGATCAAGAAGATAGTTGTCAACATGAAGGGAAAAAAAAGGATTAAATAGTAGTCCAAAGATTAGTAAGTCATTACTGCCTTACTAATTAAAAACCTTTTAATAGTTACTAATTAAGAAAGAAAGAAAGATAAAGGAATGAAAAATTGAACACAATTCATTTAAGAGATGAAATTAAACTATGATTTAATAATACTTGCCATAATGCATTGAATGCACATGTAATTTTATTATATTCTATGAATGATTGTAATTGTTCTTGTCACATTAGTTTTAGTTTTGTGGGGATTGTCACATTAGTATCTCCGAAAAGTTATTTTGGTGTTTTCTTTGCAATCTTATAGACGTGGATGCATTATTGCATTCATACCAACAATTCAACCTCTTGGGGTTGAATATATATTTTGTGGAATCAAGATTAAGCTCTTGAGAAAATTTTCCATAAAAAGTAGAATCCGTATTTCCAAAATTTGAACTTTCCAACATTTTGATTATCTTCTTTTTGAATTATATTTTGTTGACATGGAGGTGCAAATATAGTACTTGAAGGATATAATTGTAAGTTCCATAGTGTAATACAGTAATGGCCCATTTGTATCATAACATTTGATAGTTGTGGTTGGATAATGGGTCAAATGGCATGTAAGGGGTACAATACTATTAACATGATCTTAAGATTTCACAATTTGGCTTTGGAATGTTGAAACTATTTCTTACTGCAAGGCAGTGCTACATTAGGCTATGGTGGATAATCAATTGCAAAGATTTTATTCATGATGGTACCTTATGCTTTCATTCAAACACATAGAAAGAAGAATAGACACAAAAGAAGTTGTTTGAAAGCATTAAACGATTCATTGCATATGACGCACCCCTAAGCTCCTTGATGGACTTAACTGTGAGTCCAAAGGTGAAAGTAATAGAGGGAGAAGGAATTGGGGTGCGTTCTTTGGCTCGTAGCACTTTGGGGGTAGAAAGGTGTGCTGGAGTTCCAAGGTGGGATTAGGAAAAGTGACAAGCAGTTCAATTATTCACACGAACTTGCACAAACCAAACAACAAATTGGTTAGTGCATAGTTGGAGCACTTTTGGTGCATGGACGAAGCCACGAGCAACCACGAATTCATAAGATTCACCACGGCCCAAACTTGGGGAAGCCACCACCTTCCCCCTTATAGTATTCTTTGTGCTTAGCCATGGGGCCAGCACCCAAATGTCATTTTGTTCTGGTACTCCCAAGTGGGAATCCTGAAATTCCCAAAGTTAAGACTTTTGCGACTTTGGAGGTGCATAACTTTGCATGAAAACCTTTGATTGAAATGATATCTAAAAAAAAGTTGTAGCCCTCGTCAAAAGCTTTCTAGTATGTGGCAAGCCACCTGAACGCAAGGAAATCTGGGCGATTCCCGATTTCTAATGGTCGGGAGTCAAATTGGCAATTTGACTCCCAACCTTTCTTTTGGCCATAACTTGTGTTTCAAGTACCCGAATAGGTCATGCAAGCCCATTTTAGACATCTACGTTCCAAGAGCTTTCCAATGATATAATGAACTTTTCAATCCAATGAGTTTTGACCCCTACAATTACTTTTTAAAAATTTGAAAGTCCATTGGGAGTTCAACTCCCAAAGTGGGAACTCACTTGGGAGCGTGAAGGTTCATTCCCTCACATTCTCCCACACTTTTGGGAGCATGAAATGCGACTCCTGGGCCCACTCTTGGCCCACACTTTTGCAAGCCCTTACCTTGGTCATGAGCCCAAAGCTAAGGCTACAACAACATGCTACTTGAAAATTCAAGTGCTGAGGTATTGACACACAATCTAAACATAGTCCATAGACAATGGAAACCATTGACAAGAAGATGGTGACCTTAAGGCCACGAAAAAGAATAATTGTAAATAATGTTTTGCATAGAAGCACTCATAGCATGCTTGCACAAGTTCTTTGATCATGCTGAGCACATTGGCACTGAAATTTATGTATCTATACATGCTTGCAAAATGAAGAATTAATTAATGCATTGGGTTAATTCTAATTTATAATTCATTGCACAATAAAAGATTAAATCTAATTTTTTTGAGATTAATACAAATAGTTGAAAAATTTGGACGTTGATGTGGATTATGCACTTAACATTCCTTGATCAAGGTTAGTAATTGTGCAAGGTCACTATTGTTGGAAGGCAAAGACGGCCTTTCATATTGTGGGGGACTAATTGTTTCAAACACATTTATTGGGGGGTTATAGAAAAGGTGCAAATTTTTAGATAGAATTTGTGAACACATGATTCCAAAACTATAAACATTAACCTTTTTTGCAGAATAATTTTCCCCAAAAGCCTTTGGTGCCCTCCATGGAGTTGTTCCACAAATCTTGGATTGCAACATTGATTGAAAGGTATTGAGCTTTGTTTTTGCCAAAACCAAAATCTACTAACTTCATTTCGGCATACCCAGCTATAGATAATTCTAGGTTTGTGTTGGGACAAACCAAGATGTTATTAGGTTTGAGGTCACGGTGTACAACATCTTGTCCATGTAGGTATTCCATACCTAAAGCAATTTGTAACATAATGTTAACAGCTACTTGAGGTGTGAATGGATAACCACATGAAACCTTCAATCATTCCTTGATGTGCCTTTCCAAATTTATGGGCATGAGCTCCATCAATATTGAACACCTAGACCCTTGATGGTAACATATCAATTGCATAATATGTGGATGGTTCAAGCTAACCATGACTCCAACTTCATTTGTAAAATCACGCTTTTGATCCTCATTAACAAAAAGATTGGAGGATTTTTCAACACATACCATCCCAAACCATGTGCATTCATGATTTGATCTGAATGTGTTTAACCCTAAAAAATTTCTTAGATGTGTTTCTGGATCAAAGGTTTAGAGAAACCATGGAAATGGAACATCTTGTGGGTTGTTGGCATTCATAACACTTTGAACCCTTTTGTGGAAATAAAATGCAAGCTTGATCATTGCTCTTGTTTTAAAATCACTAGTAAATCCACTCATTTGATGTTGTTGAAGCTCTATGATGTGTGCATTCTAGAATTGTTCATTATTACTTAGATCTTGCCTTTTGAATTGCTCAAATCTCAAATGAATAAATTCCCATGTACAATCTTCATCCACATTGAACAACCTTGTGTAACATTGCCAATTGACAACAATAGCAACAAATGCATGTACATTATTCCTTTGTGCCAATAATGATTTGAGCTTCCTTGACACATCACTACACTTTTACACAATCAAGTATGTTTTCTTGATAATGCAAAACGATTCTTTATATATTGGTGCCGCCCAAGTCTTGTTCATGAGATAAGATTTGCTGGCCACTATTGTGTCCACCATGCACTTGCTCTATAAAACATTCATTTGCATTGTAAAACATTCATTATTTACTCCATTTCATGCATAGAAGGGAGATGTTAAGATCCGAATATGACATATTCAAATTAAGAATGACCATACTACCAACTAATGGCACAAACCAAGGCACTTGTTACAAAGAACAAATGTTGGCATGGATTCATGAAAATCTCCCATACATTGAAGGCATCCCTCATTACTAATTCGAATGAAACAAAAGTTTTTTTTAATGATCGACAAAACCAAGGCCAATCAAGAATGAGTGAAACATGGTGAATTTGTAAAATAAATAATTTCATGAATTTTATTAGATCAATTTGATGTACAAATTGGTTATAAAATCACTTGTCACGAAATTTACAAGTTTCATGTTACATAGTTGACTGCAAATTGATGAATAATTTAGCTTGTTACTTGCTTCCACAACCCAACATTGTTTTGTGAAAAACAAGTTTTGTTTTAAAACATGAGCCTTGTCAAGGTCCTCCAAAGTTCATTGATAGTCTTTCAACTTCATTTTCACATCTTCACGATCATTGAAAGTGAACGCATTGTTTGGTTCAAGAACATCAGCCTTGTCAAGGTTCTCCAAGACTTGTTGATAGTCCATCAACATATTTTTGACTTTTCCATGAGTTTTCAAAATGAATGCATTGTTTGGTTCAAGAACATGAACCTTATCAAGGTCTTCGAAGGTTCTAACATAGTCCTTTAAGTTTTTTTTAACATATCCACGAATCATCAAAATGGATGCATTGTTTGGTTCAAGAACATCAATGTTGTCAAGGTCCTTCAAGGCTCCTTGATAGTCCTTTGACATATATTTGATTTTTCCACGAGTCTTCAAAATGAATACATAATTTGGTTCAGGAACATCAGCATTGTCAAGGTCCACCAAGGCTCCTTCATATTCACCTAACATATATTTAACTCTTCCATGAGTTGTCAAAGTGAATACATAATTTGGTTCAAGAACATCAGAGTTGTCAAGGTCCTCGAAGGCTCCTTCATACTCACCTAACATATATTTGACTTTCCATGAGTCGTCAAAGTGAGTGCATTTTTTGGTTCAAAAACATCAACCTTGTTAAGGTCCTCCGAGGCTCCTTGATACTCCTTCAATATATCTTTGATTCTTTCACGAATCCTCAAAGTGAATGCATTGTTTGGTTCAAGAACATTAGCTTTATCAAAGTCCTCCAAGGCTCCAACATAGTCTTTCAACATCCTTTTGACATCTCCATGAATCATTAAAGTGGATGCATTATTTGGTTCATGAAAATCAACATTGTCAAGGTCTTCCAAGACTCCTTGATAGTCTTTTAACATCTTTTTGACATTTCCATGATTACCGAAAATGAATGCATTTTGTGGTTGAATAATAGTAGCCTTGTTAAGGTCCTCCAAGGCTCCCTCTTAGTCATCCAACAAATATTTGAATCTTCCACGCAATGTCAAAGTGAATGCATTGTTTGGTTTAAGAATATTAATCTTATTAAGGTCCTCTAAGGCTCCTTCATAGTTCTTCAACACCATTTTGACATATTAGTAAATCCTTAAAATATGTGCAATGTTTGGTTTAATAATTTCATGTTTGTCAAGGTCTTCAAAGGTTTTTTCATATTCTTTGAAGACGTTTTTTTCATGTGCACAAGTTTTTAAACTTAATGCACTTTTGGTTCATAAAATATAAACCTTGTCAAGGTCCTCCAAGGCTTCTTGATAATCTTTCAACACCTTTTTCACATTTCCATGTGTGCTATTTAAATGATTCCATTGTTTAATTCATGAATACTAACTTTGTGAAGGTCTTCCATGGTTTTTTTGTAAGCTTTTCATTTGTCAAGAACATGAAATAATGGAAATACAAAATATATATAATCATCAATAGATTGAACATGAAGCAAAACACTTGTGAGAGAAACTTTTTTGGGAATTTTCCACTAAGCCTATGTCACCTTACTTTCATATGGATTTGAAATGTAATAGTTACTTGCACAATGATTGGCATACATAATTTTTTATCATTGATGATTATTCCACTTTGTTTTAAAAATGTGATTTACTAATAAACATATTGCATTATGCAATTTATTCAATTCAATAATTATAGATAAATGATGGCGTTCAAATTCTTTAAGGTGTACCAAAATCTTATTACAACATCACATTTTTCTATCTTTTTTACCTAATCCTTTTTACTGTGTAAAGACACATTTATGGATGATTATGATGGAATCTACATTTGTAATGGTTTAAAATATAGTTCTTTTGAAAATTTTGACAACTTTTGATTCATTATTGTTTATGGGGATTAAAATATAAAGTAAAAAAGGATTATAGTAAGGACTAGGCCCTTTTCGTCTTGTGTGGTACACCTTAAAAGATTTTCACCCAATGTGCATGCTAATCAATGTTTTGTTTTTCAATTTCCGAATGGAACTAGGGCAACAAGCATCCCTAGGAAAATTTTGATTTAACTAACAACATTATTTCAAGGAACTCTTCAAATTATAACCAATAGGCATAAGTGTAACAACACCTTCAACCCAACAATATTTAAAAATCACTTTTAAGCAAAAAAATTCCACAAAGCAAAATAATCCATATGCAAAAAAATGTGTTGCTTTTTGTTTATTTTTGCCAAAAAAATTGATTGATTGTAATTTTGTATCATGTCTTACTATTGAAATCTCTCCTCCCATTCCCTTGTCATGCATTTGAATGTCTATAAAATTGATTTGGTCCAAACATAAATGGGCAAATGATAAATTACAAAGAACAAATTGTTAAATCATTTAAAACATTCACTAATGTAGTTAGTTCTTTTGTTGATATTCAATTTCAATGTGATTTGAATGACAAACTTGATCATTGTCAAAACAGATTGGTGCAACATGTACAACATTTTCGACTAGATTTTGTTTTCATTACTTTTTAAATACAAAGATTCCTTTCTACTTCTATGAAATCTGAGCTATAATTCAATAAAGCATTATCATTTTTCAACATTTTTATCGCTCCTACTTGAAAATTTGAAAATATTCATCTACACAAATTATAAAGTTTTATACAATTCATCAAAATTCCCATGCAATTTCTAAGAATTCTCTTCAACCAATTTTTTAGTTAATTTTCACCAAATCTGACAAGAAGGTAGGGTATTACTTATTACTTCCGTGGAGTGAACAACAATCCAAATACTGCAGTGGTAAAGCTACAGCTGTACACGCACAAAGATGCCTAGAGGATACATTAGAATTTTGTTCCTAAATGATATCCAAAATATATATAATATAGATTTGGGTCCAAACATGGGACATGCACATGCTACTTAGAAAGATGTCTAATGAATGGCCAAGAAGCAAATATACGACAAAAACTAAGAAAATGTGTTGTGCTTGGGCTCCAAAAAATGACAAAAGCATATCTGAAAACCCGCAAAGAGTATCTAGAAAATAGAAAATTGTAGAGGTGTCCAAGGTCTAAAGGTGATACTAAAACACTCAACTAGAGAGGCAACTTTTTGACATTTTTGGTGCATTTTCCTGGGTTGGAAAAGTCGGTATTTAGAGCCGATCCCAAGTAACCCCTCCCCAATTGCCCACCAATTGAATTCTAGGCATGACTGGGACATGGTAAGGCTCAGTTCTATCCAAAAGGAATCCATGGATGATTTCGGCAAATCATAATGTTTGATCTTGAAGGATGCCATTTTTGTGTAAGGCAAGGCCCTAGGGTGAGGGCATTGACATTCCTGAAGTGGGGACCCTGATGAGGCAGAAGCTGAGGCAGCCTGCATTTCAGGAATGCTGTCATTTGTGGGCCTTACGTACTTGGCATAAAAGCCTATTTTTTCATTTTACCCACATGTTACTTGGCTGGTACTCATGGGGTAGGAATCTTTCAAAAAACCAAAAGTTCCTCCGCTTTTGGGGGGAACATTTCAAAAAAGTTCCCCCCAAAAAGCAGAGGAACTATTATATACATTGTAAGGGTACGTCCCCTTAAACTGAAACATACACAGCCGTGCTTGACGGAGAATCACAAAAAAAAAATCAAAAGAGAAATTTCTAATGAAATGACTACAAATGGAATTCATTCACCACTTTTTTCCATACCATGAAAAACTTCACGTGGTTTTGACTTGATTTAGACCTTATGATTCATAGGGTAAAATCATATACACAAATGTGGGAGGTGAACCCGATTCGCCCCAGTCCATCGGCAGTTTCTGGTTGTCAATACTTAGAACATAATAAAAAACCACTTTTCCAAAGTGGAACTGGAACCTGAACTGCAATTCAATGCAGCTGAACTGGAAAATTGACTGAATGAAACAACATCTGGGCCACAGTAACCCATCACCCACCAGTGGGAAAATGTTAAATCGACCCAAGAAATTGAATGCAGTCGGTACAAAGGTACTGGTGCAATTCTTTCCCCCAGTCTGCCCTTTGCCCCATTCATATTTTCTAAAACAAATTGGGTGATACCCAGGCTCGTTTTGCACTCATAACCTTTCATGTTATGAGTGTTCAGAAAGGCACATAACATGCTCATTGACATGTCACATACCGCTAATACCCATAACATGTCCAAAACATACATAACATGGACTCAAACCATGATTAGATATAGCAAGGTTTAAAAACAACGGGGCAAATGGCAGACTGGGAGAAAAAAATCGCAACAGTACTTTTTGTACTGACTGTATTGAATTTCTTTGGCCGATTTAACATCTTCCGCCACCAGTGCAACGTGAAAGATGAATGGTAAGTGGTCATGAAATAGTTTTCTGTTGGGTTCCAGTTCCTTAGCTAACCATGGTGGTTAGCTGAGTTGCTTTTTTTTCCTACCTACCTACTAACAATCCACAAGCAGGTTGATATTAGGCAGGTAGTAAAAACAGCCCTTACCTCTGTATAAACCATCTACTTACCTAGTAGTTTACCTATTTTCCTACCTATCTAGCTATGTATGAGACCTATTTCCTACAAAATTGGTTACCAAGGTGAAA
>Ga0116227_10016346_pt1 | contig 10678 bp, 6 predicted proteins | sample S1TSphgellanicum_FD_89693 | JGI IMG/M metagenome (GOLD analysis project Ga0116227, IMG submission 89693) | Host-associated microbial communities from peat moss isolated from Minnesota, USA - S1T2_Fb - Sphagnum magellanicum MG | ecosystem: Host-associated > Plants > Peat moss > Unclassified...
AAAAAAAAAAAAAAAAAAAAAAAAAAAAAAAAAAAAAAAAAAAAAAAAAAAAAAAAAAAAAACCTCAAAATTTGAGTAAAAAACCATTTAGAATAACAAGGAAAAAACAAGAAAAAGGGGAAAAATCTAAAAAAACAAACAAATTTAAACTCCAAAAACAACAATACAAAGAAATCCAACCAAATATATATTTATTTATTTTTAAAATTACAGAAAATGAAAACCAAAAAATAAAAACCATGATTTTACAAAAGTACAGAAAGCAAAAAATAAAAAATAAGAGAAAAAAAAACAAGGGGGGAGAAATCCAAGAAAAAACCAAGGAAACAAAAATTTAAAAACCCCACAAAAACCAATATTAAGAAAAGCAATTTTTAAAAATTAAAAGAAATAAAAGACGATCAAGATAGAAATAAAAAATCTAAATGGTACAAAAAAAATTTTAATATATAAAAACAGAATTTTGAAAATTACTGAAAATAAAATACAAAAAAAGGAAAAAAATTTGAAATGCCAAAAAGAGGTATTAAAAAACCAACAGAAAATAAGAAATAAACAACTGAAATCAAAAAATAAATAAAAATAAAAAATAAAAACAACAATTTTTTTTTAAATTAGAAAATCTCATTGAAAGCACCAAACCTTTACTACAATTGAGAGCTCATGATGTGGCAACAAACCTTTGCTACCACTGTTGGTTTGCAGGGGCTGGATTACAAGAGACTCTCACCCCTTCCAATTGCTTCTCATGTTGCTTTTCCTTTTCCATCTTTTTCTTCCTTTTTTTGTTATTCATGTTTTCCTCTTCCTCTTCATCTCTTTCCTCCCTTTTTTGTTGCTCCTATTGTCCTCTTCCACAATTCCATGCACACACAGAAACAAAAGAAGGAAACAAAAAACAAACAAAGATACAACAAAAACCTCAAATAAAGACACAAAATTAATAAACAAAAAAAGAGAAAGCAGAAAACAAAGAAACCATAAACACCTCAAACAAATTGCCACACAAAATAGAAAATAGAAGGAAGAAACAAAGAAAGAATAAGGAAAACCAAAAAAAGAAGAATGAAGAGGTCCTAAAGAAATAAGAAAAGATTATGAGTGGGAAAAGGGAGGAGAAAGAGGAAGGAAGGGAAAAAGCAAGAGGTAGGGGGTAGGTAGGGAGGGGGTGGGGGAAGGGAAAACAAAATTGATTGTTGAAGGTCATGTGTGAAAAAGAACGGAACCCAAAACCATGGCTTGGGGTTGGGTCAGGTTGGGTTTCATCCCATCCAAAATATCCCAAAACGGGATTTTTTGGATGGTGCACTAGTGGGTGTTGGGTCACTCAAGCCTCACCACTTGAGCTTTCACATGGCACAAGTGGGCCCATTGCAAATGCCATCAACAAAACATTGAGAAACATTATAAGAACATATTTCCCTTTCATTGTCAATTGCAACCATCTAATGTTTTATGCTACAAAGCAAAACCAAGTTTTGCAAAACATTTTATGCATGAAAAAGTTACAAGCTCAAAACTCAAATTTGAAAACTATCTAAAATCAAATGTCTTTGCAATAAGGTTCAAGGCACAACCACGACCAAATAATTTTATAGTTTGGAATTTCTATTAAAACTAGGAAGACAAGTTGAAAACATGTGGTGTGAAGAGAGCAAATATATGGCATAATGTACGAAAAACTTGTTTGGAAATGGTGGTGATGGCATTTAGTTTAGTCACAATACAAAGTACAAATTGACGCACTCCTAACTCCTTAAAGGACTCAAATGTGAGCCCAAGTGGAAAACAGCGAAAAAAGAGAGGAGTCGGAGCACGCTCCCTAACTCACAACACTTTGAGGGGTAGAGGGGCGTGTTGAAGCTCCGAGATGGGACTAGGAAGAATTGACAAGCTTCACTCACTCACATGGGCCTGCACACAACCCACACAAAGTGGTTAGTGCAAAGTTTGAGCACCCTTGGTGCTAGGACGAGCCACGGGCAACATGGACACACAAGACTCACCACGGCCCGGACTTGGGGGAAGCCACCACCTTCCCCCTTATAATATACTCTGCAACTCTCCATGAAGGCTACATCCAAATGGCTAATTTTCCCGGGACTCCCGAGTGGGAGTCCCGAAATCGCGCCAAATGGGACTCCCGCGACTTTGGAGCCCAATAACTTTGCGAGCAGACCTTGGATCGCAATGTGGTATGAAGCAAAGTTGTAGCTCTCGTCGAGAGCTTTCCAACAATATGTGGCATGCCCGCTACAGCTAAGTAAATCGGGTCGATTCCCGACTTTTTGTGGTCGGGAGTCAAACTAGTAGTTCGACTCCCGGCCTTTCTTTTGGCCATAACTTGTGTTTCAGATGTCCAAATGAGAAATTCGAGCCCATTTTAGACATCTACGCTCCAAAAGCTTTCCAATGATATAATAAACATCACAAGACATTGAAATTTGACCCCTGCAATTGCTCTCTGAAATTTTGGGAGTCCACCAGGACTCCATCTCCCAAAGTGGGAGTTGCCTTGGGAGTGTGAGTGTTCATTCCCTCACACTCCCTAGCACTTTCTTGCACTCCCGGGAGTATGTGATGTGACTCCCGGGCTTCCTTTTGCCTTGACTCTCGGGCTTCCTCTTGACTTAACTCCCAGGCTTCCTCTTGGCCCGCACCCTTGCAATTCCCTTTTGCCTTGGTCGCGAGCCCAAAGCTAGGGTTGCGACACAAACTCTCTTGAGAATTAGGTTTTATCACATTATAATTATTTTTTTTGTATTTTTTGGCATCATCACCACTTATAGTTTCTAGAAGTTTTATTCATTTTTTAACTTTTTAATGTTGTGTTGGATTTTTGTTTTAAATTTTTAATTCAAGGACTATTTGGTGTGATAGATTAAATGAGTGTGTGCAAGAAGGAAATTGTTGAAGAATAAAGACTCTAACAACACGATGTGTGATTTTTAAGGTGGGTAATTTTTGTTGACTAAAAATTTGCAATCTTACAAGAATTGATTTCCATCCTCTTTACATTTTTTTCATGATCATAGTTTTTTTTTTCTATGATTGATTTATTAGATATTGATGGAGACATCTTGCTAGTGATTAATCATCAACAAAACATTTTAGAAAGATTCATAGTCTTTCCCAAACTTGAATGCTAATGATAAGAGTCAAGGATAGCTTGAAGCTCAAACCTTGAATGGAGATTTACAATTCCTAACACCATGAAACCTTTATTGAATTTTTCTCTCAAGCTTTCACTAGTGTGGACATTTCTAGCTTATAATTGGGTAATCAACACTTGAACAAAATGAAATTTTAATTGTGGGGATCCTTTATCTAAATTTCATTTTCCAATATTGTTTCATCTTTCTTCTTCTCTACATTTTAGGGGGCATGATCCATTTGAAGCAAAATGTGGAGTGCAAAAAATTAATCATCACCTAAACTATCAATTATCCCAAATTAAATCAGCTTAGTCATTGGGATCCAAAGAGATGAAAAAAAAAATCAACCTTGAGCATTGGAAACTTTGGATCATTTTGACAAGGATGCATGCAAGCAAACCTTTGTTTCTCCAAAGAGATGAAATAGGTCAAAGCAAAATTTATATGAAAACTTTGGATTGATATGTAAAGATACATGTATGCAAATTTTGATTCCTCGATGAATCTTGTTTCATTACATCCTTGTTAATTGATCCTTGACGCATCCTTAAATCCTTATATATTGTTTAGTACCAAAAACAATTTCTCATAGACAAATCAAAATGGTTAATAATAACCTTATTTTTGTTCGGTAATGGGAATGGTATGTCATAAAAGTTACTAGAGATTTCCCTATTATTATTTGAAAATGGAGTAAAAACCATTACTAAAAATTTCCTATTTTTATTTGGTAATGGGAGTGGTTCAACAATAAAATCCCCATTAAAAAACAAATCATTGCATCTTTAGTCTTTAACCTAAATCATAACACTCCATTTCATATTCATAATGCAACAACGGCTCCATGTATTAATGATGAAATGTACATATTCAAAACAAAAAAATCCCAAATCTAAGGAACAACAAATTCCATTCATTTGATAAAGTCCCATTCACCTTGTTTCCTTTCAATTGAATCAAAACATGAACTCACTATTACATCACAAACTTTGCATCCAACAATTTTGTACGATGGGTTTTCTTTCATTCTACTTATATGTGTTTCATACATGTTTTAAAAGCATGATATCCATGTGCAAAGATTATGAACCTATGAAAAATGAGGTTCACACAATTACTAAAATGTTAAATGAAAAGAAATGAGATGTACTAGGTGTGACGAAAAAACTTAAAAATTTCCTACAACTATTAATTCCTAATGCAATTGTCTTTACAACAAAAATATAACAAGTAGAAGTAAACATGGAATATGATAGGATTAACCTTACTAGACAAGTTATACTTATAAAGGTTCTCCTTGAATTGTTATACTACCATTGGTTTCAACAATATTTTGTTTTGCCAAGATTTAAAGCATAGAAAAAAACCAAGATCCCAAAAATTTCAACCTTTTCTGTCACACAACACTTTGAAAATTCACCCCCAAAGTATGCACAACAACAGTATATGTAAACCGTGTCCCCAAAATTCTACCCTTGCCATTAGCCTAGGCCAAAAATGGTGATGAACAATTTTGGTGAAAGAAATTGCATATAACTAATGGGAAGTTATACATGTGTTCAAAGTGCCCTAGTTTCTTATTGCTCCATGCTAATGGATGCACATGTGTAGATTTGGGTGCACCCATCCAATTATTGGGTTGTCTTGAAGTCTACCCATGTACTTGTTGGGTTTATTCTCAAAATATGAATGTTGGGTAACTAATTTAATCATACGTCTCTATCATTTTACTTTTTGGGTTGTCATTTGCCTTTTTGTATCACGAGGTTTCATGTCACTATGAAATATTTTAAAAAAATCATATGACTAATTTTTTAAATGAAGTTTGTTTGATATACATACAAATAATTAACTTCAATTCCTTTAAATCTTACTAAAATACGATTCTTAAAATATTGATATGAAAGATTATGCAAGAAATGATTAAAATAAAACATGTCAATTTAAAATTAGATTAAATTGGATTTTTTTTTGTATTGTTCTTACCTTTTATGTTATACAAAATTATTATTGACCTAAGATAGTAGACATGCATATATGATTTTAACTTTACCAAGCATGTATGGGACAAACACAACTATTTTCCTTTTGGGTTGGGGTGGGGTTTGGGGGGGGGGGAGGTCATTTTCCCTTGTTCCCAAAGTGGTCCCATCACACTCCCAATTTGTTCCCCATGTTTTCATTATGTTCCTCAACACGTTCCCAATAACACTTTTTGTATCCCATATGTTTGGGCAAATGTTATCTTCCTCTTACCTATAGAGATGGGCCAAAGTTGAATAACATCACCTTTCTTCTACTTTGGGAACCATTGCATGTGTATAGTCTTAATGAAATAAAGTTTTTGTTTCATATCACTCCTACTTTAGAATGGAATGGAAATTTCTTTTTAAGTGACTTTTGACTTTTAGAAAGGTTTTTTCCCTTATGGGCCAACCAATAAATTTATTATAAAATAAAATTATACCTTAAGCACCACCTCCCCCAACTAATCAACATGAATCACACTAATCCATGAACTTAGTGTGGGAAGATTTTTTGTAATTTCTTTACTTCGATTTCTTTTACAAATGACCTAGAAACATGTTCACTTCTTCATTACCTTGACCTAATGCACTTCTTGATTTCTCAATTGATGTATAACAAGGAGAAAGGCAAATCTCTTGTGGGATTTGAACACATGCCCTTAGCTTGTTGTAGGTTGGAACTAGGAGGTCCAAAGTTGATAACTTATCATCATTTAAACATGTTTCACAAATTTCTAAATGACATGATGAACATTAATAATCTTGAAAAGGATTAAAAACCACACAAACATCAAAGCTTAATAAAACGCCTAGTGTTATCAGTCGGTTTTAGTCATGACAAATGGGCAAACCAAAAATTGAAAAAACCATGGATGCAATAAAAAAACGTAAATTTCTTTTAAGAAGGCTAGCAAATTATGGAACATGTATCTCTTACATCTATTTCAAACCACCTAAATGGGAAAATCAAATCCAAGAAAATGGGCACACCAAGTGTGCTAACATAAAATTAGGATGGAAAAATAGTAGCATGGGTCTTCGCCATACAAAAAGATATATCATCCATTACCTTACAACAACTAAAAATGAAGCTAACAAAATTCATAAAAACTAAACCTACACCATTTTGAAATAGGGTACATACTTGGAAATAAATGGTGGTACAAGTTTAAATGTTAGCATCCAAAATTGAACATTCTTATGGCCAAAAGAATAAATGTTTGTAAAGCATATGGGTTAACTATGGCATATTGTAATTCATTATACAAAAATTTCACATAACACAAGTACAACCCAAATTAGATATGGAACTTAAATGAAATTGGTGTTCAAGTTGACCAACAACCTAATGCAAGGGTTTTGGCCAAACATGAATCACATGAAATAGTTTATAATGCATCATTTCTAAGTCCAGGGAATGGTTCATGGTAAAATTTTGCATACCTAGCTTCTACATTTCTAGAAGTGAACACATGATGAGGACTACACCAAATTGTGCACACCAAAAACTTATATAACAATGTAAAAGAAAACATAGATGACATGCTTTTTATTTAAAATATTTCCTTTTTTTTCAAGAGGCATATATTAGATAACATTTCTTAAGTCAATTGTCACCTTTTGATTCTTGATGGGCATGGTTCACATGTGATTTTAAAAGTAATAGAACAAGCAAAAGACGTTGGACTAGACATGGTTTTGTTTACCTTTGCACACATCAAATGCATTTGAACCTCTAGATGTTTCTTACTTCAAACCAATTATAAAAAATTGAAACCATGGTTATATACAATTACATTGAACTAAAAAACATGATATTGGCTAACTACGTAGACATAACATTGGAACATGTTTTATTGAAAATAAAAAATAAAGTCAATGTTTATAGTTATAGGGATTTGACAACTAAACATTAAAGCCATGGATGATAAGACTAAACCAATTGTGAAGTTTCATAAATATTAGGATAATGAAAAATGAACATGTTCAATTACTTTTTAGATCATGATGATGAGGACACTTAGAAATTCAAAAAAACCATTGCATGTAACAACTATGCATTAAGCAACATTAACATTGCACTAACACCACAAAAACCAATTCCTTCTTTCAATTACCTAATGATATTATGTAAAAATGCCCAATAGCCTTGCTATCATAAATATTTGTTCATCATAAGAAAACACATAGTTAGTAGTTTCAACAAAACACATAGCCAATTGGAAGTTTGACAAATGATGCCTTGTCGTTTGTCAACTTGTTGTTGTGACCTTAGCCTTTGGCTCACAACCAAAGTTAAGTCATGAAAAAGGAACGGGTGGGGAAAATGTCCTACATTTCAAGCAATTCCTACACACTTTCACAAGTGTGGAAAAATGAATCCCAACATTACCAAGTGGATTTTCATTTTATGAATTGGACTCCCATAATGTTTTGAATATGTAAAACAAGGTTTGTCAGGCTGTTTTGAAATTATTGGAAAGGTAGTGAAGAATAAATATTTAAAGCAAAGGAATTTCTTGTCTAAAGATTTGTAACACAAATTATGGCAAAAAAATGATTGGAAGTCAATTTGATTATTCGAATCATGACCATTAAAACATCCAATAGAGGGATCAAATGACCTTCGATTAAAACATGCAATACAATATTTGAAAGGTCTTTTCAAGGACTAAAGCTTTATTTCTAAAACCTTTTAATTCAAAGTCCATGCCTACTATTCACTTTCCAAACTTCATTTACATCCACATTGTAAAAACAATTATGGACATTATATTTCAAAATTTTAATGATTCGTAACAAAGGATTTATGAAACTCTTTGTGTGATATCGTTTCTAGATAAGAGGGATGGTTGGTTTTGACAATTTCAAATGCATTCCATGTGATCGTATTATTCACAACAATCAATTAACCTTTATTTATTTTACAAAGTGCCAAAACATAGAAGGATTAGTTATAAACAAATGTAGCAAAATGTGTTCAATGATGAAGGTATATGGGAAAGGTAATAATAGAACATCACCACACATGAATTCAATTAAATGGTTAAAGTTTGACACTTGATGTTATAGGATATTAAGAGACAAGAATTGGGGACTTGGAGGTTTTCATTAAAATCATTTTAAGGGTTGTGTTAAAAATCAACCTACCAAGTTTTACATTAGTTGTTACGACCATAGCAAGGGTTTACAAAGGTGTAGGCCGAAAGTGAAGCTTGGGAGTCACATTTCATGTTCTTTAGAATGTAGGAGAGTGTGAGGGAAAGAACTCACACATTCCCAAGTGGGCTCCCATTTTGGGAATTGGAATCCCGATGGACTCTCGAATTTTCAAAGAGCAACTTCAGAAGTCAAAATTCATTGAATTATAAAGTTCGTTATACCATTGGAAAGCTCTTGAGACGTAAATATCTAAAATGGGCTCGTATGACCCATTTGGATATTTAAAACACAAATTATGGCCAAAAGAAGGGTTAGGAATCAAACCACCAATTTGACTCTTGACCACTAAAAGTCGGAAATCGCTCTGATTTTCTTGCGTGTAAGTGATGTGCCACATATTATTGAAAAGCTCTTGATGAGAAATACAAATTTGTTTTAAACTTCATATCAATCAGAGGTAATTACGAAAAAAGTTATGGGCCTTCAAAATCGTAAGAATATCAATTTCAAAAATTTCAACATTCCCAACTTGGGAGTCTTGTGACAAAATGACATTTGGGTGCATGCCCCGTGGCTAGGCACAAAAAATACTATAAGGGGGAACGTGGTGGCTTCCCCAAGTCTGGGCCATCGTGAAACTTGTGTGTTCGTGTATGCCCATGGCTCATGTGTGTATGCCTATGGTTCATTTGTGCACTAAAAGTGCTACAACTATGCACTAACCAACTTGTTTGGTTTGTGTAGGCCAATGTGAATAGTTGACCCATTTGTCAATTTTCCTAGTCCTTATTTCAAAGTTCCAGCACACCCCTCTTACCTTCAAAGTGTTGCGAATTAAGGAACGCATTTCAATTTTTTTTTCTTTCGTTATTTTCACCTTTGGAGTCGCATTTGAGTCTTAGGAGGAGTTTGGGGGTGTGTCACTAGTTCACACACCTCATGGAAAAGAATAGATATCAACCTCATTATGAGCAAAAAACATTTTCACAATGTGAAGTCATGGCATTAACAATCCCAAAAAATGTTTTCATGTTTCCATCCTAATTATATAAACACCATTGTTGTGTTGTTTTGAAAATAACACAATTTGACCTTATACCTTCACTTACTTAAACTTCACTTTCAAACATTTATTGCCAGACGATGCCTTTGATAGTTGTTTTAAACATTTTTTTCCAAGTAGCCAAATGTGGTTTTGGTTTCCTTTCTAAATGCAAAGGTCAAGTGAGCCTTTGACATTTTTTTGCACATGTTCCACATGTGAGGGTCTTTTTGCTATGCCTATAATGGTTCCTTCACACACCACATGCAAGCTCCAAAAAACCAAAACCATGCACAAACTCCAATTGTAACTTAATTTAAACCACTAGATTTTAACTACTTTCCTTACGAAATTTGTTTTTTTTTTTGGTCTCTTTTAACATATGTGATAAATTAAGTCTTTAACACAAGAATAAAATGGAGTTGAATTTTCTTTTTATGGCAAAAATGCACACACAAGAACTTACACAAGCTGAACACACAAGTTTCAAAAGAAGTTACATGAAACACATAGAAAAATAGTTCACACAACTTCCACACATGAAAATAAAATTTGCGTGACATAAAAACATGAGATATAAGATGAAATTTAAAACCATTTTAAACAAGGGTCCAAGGAACAATGTCTAATGAAATTGAACATTCCTATTAATCAAGAACTTTGGTCCCAATGTTTTTAAAGGAAGGTTCAAAACCAAGACAAATCAAATTGTGACTTAGCAAACATGGCTTCATTTTGGAGGGGAAATTGATTGGTCCAAACCAAAAAAAAAGTTAAAAGGAAATTTCATGGTTTGGAGAACCAAAATGTAAGCTAGGGTTTAAGATTTATTCATTTATATATTTTTTTTCCATTTTTTTCTTTTACCTTTGTTGTTCAAATTATGTGAGAATGGACGACATGTTATGGATTGAAAACATTGTTGAGAACACACTAGCACCCCGATTTTTGACCAATTCTAAAATTAACATGGTTGGTTTTGTAGATCTTCGCAAGGTGGTTGCTAAGAGTGCATTTTCAACTTTTCCAAGTGCATAAAATGGATGTGAATTGGAAGGTGGGGTAGAAAGTGAAGGGTTGAAGCACCAATTTTTACAAGTGGAAGGAGATGTGGATCTATACAATATCCTTAATTAAACCGGTTCCCATTCGAAAAAAAAAAAAAAAACCAAAGAAGAAGGTAGTTGTGATGAAATATGAAGAAAAAAGAGGCAAAAAAGTTGGAAAAAATTGGGTGGATGATGAAAAATTACACATCATTATTTTAAGAGGAAAAATGAAGTTAAAAATAA
>Ga0116227_10016348_pt1 | contig 10675 bp, 6 predicted proteins | sample S1TSphgellanicum_FD_89693 | JGI IMG/M metagenome (GOLD analysis project Ga0116227, IMG submission 89693) | Host-associated microbial communities from peat moss isolated from Minnesota, USA - S1T2_Fb - Sphagnum magellanicum MG | ecosystem: Host-associated > Plants > Peat moss > Unclassified...
AAATTTATAGATCAACCAATGTAATTTGGTAAACATTCGCGGGTAAAGAATGTTATGACAAGGTGCTAAATGAAGAATTTTAAAGAATTTTAATGTGCAAAATGAAGAATGTCATAACTATGCCTAAATGGTTGCCTAATATATTTAAAGTACTTAAGAGCTTATATGAACTTCCTAGGTTATTTAATAACTACCTAAAGGGTTGCCTAGCCTATTTTAATAGTACTTAAGTACCTAAGGGCTACATAAACTACATAAGGATTACTTAGGTTACTTAAGGGGTGCCTAGGTTATTTAAGGGTTACTTAAGGTCTACTTAGACTACCTAATGACTTGATTAAATTTGGACCTTATTTTCAAAAATATATTTCAATTATTTTTTGTTAGATTGATGTTTTTTCCTCTAACATGTATGTTAAATTTGCACCATTCCTTTTCAAAATTGAAAAGGGTTTTACATTGATGACTACAAAAGTAAAGCATTTGAAATTGTTAAATTTCATTTTAAAACAAATTTGAACATATTTATTTCAAACATGCTTTTGACCTTGAAAATCATGAATTTAAAAAATGTGTTTTTAACAAAAGTTATTCATTTTTGTGTTATTTAAGGCATGGATGCATTATATATAAATGATATAGACCAAGATATAATAAAAATTAATTATATTCAAAACAGGATGCATTATATATAAATGATATAGACCAAGATATAATAAAAATTAATTATATTCAAAACATAACTATAAACTGGGATAACTATAAACTGAAAAATGCAAAAATTAGGAAAATTGACCAACACAAGAATGCCATGTGTCAAATGCAGTCCTTGGAAAGGACATTAACCTTGTAGCATGTGGTTCCTTTTATTGCATTTACACCCACTTGTAATAGCTATTCATTAACTTGTCACCATCATCACCTAAGGTAATTGCAAGGTAGGGCAATTCATTTTCAATGAATGTAACATTCCAAAAAATTCACATTTCAACAGTAAAATGAAAAAATATTAAAAACCAATGTTAAATGCAATTTTTTTGTTTACTAATGAACTAATAAAGTTTATATGAATAAATGCCCAACTAAACACCTAAAGAAAGAAGATGTTTGAAAAAAAACCCAAGTTGTGATAGTTGTTTTGAACATGCAAAAGGACTTTTGAAAAATCATCAATTGCATCAAGTTTTGAACAATGGAACTTTATAAATAAGGGAATTTAAAAAGGAAAAAAAATGAAAATCCAATTTATTATGCTATTCTTGTGATTTTTCAAAAATATAAAATTATAGTTTTAATATCAATAACTAATAATTGGCTATTCCTATTAATTCATAAATATTAATTATTATTTAATTATTATTTACTATAAATTATTAATTTTTCAATATAAATGGCTGATTATTGATTTTTAATGAATTGTTAAATATTTAAAAGTAATTACTTATTTATTTACTGGTTATTGATAATTTATTATCTATTATTAATCATTAATGATTTATTTTAATTATTTATTATTTGTTATTTAATATTAAATACTCATTATTGATTATTTATTATGAATTAATAATGATAAATTAATATATAATGAATTACCATTAACTAACAAATTAGTTAAAAATAATTTCAATTGTCAATAATTAATAACAATTATATATGGACTACTATTAATTATTATAAATTGTTATCAAGTGTTAGCCAAAAAAATGGATAAATTTGATAATTCAATAATATTAATTAATCAATTAACAACTTGATGGATAAATTAGTTATTGGTTATCAATTAACATTTAGTTGGTGACTAATTAATTATATAAAATATTAATCATAAATTATTGAGTATTAACTATCAATTATTAAATATCAATTAATTAATGTACTAAGTTTAAATACTTACATGTGTCTAAAAGTAGCATGTAAGTAACATATTAAAGTTTATAAACACTTATTATGTGTAATATGTTTAACCTAGGGCCTACTAGTTATGAATAAAGGTTTGGTACATACCCTAAGCAAAATAAACTTGTAAGTTAAGTAGCCAAAATAATATGGTTGATTTGAGTAATTTTAAATGATAATGGCCATTGAATATGGTCAATTTGAGTAAGCCTTGGTCATCTTGATGGATCTCTAACCATTTTTACTAAATGTTTGGTTTATTGCATGATCAAAAAGGTCATTTTAGTCAAAAGTAACTCGTTTTTCATGCCCCAGACCTTTAATCAAAACCATCCCCCTTGGTTAATGTGGACATTTTAGTCAAGTTGGACATTTTGAAAAGTCACATTTTCTTGTAGTGATTGTTTGTAACAATTGGTTTTGTGCTCACTTTTTTTTCCCTTTCTCTTTCTCTTATTCTCTTTTATATATTTTTGAGGATGATTGTTGTCTTTCACATTTGTGGTCAAAGTTTGTTGTCATTGCTACTTGGGTGCAAACATAATATAAATAACCAAGGGGTGTGTCATAGCTAATTATTAGTTATTGATATTATTTATTAGTTTATCTTTAATTGATAATAATTAATAATCATTGGACTTGTTTTTATTAATTATTTATTAATTGAGTTAATGGCATGTAATAGCCTACTAGGCATATGTACCTACATGTTATTTAGGTAGATATTTGGTACATGGTATAACCTCCTAATTAAATAAGTAATACAAAAATATTGAAGTTCACTGATGAATGTTACAATATGTATATCAAAATAAAAAATTTAATCAAGTTTATTACAATATGATAACAAAAGTTTTCAACTTTTGAAGTGGTAGTCCAATTGTAAGGACTTGACTCCCTAAAGTGGAACTGAAAAGTTCAAGTCCTCACATATATAACATTGACTACCTAAGTTATTTTGGTTTTACGTGGATTAAATAGCTAACCTAGGGCACTTAGGCAAGTAGGTTTAAAGTTGGCCACTTAGCCTAGGCTAAATAACGTAAGTAGGTAGGTAAATTATTTTATTTTACTTTTTACATTAATTATTAGGTAATGTAAGTAGCTAAATTTATTAATTAATAGATAAATAAATAAATATGATTATAATAAATATATAATTTTAATATTTTAAAAAAATCATATATTGTTGTTGTCAAAATATTGTTAACTTGTAAAAAGACAATAGAAAAAATCAACCAAAAAAACCACTAAAAAAACCTAGTCAAAATGGTCAGGTCTAAAACAACTTGTCCAAGATGACACTTTGGTCAAGTCAGATAGGGGCCATTTGGGGTACCTTTTGATCAAGTTTCCTAGTAAAAAAAACCTTGTTTTCTTGTAATGAATGATGATGACAAGCTTAAGAGCTCAAAATGCAAGTGACAAATACAATGATCTTATTTTTCCTTAGCTCTTCTTTCATCCAACAATGAACACATAGAAAAAGAAGGAAAGAAAGAAAGAAAAAGAAAGGGTGATGGTGAAGATTGACCAAAGCTTGGTCTCTTCTTGCACACAACAATGAACATAAGAAGAGAGGGAGAGGGATAAAGGAAAGAAAGAAAGGAAAAAAAAAGGGTGGGGGGAGGAGGGAAAGTGAATGAGATCATTTAAAAGCTCTTACACAAGGCAAGGTGATTGAAAAAAATTTAAAACTCCTACAAATGGCAATGAAGTGTTTAAAAAAGCTTGGGAGACCTTGCAAACTTTGTTTTGGTGATGGTATTTGTATTTTTCTTGCAACAAACATAGAGAAGGAAAAAAAAACAAAGAAAGATAAAGATAGAAAGCTTGGGAGAGCTTAGGCCATCCTAATTCTATAGACATTATGAGCCTTGTGAACATGGCAACGGTGTAGTGAAAAGTTAAGGCACACATAATCACCTAGCATGTCAATCCAAGTTGAAACTAGAGATGCATACATTAATGGCAAAGACATTCTCCAAACAAGCTAATTGCCTAGTGCTTAAAACCTTCGGAAGTTCTTACTATCAATAGTAAGCACAACATCTAAAGGTCTATAGGGGTCAGATCCTTTTGATCTCACTTTCAGTGAACTCCACTAGTCTTCCTAGGCATTTCTCAATTGCAACGGAACCACAAAACCCCCTTGAAAGATCCCATATTCCAAATCAACAACAACAAAATGGAGGAAGACAAACCCAAACGTCCCTTGTAGTACATATGCTAACAGTTTCACCAACCACATGTACCCAACGATTTTGACATTTGTCAACAAGTAACACAACGCTCACACAGACTACTAGACTCCTCAACACTCACATACATGCCTCATGAGTTTGACAAAGGAGATTATAGTACCTTCATAGATCATCAAACCAATTCTTATGACCCAATAGACACTAAAGCTTCTTCAAAGTTCCCAAAAGCAGGGTGCTCTCACATGAAGTACAAAACCAAACACAAAAACAAACACAATGAACAACAAACAAACAATTTGAAATGTTGACTAACCGCTTTCGAGATCTCTCTGGTTCTTCATCATTCCCTGGTCACAAACCCTTAAATCTACATCTACAATTGAACCCCAATTTACAGAGGCTCATGGAGCGATGGAAACTTCATCATCTGTAGTAAAATAGAGTAAAATAGAGACTCCATCAAACAAAACCATCTCCTAAACTTTCTGACTAGAAAACCACAAAAACAACTTAACTTTTTCACACATTCCCCTTTGTTGAAGCTCCTCTATCTCCTCCCAAGTTCTTCTCTTCTCCTCCTTCTTAGCCTAGCTCCTTGATCCATCCATTAAAACCATCCACAAACAAAGCCACACCATGAAACATATGTCCAACTAAACACCTCAACCTGCAGCAGGAGTTGTCAAAATTAAAAACCAAAGTTGAACATAACCTACAAACAACAAACCGTGTAGAAAAATAGCAACAACGATCAAAAACATTAGCTTCACATCACCCTCAACCAGCCATAAAATTGTCATTTTTTGCGTTTAATAGTTGACAACATTGTACCATCCTCCTTAAGGTTTCATCGCATGTTTTCTCATCACAATGGCATTTGTTTTCTTCTTATGGCAAACACCAAAAAATAAAATGGCATTTGTCTTCGTGTGTGAAATATATAGTCCAAAGTCCAAGCCAATTTATGAGTTTATTTGTGTCGGTAGGGGACGATGAATCGTGTTCTTGCATAGGATTTAAAGTGTCTTTTCAAAGGGTGTAAAATGCATGGTATTAGGGCAACCATGTGTTATATCCAAGTTTTTTCAAACAATGAGATCCCTGCAACTTTGGGTGCGCATAACTTTCTCCTTCTAGCTCAGAATTGAATATTCTAAATGGTTACTAGTGCTGTGACTTCAAAATTCGATGACTGCTCTCCTGATTGATCATCTCTTCTCCATGATCTCAATGCTTAACAACAATATTGCACTGGCACTTAGAACTCTACACTTGCAAAAATTGCAGATGACAAACAAACAATCATGTTGAATTAAACCACATTGTTGTCATGACTCATGCAACACGATCTTTCTGTAATTTGTCCACGTGAATTTAGCCAATGTCAACAACAACAGTCCTGGTGTCAAAAGTGCAGTCTTTGCCTTCTAATGTGAAGGAGCAAAATGGGAATTGCCTTGTCTTCATTCAATTTAGCAACCTTGAAGTTGGTCTCTCCCTCTAGAGGCATGGACACTTCCCAGAGGAAAGAAAATTCCAGGAACTCAAAGATTTGCCTCAAACTCAATCTTGGGCATGTTTATGGCATCCTATATTCTTTGCATATGTCATTCCTTAAGTAGAGAATACAAGTTTATGAAGTATATAATCTGTGGCTTACTGGCATTCAGAATGGAGTGCAGCTGAGCTTCTAGGTTTCGTGTGTGTGTGTGTGGGTGTGGGTGCACACATTCTTGGCCACAAGTGCAACAGCTGATTTCTTGCTGACGCATCTGATGCTCATCAGTTTGAAGGCATGATTGTTTGAAGGCACTGGTGCAAAGTCCCTGAGAGATACTTCAGAGCAAGCTGGTGTACAAGGTAACTGGAGATAGATGAATTAGCAGTGGAAGTGAGAAGAGACTGATATTCTGAGAAGAAAAACAGTAAAATCATGTGGAGTTTGTGTCCATTTGGCAAAAACCTATGTCACATGACATGCATCTTTCAGCTTCTTTTGGTGTGTCCATACTGATACTGTGAGACAGCAAGAAGTAAACTCATGTTGCATTTCTTTGATTCATGTTTCTGGGTCTGTCAGCACATTTGCTACCCAGTAGTCTGATGTTTCATTCAACTGCATACTCTCCCACAAAAGTGTGCTGCATGATCTTGTAACCAGTGTTTGTTGTGATCAATCAGCAGGCCCATGAGCTAGTGCATGTCATGTGGCAGTTGCAACAATCTTCAGTGACAGGGAAAGGCAGCTGAGTTCTTACCAGGACAAGTGCCCACTTTAAATTGAAAAACTCTCCAGTCCCTTGCAGTGGAAGATTTTGCAGATTTTGCCTTCAAAACTCCATTGGTCAAAGCACAAAGATGAATGAAAGATATTCACAAGATGCTAACATCAAACCCAGAATTCATGACCACCATAACGTCAACAACTGCCTGCCATTCATGCTGTAGATGATGTCAGCAAACTCCTTCAAGATTTTTCCGACTCTCTAGAATACATTCCTGCTGAAAAAGAATCCCACAAAGCCATGGGAAATTCATCAAAATGAATCAATATGGCTAAAAATGAAGTCCCAGCCCCATTCTAATTCAGGACTCGACTACGTTAAGCTTTTAGAACAGACAATCAACATCCCACATCTTCAATCAGAGAACCAATTTGATCCGCTCTGACCATGTGGGAAGATCTGAATAGAGTCTATCACCACCAATCTCTTCACCTGACCACCCTGATGCAACCCTCAGGATGTCTTCTATCAAAGCAAAGTTTCCCATGATGTCGACATGACTCCCACTCTGTGTTCCCCTTCCCTCAAGGAGATTTGCAGGTGGTGCATGATTGTATTCCCTCACATAACTTGAACTGTTGGCAGGATTAAACCGGGTCTTGCCCTTCCAAGGTTTGTAGCACATGTACCCAGCACTCAATGCTGGCACTGTTTCATCACCATCCACAAATTGGACTCCACCCTTAAGACAACCCTCTGAATCTCCATCAGCTGATGTATCGATGCGGAATGGAATGTTGCAACTATCAGTGGAGGGAGAGACTTTGTAGATATAAGATCTCTCTGTTGGGATCCCAATGCCATACAGGCAGAAGGTTTCCATGTCTGGTGCATTTGGGAGTCTGCATCATATGACGACAAGAACATCAAGACACCTACTTCATCAACAGATCCAATTGGGTACCTACCATAGTGGAATTATAGTGTCTACTGATCATAAGTTACACTCCAGTTTCCCCTTTGCTACCACTCTTTATTATCTAGAAAAACTAATGCCAAAGACTAATAACATGGTGGAAGATGGGGAACAGATGAGAAAGTGAACTCACACTGTCTCAAGCGGATTTGACCAGTGCCGGAAATGCTTGTATTTTGGATCATCCAAATTGTCAGCAAGACCAAATCCCCAATTTTCCTCACCACGTATCATAAGTTTTGGGGCCACTCTTCGCAGAAGACCCACTAAATCTTCAGCACAGTATATATCACGACTGGCTATATCTTCCACATCATCCCAGTGCAACTCATGGTACTCTGTCCAGACATCACCACAGGATCCATTTGATCGAAGCTCTCCATTTGCCACCTGCAGAATCCCAAGTTTTGCTTCACAAACCCAATTTGATAAGAGAAAGAGAGAGAAACAGACCCAATTTGTACAGTTTGTGCCAAAGATCTTGCAAATAACTTGCAAAACTACATTGGCATAGAGAGCAAGAGAACAAAAGATGGTGAGACAGAGAGAGTGGAGAGAATAACCACGACAGAAATATAACGACCACAGCAGAAGTTGTACCGATATACAAGTTACCATACCTTAGTAGATCCCTTCCTTTTCTCAAGGACAGCAGAATGTGATAGCACTGCAGCCTCCTTTCCAAAGGCCACCATCCGCCCATAGTGTGCATAAGGCTTTCCATGTGGCCCAATATCTACAGGTGATTCTTGTTTGATCTTTGCAGACACCTGGCGATCATCAGGTGCAAGCTTGCTCTTTGAGCAAGCATGACCCTCTTCTGGAGACCAGTCAGCATCTCCCCAGATTGTGTTGCCACCTTTGGGTATCATTGACATGCATGCATCCCAGGTCCGTGTCACCCGCATCATGTACTGTAATGTTTGGAGCCCAAAAATGTCATTATCAAGCACCCCTGGTGCAATTGCCCTGCAACAGTATGAACCACAATGGCACCCATGTGATTAACCACTTGCACTGTAATCTGAGTCCAAATTTTGATAATTGTTTTTTGTGCGACATCCCATCAACTAAATCTCAAGATAATTATCAACATTGGTAGTCACAAACCTCATTCTCACCTGGCAACAGCAATGTCTTTGGCTTCTGCAGAGAAAAGTCCAGCAAATGCTTTGGGCACACCCAACAAAGGTCCGGCGATGTTCATTGTGGCTTTGATATGACGTGCACACCAATCTGGCCCCCCTCCCCCACCCATGGGTGCAGGAGCTTCCACCCACTTGAGAAAGTGCAAAAAGTAAAGAGATCCCATAGAGTGAGGGATAACAACCACTTTGTTTCCACCACTGGTCTGTACCATTACCTCAATTGTGCTCTTCAATCGGCTCAAAGATTTGTCTCGTTCCTGGTATGCATTGAGAGCAAGTTTCTTTTAAAAAAAAAGAGATTCAAAGCTTCAATCTAAACCGGAAGATGCAATTCCCAGAGTGCACACAATAACAGCAGCAAGTTTCCTAAGGAAGAGAGCAGGCAGAAGTTACTTCAGTGTTTTGAAATGTGAGTCGCCAATCATAAGCTGCCATGTGCATGTTCTTTTCTTCATAACCAATCTGTGCTAGATTCTCTATCAAGACCGCCCACACAAAGTAGCCGGGTGCAAAGTAATCTGCTGCCACCAAGCCTGAGACAGGTCTAACCCTGATTCCTTCTGGATCCAGCCCAGTCTCATTGTCTAGCGTCATATGCTCCATCCAGCATTTAGGCCTGTCAATACCACATTCAAAAACATGTCCAAATTATGCCTCAGCTGTGAATCCTAGTACCCTGCACAAATTGCAAAGGTGGGTGGTTCTGATGGATTTGGAAAGGTCATTAGGATTCAACAGCTATTGTAAGCAAAAAGTTAGGGCACAGCAAGGGTTTAGTGGGTAGAGTGTTTTTTTTTGTTTTGAGAAGTGTGGGTTTTGGGTTGTGGTTTTCTGTTGCTGCATAGGTAGTAGGTATTGAGACTGACTACTGACCTTTTGTAAATTTCACCAAATGTTCCACCCCACAGACGTTTCCTGAATAATCCATCAGCACAAGGTTTGCCTTCCCAAAGCTCCAAACCCCCGGTCACAATTCCAGGGACAAACACAACGGGGTGCTTGGCGAAAAGCCCTTCCTTCCTCAATTTCACACCGGGTGGATCGGGAAGCGGCCCTGTGATCTTCTCCATCACAAACTGCGGAAACGCACTCGGCATGGCGTTATACAGCACCGTTAAGAACCACCAGATCACGCACACGCAACCCACAAACCAGCAACAAGAGTCTATGCACCCCCACCTTGCGCCCTTACTCTTCTTCTTATGCTGCTTCTTCTGCTGCTGCAGCGGCGGCTGTTCATGCGACTTGGCATCATCTGTGTCGGATTCTTTCAGCTTGCTCTCATCATCTACGCGCTCCCCTGTTGTCTTCGCCTCTTCTTCTACTTGCCTGCTCCCTCTCCTTCGAATCATCTCTGTCTCTCTCACAGACCCAAATAGTTTTTAGCTCAAAACTAGAACACGGTCTCCTCTACCGTGCAAGTGAAGTCGTCTGGGTCACAATTCTCACTTCCTTGCAAGCCGAGCTCTGAGAACCAGAGCCAGATCTCAAGAGCATGGTTCCGCAGTCTTGTGAACTAGGACCAAGGGTATTGTGCACCACAAACAGAGAGGAAGGTCTCGCTCTTTGTCTCGGAAACTCCGTGTGGCCTGGCGGAAGCGGACACGGCTTCCCTCTCGCACACACGGCAGCAATCGTGCAAAACGCTTGCGATATCAACTGCGGAGAGAGAAAGAGAGAGAGAGAGTGTGTGTGTGTGTGTGTGTACGCGCGCTCGCTCGCTCCATCCAAGCCTCAATACAGATGGCCTTTTCTCATCCAACCAAAAACATAATCCTCCCAAACAAATGGGCTTTTCTCATCCAACAAAGAACCAAATGGCCCCAAAACAGATGACCTTTTCTCATCCAATCAAAAACATAATCCTCTCCCAACAAATGGGCTTTTCTCATCCAACCAAAAACATAATCCTCTCCCAACAAATGGGCTTTTCTCATCCAACTTAGAACCAAATGCCCCCCCAAAACAGATGGCCTTTTCTCATCCAACCAAAAACCAAATGACCCCAAGACAAGACAGATTACCTTTTGTCATCCAACCAAAAAAAAAAAAACAACATCCCTCCAAACAAATGGCCTTTTTCTCATCCAACCAAAAGCCAAACCAGATCCCAAAACAAATAGCCTTTTCTTATCCAACCAAAAACCAAATCCCCCCAAAACAAATGGCCTTTCCTCATCCAACCAAAAACCCAAATCCCCCCAAAACAAATGGCCTTTCCTCATC
>Ga0116227_10016349_pt1 | contig 10675 bp, 9 predicted proteins | sample S1TSphgellanicum_FD_89693 | JGI IMG/M metagenome (GOLD analysis project Ga0116227, IMG submission 89693) | Host-associated microbial communities from peat moss isolated from Minnesota, USA - S1T2_Fb - Sphagnum magellanicum MG | ecosystem: Host-associated > Plants > Peat moss > Unclassified...
CATTCCCTCGGTCGCGAGCGGCACGTATTGTCTCACGCTCAGCACCAACAACTCCCTGAGCTCGACGGCGGCGGCCCGGCCGGCGGGCTACGTCGATTCGGAGGCACCGAGCGGCGTGCGGCAGCTCGACGCGACCCAGATCCCGTCGCCGGTACAAAATTTTGGACTGTATGCGGGTTCCTCGCTGTCTCTCGTGGTGTTCAACGACTCCGGGGTGGGCGGTGGCACCGGCAACGACGGTGTGCAGAACGGCGGCGAAGCGGGTTTGAGCGGCATCACGTTGACGGCCACGGTCGGCGGCAGCACCATCGCCACCGCGACCACCATCGGCAATGGCGGCGCAACCTTGTGGCTGCCTGCGTCGAGCGGTACCGTGACGGTCACCGCGACCGCGCCGGCGGGCGATCTGGCCACGGGCGGCAGCGCCGGCACGACGGGGGGGTCTTATGTGCGGCCCAACGTCTCGTTTACGTACGCGTTGGGCACCGCCTACACCGGCGTCACGTTCGGTCTGATCGCCGCAAGTTCGCTTGCACCGGTCGGCGCGCAGTCCGCGCAGCCCGGCAGCACGCTTTTTTATCCGCACGCGTTGGTCGCGGGCAGTGCCGGCCAAGTCAGCTTCGCGTCGACCGCCGCGTCGAGCCCCACATTGAGCGGCTGGAGCGAGAGCCTGCTCCTCGATACCGCGTGTAGCGGCACGTTCGCGAGCGGCGATACGACGATCACCGCTGCGATCGCCGTCACCGCAAGCCAGCGGCTGTGCATTCTCGTCAAGGAATTCGTGCCCGCCGGCGCACCCTGGAACGCGCAGAACAAGGTCACCGTCAGCGCCACCACCGTCTATAGCGGCAGCGCCGCGCCGGCGACCCAGGTTGCAACCGTCACCGACACCACGACCGTCACCGTCGCTGCCACCCAGCTCACCAAACAAGTCGAGAACGTGACGCAATCGGGCAGTTATGGCACCAGCAACACGGCGCTGCCCGGCAACACGCTGCAGTACCAGCTCACCATCGTCAACCAGGGCAGCGCGGCGCTGTCCACCGTCGTCATCAGCGACTCGACGCCCGCGTATACTACGTTCCTGTCGGGCGCCTGCCCAGGCACGCTGCCCTCGGCGCTGACCGGCTGCACGCTGAACGCACCGTCGGCGGGTGCCACCGGAGCCCTGCAATGGACTTTCAGCGGTGCGCTCGCACCCGGTACTCAGACCACGGTAACCTACCAGGTGACGGTGACCCAATGACGCCGCTGGCGGCACGGCGCCTCACGGCGTGTCGGCGTCGATGGTCTTCACCGGTTGAGTGGACAGATCATCGCCTTCCCAAGGCGCGCCGCTCCACGTATCGCTGCTCGATACCGCGCGGATGCTCGAGACCGACAGGCTCATGGTCGAAGCGGTATCCGGCACGGGCGCACGGGCGACCACCGTCGCCTGGCGTCGGGTCTTCGATTCGTGTTTGGCGGCGTCCGCGAGGTTCAACAGAGTCTCGCGGTCGTGGGCATGGTCGGGATAGACGGCAATACCGGCACGCATCGTGACGCGAATCGGACCACCCGGGGATTCCATGGGTTTTGAAATAACAGGCATGAGACGATCGACGGTCTGCAAAGCGCCGACTTGTGACACGCCATCGAGAATCAGGACGAATTCGTCGGCACCGAGCCTCGCGACCACGTCCGACGTGCGCAGACAGCGCAACAAGCGCTGGGCCGTCTTGCGCAGCACGAGATCTCCGACCGCACGGCCCATGCCGTCGTTGATGCTGCGGAAGCCCTCGAGATCGAGGAAAACCACCGCGAGCGGGGTCCGCTCGCGCTCGGCGCGCGACAGGCTGCTCGACAGCCATTCGGTGAACAACGTCCGATTCGGAAGGCCGGTCAGTGCATCGTACTGGGTTCGATGCGTGAGGGTGTGGAGTGCGCCGGCGATGCTCGACACATCGTCTTGCGGTGTCTTGACCGTGTCCTCGCCGGGTTTGACCCCATTCAAGTTGCGCGCCGCGGTGGCCAGCGCCTGAACCGGTAGCGCGAGAAACCGCGCGCACGCCATCGCGGCCAACAGGCACAGAATCGTAACGGGGCCGCCCCACCATAACAGGTCGTGCCGTAGCGCCACGAGCGGCGCTGAGACCATCTGCTCGGGCAACTGCAAGATCGCGAAGAATGGCTGACCCCCGCTCACCGAAACGGGGACCACTTTGGTCAAGTAATCCTCCCCATCCAAGCCGATCGCGCCGCTGCGCGCGCCGGGTGCGAGCAGCGTTTGCAGTTGGCCGGCGAGTGCGGGACGCTGCACCAGCGGTATCGTCGACGCCGATAATGACGGACCGGCGCTGCCTTCGGCAACGAACGTGATGTCCGTGCCGCTGGTCGCTTTGATCTCGTCGACGACGAAGTCGCGTAGCAAGAATCCCATGCCGACCCAGCCGATGAGGTCGGGAGCACGCACCGGCACCACGACGATTTGCATCAGTCTGCCGTTGAAGCTGGCGATCACCGGTGCGAGGCTTTCATCGCGGGCCACGATCAGCGATTTGGTCATGGACGGGGAGTTCGACAGCGCCGGCGACGAATCCGTGCTCGCGATGATCTGACCGGCGTTGTTCAGCAATACCGCAAGGTCTGCCCCCACGCGCGCGCCGTGGTTGGCGAGCGCCGACGCAATGGTGGGCGCATCGCGGCTCGACACGGCCTCACGGAATGCGAAGTCCGCAGCGAGCGCCTGCAGCGACGTTCGATAATCGTGATCGCGCGCACCGAGCGTGTCTTGCAGGAGACGCTCCGTGATCTGCAATTGCTGATCGGCAAGGCCGTTCGCCGTGCGCCTCGCGGCCACGTACATACCCACGGTCGTGCCCGCCTGTGCCAGCACGATGAGCCCGACGAACACCAGCAGCACTCTTGAATGGAAACTTCGAGTCATTGCTTTTCCGGCGGAATGCCCGGCGACTCGTCGAAGGCGGCCAGCACCAACGATTCGTGCAGCGGCTCGACGTCATGGTTCACCGAGATCTGGCCCGTCACCGGTTCGCGGCCTCGCGCATAGCGCGGATGCCAGGTGTTGACGGTGTAAGTACCCATCGGCACTTTGATCTCCGCGTGGCCGCTCTTGTCCGTCATCGCAAAGTACGGGGTCGGCACCACGTAGACGTAGGCGCTCATCCAGTCATGGATGTTGCACCCCATGACGACGACGCCCGGTTTGTCGAACAGGATGGGGGCAGCCGTCTTTCCGGAGTAGAGCTTGAGCTCGAACCGCTTGGCGTCTGAAAAAGAATAGACCTGATGCCGGATGTTGTCGCTGTTCGGGAAAAACAACGTAGTGCCGACCTCGATGGCCAGCACGTGTGGAACAAACTGTTTCTTGACCTGATCGAGCGCCACCGTCGGCTTAGGTTGGGTCCCCGCTGAGTTCGATGCGGGCAGTAGGGCGATGACGGCATCGCTCACGGGTACACCGGTGCTGTCCACGACCAGCGCCGAGACCAGTGCCGCCGCCGCCGGTTGCGCGGACACGGCGCAAATGAACACTGCGCACCACTTGACCCCCACACGCCGTTTGAGCCCGTTCAATCCAAGTACTCCTCCAGCGTGGATTTACGCGTCGATATTGACGTGAAACGCGCAAGCCACCCGGGCATTGTTAAGTAATATTCCGATGTTGCATCGCGCCAACCGCGGCAAGATGCCGGCCGCGCTTGCGGAGCGCGCCGCGACGGCCGGCGCATCGGACCGCGATCAATGGCTCTGACCGCGATATTCGCAGATGTCTGCAAATATGGTCCGAAGCGACAGCATTTCGGCCATAACCGACCCCACTGGCGCCGCATCCCGTTACACTATGTGTCCAAGGACGGGACGGCATGTTCATCGGCTTCAAAGTGAAGAACTTTCGGTCATTCTTGCACGAACAGTCGTTCGGCTTCGCGAGTTCGTCCGATAGGACCCATGAGTCCACGCATTGCATGCGCACGGGCATGAAGGCGGTGCCACGCGTATCCAAAGTCGCCGTGGTCTTCGGGCCGAACGCGAGCGGCAAGACGAGCCTGCTCATTGCCCTGGCGACCCTGCGCGATCTCATTCTGCATTCGACCAGCTACTCTGACTCGCAGCTACGCGAAATTCACACACCCTTCACGTTCGGCCCGTCCGTCGATCAGCCCACCGAATTCGAGATCGACCTGTTGCTGCAGGACGTACGCTACCGTTATTCGATGTCTTATAATGCCGAGCGCGTCACGTCGGAACGGCTGCTGGTGTACCGCACCGGAAAATCGCAACGCTGGTTCGAGCGTAATTACGATCCGTCGGCCCAGACCGACGAGTGGGCACCCTTCTCGCCGAGCTTCAACGGGCCGCGCGAAATGTGGCGCAAGGCCACTCGGCCGCAGGCACTATTTCTGACCGCCGCCGCACAATTGAACTCGGCCCAGCTGGCCCCCCTGCTGTACTGGGTCGAGCACTGTCTCGAGGCCGTGTTCCCGTCGGACCTCATGGATCTGAATCGAATCGCCGCTCACATCCGGGACGAGAAATTCAAGGCGCGGCTGGTCGGACTGTTACGAAGCGTCGACATTCTGGTCGAGGATGTGCGCATCGCCGAGCAAGATCCCGTTCAAGAGGAGCATGGTGCCTCGCGCGGTATTGCGAAGCCATTGGCTAACAACGCGTCGGGCGCTTTGATCGAATTTCTGTATGCGCGCGACGGGTTCGCACCCTTATGGATGCATTCCAGCTTTGAAGCGGCCGGCACGCACCGCCTGTTCGCACTGCTCGGCCCGCTGCTGGCGGCCATCGAGACCGGAAAATTATTGCTCATCGACGAATTCGACAACAGCCTACACCCGCTCATCGCGCGGTTCTTGATCCAGCTCATCAACGATCCGACGGTTTCCAGGCGCGGCGCCCAGTTGCTGCTCACCAGTCACAACACGACCTTGATGGATCTGGACATCCTGCGACGGGATGAGATCTGGCTCATGCAGCTCGACCCCGAGCGAACCAGCATTCTGACTCCGCTGTTCCGTGCCAGTCCCCGCAAGCGCGAACTCATCGCCAAGGGCTATCTTCGCGGCCGCTATGGCGCCGTCCCGGATATCGGGCCCACCGGATCTGTTTCGACCACGCTGCGGTCGCACGCTGGGACTGACGAATAGCCGGCGATTTGCCATGATGGCCGGTGCGTCATCATCATTTACGGACTTACGTGAACCCACTCATCCGCTTGTTCTGGATCGGCACCGTCATGGCCGCGTCCTCCTCCATGCCGGCAGCGGCCCAACGCTCGCACCAAAAGCAAACCGCAGCCTCCGAAGGATCGACGTATTCGCCCGAGCTCAATACCGGCCGGGATGCGCTGCGGCAGATCGTGCAACTGCAATGCGTCGTCAACTGGACTCAGAAACATGACCCCGCACCGTGCGAACGCGTGTTTCTGGCCGATTCCGATCCCGACAGTCCGGGCTACGCCATACTTGCGGACCGCAAAGGTGGCGCCCATTTCTTGTTGATCCCGACTCAGACGATGGCGGGTATCGAAAGCAGCGAACTGCTCGATCCGGATACGCCCAATTATTTCGCCGAGGCCTGGCATGCACGCGATTTCATCACCAAGTACGTGGGCCATACGGTGCCCCGAACCGCCGTGGGTCTGGCCATCAACACGGCGCATTCACGCAGCCAGGATCAGTTCCACGTGCACATCGAGTGTCTGCGGCAGGACGTTTACGAATCATTGCACGCTTCCACCGAGAAAATCGGCGACGTCTGGGCTCCACTGTCGGTGGCCGGTTCGACCTACGAGGCACAGCGGATCATGGGCGAGGGGCTCGACGGCGCGAGTCCGTTCGAGATGCTCGCCAGTCTGAGCCCGGATGTGCGTCATCACATGGGCGATTACACGCTGGTGGTGGCCGGCATGCAATTCAAAAACGGTCCAGGCTTCGTGATTTTGACCGGCACCGGACCCACCGGTGAATTGCTCTTGGACTCCACATGTGCTGTCGCGGGCGCCGGTGGATGAACGAACCGTCATGGTTGGTCATGGGCCGTGAATTACGGGCCATCGCGCAGATCGGGCTGACCTATTGTAAAGACCCATTCGACCGCCAGCGCTACGAGCGCATCCGCGAACTCAGCGCGTCGCTCATCGAACAAGGTTCGAATACCGATGGTGCCGAAATACTCGAAATCTGCCGCGGCGAGGCCGGCTACGCCACGCCGAAGGTCGGCGTGCGCGGCGCCGGTTTTCGCGACGGACGCATTTTGCTGGTGCGGGAAATCAGCGATGGCTGCTGGGCGCTCCCCGGCGGCTGGGCCGATGTGAATCAAACGCCCACCGAGTGCGTGATCCGCGAAATGAATGAGGAGTCCGGGTTCGAGTGCCGTGTGATCAAGCTGGCTGCGGTCCACGACTATCGAAAGCGCAATGCGCCACGGCACCTCGATTCCATTTACAACCTCTTTTTCGTCTGCGAACTGACCGGAGGGAGCGCGCGGCCCAGCGGCGAAACCAGCGAGGTGGCCTTCTTCGCCCGCGACGAACTGCCGCCATTATCGTTGGGACGGACGACGGCGGACCAGATCGAACTCCTTTTCCGGCACGCCGAGAACCCGGGACTACCCGTGGACGTCGACTGACTGGGGGCGTCGCGTGATCCAGTAGTAGACCGGTAAGCATGCCGCCAACAGCGCCGCGGCCACCCAGGCCGACCGTCCATCCTCCAGCACCGCCGCGGCCAATATCATCAGACAGCCCGTGAGCACCACGGCCGTGGTCCACGGAAAGCCGAAGGCACGATAGGGCCGCGACGCGTCGGGAGCGCGGACCCGCAGCACGAACAATGCCGTGTATGCGGATACATAGTTGAGAAGAAACAGCACAGCCGCGAGCGCGATGATCTGGTCGAAGGTACCGCTCATCAACAGGATCGCGGTTGCAACGCTCGTGACCGCCAACGCGACGCGCGGCGTCCCGCCCGCACTGACGGCCGTGGCCCTGCGGATGAACAGCCCGTCCCGCCCCATGGCCAACAAGATGCGCGGCGTCATGAGCAGCACGGCGTTGACGAGACTGAGGACCGTCAGCAGTGAAATCGCCGTCACCAGTTCCGCACCGCCGCGCGGCAGCACGGCGCGCGCAGCATCCGCCGCCGGCAGCGTCGAGGCGGCCAGCACCGGCAAGGGAACGACGCGCACGATCGCCATGTTGATGAGTACGTACAAAACGATCACGAGCAGCGTTCCGCCGACCATGGCGCGCGGCAAGGTGCGGGCCGGATCCGTATTCTCCTCGGCAAGGTAGATCGGTGAGTACCAACCGTCATAGCTCACCAACACCGCGCGCAGCGCCGCCACCAAGGCGCCGAGCATTCCCAGCGACAGCAGCGGCAGCGTAGCCGCGGTCGAGGGCAGCGGTGCCGCCGACGGTACGGGTGCTCGGCTGAAGCAGGCCACGATCAGAATCAAGAACATGAAGCCGACCGAAAGGCTGATGATCCGAGTCAGCGAGCTGCCGAGCCGCAGGCCGACCCAGTGCAATGCCGTGAACGCCGCTAGGATCGCAATGGCGGCCGCGCGCGGATGGACACTTGCCGGCGGCCACAGTCCGGCCAGAAAGCTCACCGCTGTGATCGATCCGTAGGCCAGCGCCGCGACGCTGTTGAACCAGTCGCTCCACCCGATCACGAAACCGCCGGCATCGCCGAACGCGCGGCGCGCGTACACGTAGAATCCACCGGCCTGCGGCATCATCGCCGCGAGTTCCGCGACGGCGACCGCTCCCAGCAGCGCGTAGACACCGCCCAGCACCCAAAAGAGTTCGATCAACCGCGCGTCGCCGAGTGCCGCGGCCAACGTGCCGGGCAGACGCAGGATGCCGACACCGACCGTGCCGCCGAAGGCCATGGCCAGACCAAAGCTCAACCCCAAAATCCGCCGCAACGGACGTGCGGCCACGGGAATCGATACCCCGCCTTGCACCAGTGTGTCTTCTACCGCCATTTCCGAGTGTACCCTTCGATTCCGAGTGTACCCTTCAAAAACGCGCCCGGGGAATGGAAAATACGCCCATGCCATTCAGAATTAGAGCGTTCGGCGCCCATTTGCTCGCGAGCCTGGTGGCGCTGACCGTGTTGCTGGGTTCGCTCTATGCCGGCTGGTATCGGTGGCCGGGGTGGTATCTTGCGGACGCGTCGCAAGTGGTCAAGGTGATGGCCGGCGTCGACCTGGTCGTGGGGCCGTTGCTGACGTTGGTGATCGCCAGTGACGCGAAGCCGCGGCGTGTCCTCGCGCGCGACATCGCGGTGATCGCGAGCGTGCAGCTGTTTGCGCTCGGCTATGGGACCGTGCAGCTGTGGAACGGGCGGCCGCTGTACTACGCGTTTTCCGAGAACGTGCTGCAACTCGTGCAAGCGTATGACATCGAAGCCCCCGAAATGGCCCTGGCACGCCGCGAGCACGTCCCGCTCATCCCCCATTGGTACAGTCTGCCCCGCTGGATCTGGGCGCCTCTGCCCGACGACCCGAAGGAGCGCGACCAGATTGTCGCCGGCGCGGTGCTCGGCGGCGGCGACGTCATTTCCATGCCACGGTACTACCGGCCTTGGGACGCCGGCCTGCCCCAATTGCGCACGCAGTTGAAAAAGGTCGACGACGTCGGCTATTTCTTCCCGAAAGACAAGAAACGGCTGAAAGAGACAATGCGCGCCGCGGGCCTGTCACCCGATCAGCCGAACGCCATTCCCTTGACCGGACGCGGACAGCCGCTGCTCGCCGTGTTCGATCCGGCCACGGTGACGCTCCAGGCCATCTTCAAGGCCAAGTAATAGTCGTCCAGGGCCGTGCAGCGGCCCCTCGAACTCCAAGGAGTGCCCCGGGAAAGTCAACGCGTCATTACGCAGCGTAGATGCGCGTAGCATGTTGGTACCGCTACCGGACCGACACCGCCACCCGCCCGACTATCACGTCTCGACCGACGAGGACACCATGGACGACCAACAATTGCGCGAGGAATTTGACACCGGCTTGAGCAAGATCCGTCAGGAGATCAAGAGCCGGCTGGTCCACCACGGTCTCTACGGCAGCGTGACGAACACCGATACCGGTTTGACGGATAGAGGCCCGTCCGGCACCACGATAGAACTGATCGTCAAAGGCAGGACCATTGGACGTTCGTTCGACCGCCGCCAAATCGAGGACTGCAGCCGGCGCGTCGGTGGCGGGGTGCTGGTCGGCATCATCGCCATGGTCGCGGAGGCGGCGGCGTGAGCCAAGGATCGCTCAAGTAAAGAATCGGCCCAAGCCCATGCGCTTGAGGCCGCGGCGGTACGCAATGGAACTCGCGTCCGCGGGGATGTGCATCTCGAGCGTGGGGTCGAGCGGCAGCCGCTCCGGCCTCTGGGACTCGACGATGCGCCGATCCTCCTCGAAGATCCTGAGGTTGAATGCGTGCGCATCCTCGATGGGCAGGTGCTTGTCGAAGTTTCGGGCAATCGGCGCGAACAAGCGCGTCTTGCGGGCCGAGACCGGGGAGGCGGCATTCATGATGACCAAGCGCCCCTCTTCGGGAAAGTGGATGGTCAGCGTTGCCGTGAACGGTAAGTGCACCTCGAAATGACGCAGCCATTCGAAGTCGGGGGGCGCTCTGCCGTCGACGCCGATCGGGTAGTTGCCGATATGGCTGCGATAGTCGGCGTGGAACCCTTGAGGGGTCTCCGCCGTCGTGTAGTGCGCGACTTCGGATTTCTCTGGGTCCGCAAACGTGGCCGTGTGGATCCAGGCGAAGTGGGCCACGTCGATGAAGCCCTCGACTTGACGGCCGGCGAATCCGCCCACATCGAACGTGGGGCATAGGATTTGTTGAAAATCCGGATCATCCCAATGGGGCATCGCCGGGACTTCGGGCATGCCGCCCGCCGTCGGCAGCAAACACACCCAAATGAGCCCATATCGCTCGACTGCGGGATAGGTCAGCAATTTGAACTTCGCCGGAATACGCTGAGCGGGGCTCGCCGGAATGCGATTGCACCGACCGTCCTCGCCATACCGCAAACCGTGGTATGCACAGATGATGCCCGAGTCGTCATGCGTGCCGAGACTCAAGGGCACTCCCCGATGCGGGCAGAGGTCGCGAGCGACGACCAACTGGCCGCGCACGCGGTAAATCACCAAGGGCTCATCGAGTAGCGTCGCCTTATGAGGCGCGGAGCCGACTTGGGCGCTCTGCGCAACGGGGTACCAATGACGCGCCAGAATCTCCCAGTCGGCGGCTTCGAAGCTACAGGGGTTCGGGAGCGCGAGTTCACTGTTCATCGAAGTCCTCGGTTCAGGCTGTCAAGTTCAACGGCATTTTGGCGTATCGACGGCCGGCAAGCTACGGCCCTGCACGTCTTTGTTATCATGCGCCCATGCGCGAAGCCCCCGTGCCCGGCTCGAGTGAACGGCCGTCGCCGAGCGGCACCATGCCGGTGCGAATCGTACGCACCGGTGTAACTGCGCGCACCGAGATGGACGATCGCGTCGCCGTCGAAGCCCCCTTGGAATTTTTGATGCATCATCCCGCCCTGGGACCGGAGCCAGTCTCGTTCGGCACCACGATGCGCACGCCCGGCGATGACGAATACCTGGCGGCGGGATTGCTGTACGGCGAAGGCATGGTCGACGATGTGAACGA
>Ga0116227_10016350_pt1 | contig 10674 bp, 6 predicted proteins | sample S1TSphgellanicum_FD_89693 | JGI IMG/M metagenome (GOLD analysis project Ga0116227, IMG submission 89693) | Host-associated microbial communities from peat moss isolated from Minnesota, USA - S1T2_Fb - Sphagnum magellanicum MG | ecosystem: Host-associated > Plants > Peat moss > Unclassified...
CAAGAAATCGTAGACAAGTATCAGATGTGCTTTTCCAACACAATAGCCAATAAGTGACACAATATTGGCATGTGATAGGCGAGTGTTTATCTCAATTTCAGTTTAAAAACGCTTCTCTTTGGTTGGCTCCTCTTGATTCAGGCACATAATAGCCACAGGTCTTCCAGCTTGCAGCTCACCACGATAGAGGTCACCCCAATCTACTCTCCTCACCCAATTTCCTTCATTCCCAACAAAAGATGCCACACAATGTTACACTCCTGACCAGTCTGCCTTCTGTGCAAAGCAGGGACAAGGTCACCCGAGTCAAACTGGCAGTAAAAGTATGTGGAGGGTGTTAAACAGGGGTTTATCCAACAAGAATTGAACAATCCAACAAGGAACTCATATGATTTTGCTTAATGGCTCTTGAACTTACTAGGAGAAAAACCGGTGGTGGCGGCCTTCAGCGCCTCAAAAGAGAATTTGGAATATGGTCGATCAACAGAAAGGCTTTGCACTTGCTGCAGCATTGACAGATTTCTAGATGTCAAACCTTCTGTGAATGGATCTAAAACCCTAGCCTTGTAATGCACCAACAGTTGGCAGATTGTAGGAAACTGTGGACGCTCTACAGGATTTGTAGCCCAACATTTCTCAATGAATTCAGAAAGGTAATCAGGACAATAGTCCGCATGTGGTAGCTGAGGCCTCATTCCGTCACGAATGCTCTGAAAAAGAGTTCCGAGTGGTTTGTCTTTGAACGGGACATCCCCAGTGAGGACCTCAAAGCAAAGCATTGAGAAACTGTACACATCCGCCGATTTTGTGTACTTCTCTCTGTTTTCCTCCACTTCAAACACCTCCGGTGCCCTCCACCGGGTCGTACCCACCATCGGTGTGGTGTACCCAGAGTCGTGCAGCTTCAGTTTTGACTCGCCAAAGTCTGTGAGTTTAACTTGCACAGATGACGAGGAAAGTTGTCCATCTGGACCCTCCACAACATTTATAAGAACATTGTTCGCCTTCAGATCACGGTGCATCACGGCATTCTCATGCAGGTAATCCATTGCCTCTGCAATCTGTAGCAATATGTTCATAGCTACCAGCAGTGGAAGAGGAGGTCCTTCACCGGCATTCTTCTTCTTTTCATCTAAGTATCTCCGGAGGTCCATGCTCATGAGCTCCGAAACAATGACGGGCTGACTTTCCTTGACTCCATAGCCTATGAATTGAACCACATTTGGGTGTCGCAACTTGGAACACAGACTTGCTTCTTTCTCAGCTGCTTCCTTGTTTATGCAGTCCGTTCTCCAAACCTTAGCAGCTGCCATCACTCCAAGGAACGTACACTTGAACACGGTTCCAAATGATCCACCTCCAAGACAATCCTTATAAGAAATTTCAACATCAAGTGCAAAATCTATGGTGTATGGATGTTCATGATTGGAAATCTCTGCCTCCAGTTTTTCTGAAAGGTGTTTTGCAAGCTTTGCAAACTTTGAGGTAAAAATTATACCTCTTTTGTACTCTTTCATGCTCCGTATCAAGCTATGAATGTCTCTTCTAGAGGCGTCTTTGACGGCTGATTCCAGGGAAACCAAGACAGGACGATACATGATGTTTGTCTTCATCTGTACCAACACGTCGACGCATGCAAGAAACTCTCTCAGGTGGAGGATGACTTTTTTCTCGAGCGATGCGGAATCAGAAGAGGAGATCACTGACGTCCACCAATCTTTCTTAGTCCATTGTGTCACTAACTGCTGGCCACACAACATGATACGCCTCAATTCCACAAGAGCTGTTTTGCAAGGAAGATCTATTGAATCACCCTCACACAATATATTCCTGTCGAGGTACTCGAGGGAGGCCGCGTATTTGTCGGTAAGGAGTCTGCACAACGATTTGTTAAACTTGACTTTTCCAAATTGTAAACTTAAAGTCCTCGCCACATCTTGACATTCCTTGTACAGATCCCTCAGAGCCGCCATATTGGAACAGACCGTGAAAATGAACGGTGGCAAAGAGAACGACGCCGGCAACTGGATCAGAAGAACAACACAGATCAGCACAGACGATCGATATCCACTACGCTTAACATAACACGGTTCTACTTTATGTTGTTCATTCACTTTTCCTGAAAAGATCTATGCGCCTTGAACGCGTCCCGGCCGAAACCCCGGAGCCGCGCGTTTATCTGTGGACTGTCGACAGGGAAAACTCTGACCCAAACTGTGTCACAAACCCCACCAAACTGATTTAAAACAATTCGAATCTCGCATGTTGGTGATGTTGGAAATTTCTTCAGTTCAATCCCCGTGACTAGTCCAAAAGATACACGATCCCCAAGCAAGACGAACAGATCTCCCTTCTACGCAAACCATCCTGTACTAGACAAATCAAAACTTGCTATCTACCCATGTGATGAGGGGTTGTACTTGTGGCTGACTGCAATTGTCAAACTTCCAATCAATTTTTTTTCTGAAGTCCCTTTTCTGCAGCACACATACACATGTGGATCACACACAAATCAACTGTGAATTGCAAGCACTGGGAGCTTGGATCTCTCCTAATTGGTCTTGAATCTGAACGCTCCGAAGACATTTCCGACATGCGCTTGACGTACGTAAATGAAGCTGCTGAGGACGAACGTATCCCTGCAGTCACGTTTGTGAACATCGCAAGCTTATCTTCGTCTTCCACTCACTTAAAGAATGCTGGAGGAGGCAGGTACCCAGTGTTTTCCTTTTTTCACATTTCCCATGTTTTTAAATTATAAAATTTGGGTAAATCAGTAGGAGAAAATTTGTGGTGCATGTGAAGGGCATCTTATTTCCCTGCTAGAAATTGGGGGGGGGATATTATGCCTACTCCTTATCAGTGGGAGGGAAATAATGTCTACTTACTTATAAGTGTAAGAACCCTCCCACTATTTTAAGAGTGTGCATGAGAAGCCTTCCATTCATAGACCTTGTGATCTACGAAGGTTTGGTTCAAGATAAATTTTGCCTCATGCTTTACAATAAGTAAGGCTAGGGGATGTTCTCAAAATGTGGGGCCACACTCGACTATCACCACCCGCTTAATTTGAGAATGCCCTCACCCTAGGGTTTCACCTTACACTTAAGTAACAAGACTGAGCTGAAAATGGCCATTGATAGTGGCAAGATGGAGGAGAATCTTGCATAGCCTCATCAATAACAAGTTATCAACAACTCACATGATTGAGTTATTTTTTTTCATTATTTTTTTTTTATTGTTCACACACACAAAAATCCTAAAAATATTATGAAAGGTAATGATTATCGTCAATGAGGATATTGCAAAAAATAATGCATTTAGAATTGAATGGAACTTTAACACATTTTTAAAATGATTTTGCAATGCTTTTTTTAAATGGATAATTTCACCAACTCCCCTTAAATCACAATGCAATATTTTCATCTAGCATTAACAAGTTGTATTAATTATCCAATATGTAGTGTTTGTATTTTAAAAATTATGAATTAAAAAATGAATTAGGTATTGCAAGTTGTACCAATTACCCAATGTGCAATTCATGTAACATGGGTCATGTTAAAAATATTTGTGATGTGTATATTAGCAAATTCAGAATTGGGAAAACATGTAGATATGTAGATATTACATAATTAGTTAATAAAATACATTTTAGGATGCAATGCAAGTATTGAATAGTTGGGCCCAAAAATCAGTAAATGTTTTGGGAACATAATGTGTGTATTACAAGGTGGCAACATTGCAAAATGTAGTTGAATGATTATGGATGTGGGTATTACATAGTCCAAACAAAAGATGAATGAAAATTTGAAAGCTCAACGTGAGTATTGTGGGGCAACAACATTGCAAACTGTAGTTGAACAATCACTATTACAAAAACATGTTTTTTACATTACTAACATCATGTTTAAAATGACTATATAATCAATATTTAGAATACATTTGTAATTTGAAATGACTAAATGTGTCCATCACGATTAGCATCAAAAGTAGCAATGTTGGTTATGAATAAAAACTCTAGCATTATAACAAACAATATGTTGCACATGTGATAAATATGGGTGCTCACATGGACTTGTTTATCTTGATTAATATAACTAACATGACTAAAATTAATCATAAAATATGACACACATCATTATAATGTGTGATAATAGTAAAATGGAAAAAAAATCACTCATTTTTAAAAATTCATTATGAATAAAAAGACAAAAGATATAATTATCATGACTCAATTATTATTTATCATTATTCAAATAAATAAATAATTTACAAGTGGGAAATTTTGAAAAAATGTAGTATTAATCTGAAATTTTCTAAATTTATCAAAATTATTTTTAAAAATCATAATAATTAACCTAATTTACATCTTATTTATATGTGAAATTAAAAACAGTAGAAATAACTAAATTTATAAAATTAAAGTAATACCCATTGTTACTACAAAAACATTGTAAGATTAGATTCAATTCTTTTATTGTTTTTACAAAATTTGATATATGATTGAACACATACAAATTTTATTACATAAAATTTTCACAAGTGAATTTTTTTTGTTATGATATGCAAAAGATATTTTTTTAAAACATAATTTTTGATAAATATGCAGCATAAATCAAAATATGTAAACTAATGTAATATCTAAAATTTTGGATTTAAAATATTATAAAATTGAAGTCAATGATGAAAATAAGGAAACCAAATGTACCTAAATAGTTGTATGTGAAATTTGTAACCCAATAAAAAACAACTCTTGTTTGAATTTTTGATAAAAATATTAAATTTTTTGTTCATGTCATTATGATAGTAAATTAGTTTGACCTAAGCAATTATAGATTATAACCCAACCAAATATTTAAAACATTATATACGAATTTTTAAATTAAGTGATTTAATTATTCATTCACATTTTGAAACCTAAAAAAATTTAAAATTTCAATCTAATTGTGAAAGTAAATGTTTTATTTGAATAATTATATTTTAAACATTACATACGAATATCTGAAATAATATTATAAACCATCTTAGTTGTACATTTTGGAATGGAAAAAATCACAAAGCTCCATATAATTATGAAAATAAGTAAATTATATGTATTTAAATAATATTTGAATATATAACTCAATTCAAAGTTTCAAAAATACATTTGGATTTTTTAATTAACGAATATTTAAAATAATTACTATTTACACCTATTTTTAATTACAAAGTTCAATGTAATAATGAATCTACGAAATCAATTTGATCAAATAGTGATATAAAGAAATATGCATTTTTTGGGTTCAAAATATGTGTTTATATCTTTTGTGATGTCATTTTTGGACATCATGTCAGGTAATGGCTTAGCGGTTAAGGCCTTGTAGTGTGGTTGAAAAGGTTGTGCGTTCAAACTTCTTTTGAACATTCATCATCAAAACATAAATCAACAATTTACTAGCAATGTCAATTCGAAAAAAATTAAAAAATAAAAAAAATTATCATGGAATCTCATGTCAAGGGTGACATTATTTTGGATTTATTTAAAGGTTCCCCCAAAAAAAAAATTCATAATGTCATTATATATTCATATGAAAATTAAAAAATTTATTTGAAAATCAAATTAGTAATACCACATCAATTAATAGCCTTAATCATTTTAGTCATTTCAAACAAACATCTTAGTCATTTTAAATATTTGTCTTTACTCATGTTAGTCATATACTTTTAATCACATTTGTGTCAAAAACAATTGGTTTGTTTTGATTTAATTAAATTTTGTCCATTGTTTAATGTGACTAAAACTATGATTAAACTTCATAAAAAAAACTAGCTTAAAAACACATATTTGTAGTAATGAATTATGGATGCAAGTATTGCATGTCCAAACAAATGTTATGTTTATTGTTATTGTTTCAAACTAAAAGAAATTGAAAAACAAATACAAGCTTTAAAAAAATCAAAACACAAGACATAATTGAAATAAAAATAACCAAAAAATGCACAAATAGAAAGAAAAAACCACACACACACACAAGTATATAAAAAAAATTTGGTTTAAAAAAACATAGAAAAAACAAAACAAAAAAACTCGCTTGAAAAACCGCCAAATTTTGTTGCATTGTTGCAACAAATCTTGTCATTTCAAACTCACCCCCACATTGTCTTGTGATCTTGCCTCATACCAAAGTTCCTAACCCCTAACAACAAGCTATAATGTTTCTCCAAATCCATTTCTTGTTTTAAAATGAAGCTCCCAAAACACACACACACACACACACACACACACACACACACACATTCTAAACCCTTTTCTTGCTCCAAACCAAAGCTCCAAACACACAAACATTTTCCAAACCCTTTTTTTGCTATGAACTAAAAGTCCCAACACAATGTATGAAAAAGAAAAAAAAACATGGAGTCATCAAAGAAAAAAAAGAAAGAAAAAAGCAAAAAAAAAAAGGGAAAAGGAACAAAGATAAAAAAAGAAATAACAATAAGGAGAAAGAGAAGGGAAAAAAATAAATTAATAAAGGATGATGAATAAGGGGAAAAAAAAAGAAAAAAAAAGAAAAAATAGAAAGGGAATATTAAAAAGAAGGGGAAAAAAAATGGGGAATAGTTTTATTGGGGTGGGGGAAGCAATGAAGAAGTGGGGACGTAAAAAGTAAATAAAAATCAAAGTTTCATCCAATCAAAAGACCCCAATAAAGTTTTTTAGATTAGTGCATTGATGGGTGTAATTGTTACATTGCAAATGTTGTTGTTTTTAATAACATTAATATATCATGAACACCACCATCACCCATCACTTGCATCAACATAGTCGCTTACATCATCGCTTACATCAGCATTCACCTTGGTAGGTGCACACATGGAAGCCTCTATGGAGGCTTCCTTGAGTTAGGTCCCCAATGGGGTATAATCTAAATTAGTATTTAGTTAAGTTTTAGTTGATTTTTAATTCACTATTAATTAAGAAACTTTTCAAAAAGCTTCCTTAATCAATGTACACACGAAAACTTTTATGGAAAACTTCTTTAAGCTAAATCCCTAATGGGGTATAAATAGTGGTAAGACCTCCCATTACCTTCAATCTATTTAACATTACTTTTGTACATTTCCTTGTCATAACCTTTAGTTTCATATATTATTAAAATAAAGTTTTGTTTGAATTATTTTTTAGCATATACTGTGTTCTTGTTTTGTGTTTTTGTGTTTCTAGTCTTGGATTAAACTTAGGCTTGCATTTCTTATGATTTGTTTTCTTTGTTATGTCCTTGGTTTAGTTTTTGTTCTTGTAGCTTTTTATGTCTGTGACATGATCACAACCCCACACATTGCTTACAAAGCTTCACGTTAAATGATTAATGCAAGAAAAAATAATATTTAGGTTGTGTGTCGTAGTTTCATGTGTTTTCCTTGCATTGTTATTTTGTTATTATTATTATTTTGTTAATTTTGTGTTTATCATGTTTGTGTTGTGTTTGGTGATCCTTTGTTGGTGTTTGGTAGTGGCACACAGATCCACGGAAGTTTGGCACCAAAGCCTACTTACACAAATGTAAGCAAAACTTGTAAATGATGACAAAAATGAATTGTTCATGCAATATTTGTTGGCACAACTAGAAAATGCACTCAACCCCTAGCATGGTGGTTTTTTGTTAGGATGTTGAAGTAATATTGATTGAGAACAAGATGAAAGGCATTTGTGAATCTTGAAAGATTATTTTTCTTCATCACCAATCTATGACAATAAATTTTTTTGCATGATATAGAAGATCAAGTGATTTCTATTTTGCAAAATCATGGATGTTATCTATGATCATGATTCTTATTTTGTGCAACATTGGGACATGCATGGCGCTTGAGCATTTCCGCCATCCAAAAATGCATTACTGCCTTGAAAATGTTGGCATACAGCATTGTAGTAGATGCCACCAATGAATAATAATTTCTATCTAATTAAAAACACTATAATTGAATGGGATAATCTACCAATGTGTCTATATACTTGTCAATGGTATATATCCAAGGTGATGAATTTTTGTTCAAATGATGCATGAACCAAAAGGTGAGAAGTGACAACATTTTGTGAAATGTCAAAAGAGTGCACGGAAGGATTTGGAACGTTGCTTTAGGGTTTTACAAGCAAGGTTTCAAGTGATTGCAAATCCCACTAGGCAATGGGATAGGGAGGTGATAGTAAATGTTTTGATGGCATATATGGTGTTTCATTACATGATCAATGGTAACAAAGTGATTGAAAATCTGAAGCTAGCTTGGCAAGACCAAAAGATTATATAGTTTAAAAGAGGCCTCATGTTTCATACATTCTTGAATAGCACAAGATGTGATGAAAGATGTTAACAACCATTACAAACTCATAAATGACTTCATTGAAAACCCATGGGCAATGAAAAGCAACAACTTGTTTTGAAATAAATATTTGAATTTTGTTCAAGCCTAAATGCTTCAATGCATGCTTCAATTTACATTCCAATGTATATCGCTATAATTCCAGATATATTGTTTATAGTCTTTTCTACTTTTGTGGTTTTTACAACTTTAAGAAGAGTGATTATGCTAGGAGCAATAGGAGCAAATGTTACATTAAAGTGTGCTCGAAGTTCATAATGTAGCTCCTCACATCTTTGCAACTTGAAATATTCATGTGCATCCTTTGATGAAAGTTGGTTGTCAAGCTTGGTGAACCATGCCACAGTTGGCTACTATTCAAAAATGGCAAAAAATTTCAAAATTCTTCTTTCCATGCTTTTGGTCATGTGTGCTTAAGTGCACAATCTTTCAACATTTTAGCTCTCAACCTCTTTTGCAACTTTCAAACTTTATGGCCTTTTTTATGTAAGTGAATAAAAGTTTGACATATTTTCCAAGTCAAGAATTTCAACTTCAATTATGTTTGTTTGTTCTATGTTTTTTTGCCTTGTGACTGACATGTTGCACATATTCTTTTGCATGTCCACCCACTATAGTGCATCTTTCCAAAATAGCCAATATTGTATCAAGATGAATGATTGTTGTTTTGGGTGTGTGCTTTTGTAAAGCTCCAATGCATCTTGCAATGGGTTCTTAATGGATATCCCAAGTTCATTCAAAGCATCAACAAAACCATGACAACGTGCAAACTTGGAGATGTCATGTTTAATCACCTTCATTTTGTTTTCACGATTCTTCTAAGCTTGTTTGCACATGTTGAAGGTTGTTTTTTATTGTAGTGATGTTACACACTACACCAAAATGTTGTCAATTTTTGTCCACTACAAGTCACATTTTTGCAAAATGTGAAAATATGACTTGCAAAACTCGTAATCTTCTTCAACAACAAAGTTTTTTCCCTTTTTTGACTTTGTATTTGTTGGCCAAAAACTAGAATGCTTGTTGAAAGCAACATGACAAACTCCAAACCTTCCAAAGATGCTTTTACAAAGCTTGACGACACCATCTCTTCTTTCTCTTGATGTTAGAAATGGTCAAATACTGGGTTTCATGAGCTTTTATATCATATATGAAAGTGTCAATGAAAACATAAATTTCTTTTGAAGCTAAGAAACTTTATTCCTGATGGAGTTGTGGGTGGGGTTTAAGTTTTTGGGGTTTTTCCTTCACGGCCCTTATTTGCCATTAGAGAGCCATTTGGTTACCCTTGTGTAAATGCTCAAAATCCCACCCTTTTCCTGGATGTAAGGTGCACCCTTCAAATACATTAGTAAATATCTATGTTCCTGATATATATTTTTATGCTTGTTGAAAAATTTTCCTGGATGTAAAGTGGACCCTCCAAATACACTAGGAAATTTCTATGTTGCTGTAATATATATTTTTATGTTCATTGAAAATTTTGACTCCTTTCGGACCTCATCAAGAGCCTTGTGAGAGAGTTCTAGAAGACTGTTGAGAAATATTACAATTGCAAATTAAGGCATAAAAGTATTAAAGTTTATAAAATGAACTTTGATTGTTGCAAAGACAAGTGTAGGGGGAGAAGAATATGAGGAGGAAAAAAGAGCCGTAGTATGATCCTGAACGGCGACATTGAAGCAAAACCAACAGCAGTATCAGAAGTAGCAAAGCTGATGCCATTACCTGCATCACTTGTCTCTATCACAACTAGTAAATCTCTCTGAAAAAGCTGCTATTAATATAGTAGCCTCCCACTTAAGTACGCACCCATTTAAGTACGCATCCCTGTTAAGTACGCATTTTATGACAAAATTTTGAGGGATCAACATTTTTCAGTGGAACATATCATGAATCGTCATCTGGCGCAGGTTTTGGTTTTTTTTACGTCTAGCTTTGAGGACGACTGCTCGGACCTTGGCCTGGAACTCTTCAAACGATTTTTTGAGATCGTTGAATGCTTCTTCGGCTTCTGTTTGAACATTAGAGCAGAGCAGCTGATCCTCAATATCGAGAATTTGCTTATACAAAGATTCAAATCCATGAAATTCAACTCTATCCTGTGACTCAACAATTTGCTCTAGTTGATTAACATCGCTATCTTCATCAAGCCCTGCTTCATTAATCTTCATCGATTCTAACAGCTCTTCGACATCTTCCAACACTACTGCGGCATATTCTTCATTGCTTTCGTCATCAATATGAACAAATTCTTCCAGTTCTGATTGGTTGATCGATAAATTTAAGCTTTCGATGGTTTGGGCTAACTCAGTGGCA
>Ga0116227_10016352_pt1 | contig 10673 bp, 13 predicted proteins | sample S1TSphgellanicum_FD_89693 | JGI IMG/M metagenome (GOLD analysis project Ga0116227, IMG submission 89693) | Host-associated microbial communities from peat moss isolated from Minnesota, USA - S1T2_Fb - Sphagnum magellanicum MG | ecosystem: Host-associated > Plants > Peat moss > Unclassified...
AGAGCTTGCAACGTAATTATAGCTCAGCGCTCAAGAGCTGCTCTCGCGCACAGCGAGCGGCTCTCGCAAGCCCCTGGCGACCTGTGTGGGACGAACCCGAGAGGGCGGTCAGACTGACCAGCGTTAAACGGATGATTCCTCAAGACTTGTGACGACTCGGTTAATATGGATGAAAAGAAACCTTAGGTTTTTAAAATTTTTTACCCCTGGGTATGTAGTAGTAATTCCATCCTGTAAAGTAAAAAAGCAAATTTCCTGATCTTATGAATGTAATTTATAAATCCTAGAAATAAAATTATCTATGAAAGCATTTTTTCTTTTTTCTTTTTCCCAATTTTGTCAAGGCTCAAGTAAGTCAAGGGTCAAGGAAGTCAAGGAAGTCAAGGGTCAAGCTTTGAATCCCATAGTACTATGCTTTGAATTCCGTCCTACCTTCCCAACTTTGACAAAAAAACATTTAATAGATGTCCAATAATTAATTAATTTTGAGATTTTTATTTCAACAAATAGAATATTTCTGAAGATTTCAATATTTACTATTCACACATCTTTTTTTCTTTTTATTTTTCTTTTTGAAAATTACAAAACTTCTGAAAATAAATAACATTAATACCCGAGTACCTTGGTGACTTTGGCACAAATTATGTTGTTTTCTATAATGCTGAAAATTTTCAAAACATATTGTTTTCAAAGACCAAATTTTTGAGGAGGAAAAATTTAAAATATTTTGAAATGTTTGAAATACCATGTAGCTGCTGCCAAGGGTACTAGGGAGGTAGGTACCTGAAAAGCTGCCACTTGCAACTCTCTAGAGCTGCTGAACTCACACTGGTACCATGGTAAACACTCCAAAATTCATCCAAATTGGTTCTAAATATGAATGAATATCTCATGCTTAGACTAAATCAGGGACTCTAAATTCAATTCTAAAAAATTTCTTGGGTTTAATTTGCCTACTAATTTGGTGCAGAAAAACTACTTTCCTAAGCTAAACCGGCACATTTTGAATTTGTCGCAATAAATTTTACTGTCTGGAGTCACATACTGAGCACTCTTGGAGATGCTCTAAGAGGCCTCACTCAAGAAGGGGAAGGTGTTGGATAAGTCTGGAGGAGTGTGGAGTTCTCAAAATAAGCACCCCTGAGGTAGGAGCCAAAAGTGGCTATTTCAAGGGATCCCCCCTCAGAGACAGTTACTTTGTTGTCAAGCCCATGTACCCTCATGAGGCAGTTATGGAAGCAGGCTATGGTTCATGTAGACAGAGTGTGGTCGTGAAGTGTTGTTTGCATGGTTGCCACAAGTATGAAGAGGGTTTTGCCAAAATGCTCCTAATTCCACATTCCCAAACTGTAAGGACTCCACATTGTCAAATTGTCAACCCCACATTGCAAGCATTTTGCCAAAATGCTACCAATCCCATATCGTCAAATTCTCAACTTCACATTAACAGCATTTTGCCAAAATGCTCATAATTGCACATTCCCAACTTGTCAACTCCACATTGCCTGTGCTATGTTGCCAACTCCACATTGATCCACTCCCAATTCCACATTGCCAAATCCTCAACTCCAATTGCCAGTGTTTTGCTAAAATTCCACATTCCCAAATTATCAACTCCACATTGTGAGAGCTACATTTTCAACTTACCAAATTGACTTCTTTTTTTGCATTGCCCCATTTTTTCACATTGCCCCTTAAAAATATTTAATATTTTGCCCAATGCCTAAAATTCATTCCTTGGGTGCTCAAATAAGATCTTTGTGGGATCTGTTTTTCTATTCACCTACCTACTCACCTAGGTTGCCTATCTAAGAACCCATATGGGTTGCCTACCTACCATATGCTTACCTCTTACATACTTAATACCTACCACCCACCTACCTCTTCTTGCTTTAGTGCCACCCTAAACCCTAAATCCTAAACCCTTTTGTAATGATAGTTACGTGTCTCTCTCTTAGAACTTTTCCCCCCATCCCACACATACCAACCTCTAGTAGGTCAACCAAAGATGGAATGAACAAAGTGCAACAAACAATTCACGTATCATAAGGAAGTTAAGTTCTTGACATAATAGTGTGACCGGACAGGGAGTCACTTGGGTTTTTGTAGTGTGAACATTATATTTGTCTTAGGGTTTAGGCGTTGAACTGCCGTCAACTTTCTTCATATAGGTGGGGGAGTTTATTTTTTCAGTGTTTGTTAGTGCTTGTGAGTTGGATTGTTCTGTTGTTATGTGAAACAAGTTGCTTAGTGCTTGTGAGTTGGATTGTTTTGTTGTTATGTGAAACAAGTTGCTTAGTGCCTATGAGTTGGATTGTTCTATTGTTATGTGAAACAAGTTGGCAACTGACAATGAATGGCCAAGCGCAATTTAAGCATGCAAGGGAAAGGGGAGGAGGAGGTGGTTGGACAAGGATAAAAAGTAGGGTTCGAAGGCGAAAAAGGAGGTCTATATTTTTTCTAAAAAACATCATAGTTGGTTGGAAGGTAGAGCTTGCAGGAATATATAATTGTTGTATTTTTTTTTTCCGTTACGCCAATGACTATATTATGATTAGCTTTATGTTCTGGTTAGGATTAGGATTTCTAAAGGGTTGATGCCAAAGGCTGATGAGGCCTAAAAGGAGGTCTGAGCTGTAGAACTAGGAACATATAGATATTTGCATTTGTAGGGGCTTTGGTGGGATTATACTTGAAAATCCAATGGGTTGTTCACACACTTGAGTGGGAGCCAGAAACCTTAGCGAGTCTCCTTTGGGCTGGATAGAATGTGAGAGAGAAAGAAACATGATGAGGGAAATCGTAGCAGGCATCTATAGATCCATGTTCTTCACATCACTCTATTTTCCTAAGTAGTTGTGAACCAATTTAGCATACATGGTTCAGATTGTGGATTCGTACCAAGAAGTTGATTTGTTGCTTCAGGTTAGACCAAACATCTTTCTGCATTGATCTATGTAGTGTGGGACGGATTAGTAGCTCAAATAAACCAAATGAACATTGAGAACGTTGACTTCAAGCCAAACCCTATTAGCTCTTATGCTCACAATATAGGAAGGTCTTGCCCAGTAGCAACCGAAGATTATTACTATGGTGGATTTAGGAATGGTTAATAAACACTTATGCTCTAAAGGTCATCCTGGTCTGGAGGATCACAATTTGTAGGACTCTAAAATCGAGTTGTTGAAACAATGCCTGTGAGATAGAAGAAAAGTTGCTGATGTTATGATAAGAGTAAGGATGTTGTGAACAAGAGATGTTTTGTATGCCCTTTTTTTTTGGTATCAAAGCTTGTTCAAATCTGGTGACACCATTTAAACTTATGTGTGTTTGGGGATGACAATAGTTGAAATATTATGTCATCATTCAGTGCAGATGAGATTGGTACAAATGAGGTTATGCAAGAAATCTGTGAACAATAGAGAGTCATTAGGTTCAATTATCCAAGACAAGATGGACCTCATATAAGAGCAGTATTTTTGCATTTATTAGGTTTTGGCGTAATAACATTTGTAGGTATAGATCATGATGAAGTTCAAGTTGGGGATGTGGCAGTAAAAATAGATCATGATGAAGTTCAAGTTGGGGATGTGGCAGTAAAAATAGCTCATAATGGTTTTTATACACACGCTCAAGTTTGGTTGAAATTAAGGAATGAAGCAAGGGGATGGGGGTCGACCTCAGAACTACAAAGGCAATATCATTACACCTCATACCTTGCATAAAGTTTCACCCTGAGTTCCTAAAAGACAACATAGTGTACCTAGAATAGGACACATTTGGATTCCTAAGATTTTTGATTCGCCTAACCATTTTATCAAATTGTACATCCCTGGTTTGGAAGACTTGTTTCAAAATGGAAATCACATTCTTAAGGTGGAACACTGTGGAGCAAGATCTCGCATCATAAGTTGGAGGATATGGCGCAATCCAGAGGAAGGATGGCAGTTTCAACAAGAGTCCACAGATGAGCAAAGCTTTTCCACTTTCCCATCTAATGTTGTACCTTTGGGACTAGTAGGATCAGGAGATCATTCTGATTTTTCATCTTGAATCATAGATGGCTACTTCTTGAAAATAACTTCTCCACACCTGTCATCCCGAGTCTGATAGAATCACCATTAGGATCAACAATCATTGGGAATCCTTGGGTTTTACATATCTAGAAATAAACTATGTTGATGCTTCTAAAGCATAAGGAAGGTGATTACTAGTGCTGTTATGTCCTTTTCCAGAACAGTAGTGTGCTTAGCAGACAAGGCAGGACTTCTCAGGAAGGAGTGGTACCTATACACTTAATGAGTGCCATCTCCATCCCAATGGCATTGGGTGTTTTTAATTCAATAGGAACAAAAGAGGATGAGAAGTTGGAAAGTACTGTGTCTACTTGAAGGAGGTCAAAAGACATCTATGCAATAGAAAACATTGCAACTTTAGATTGAAGTTGAATGTTGCATAATGACTAGCCCACAGGGGATGGATGAACTGTTTTGGGGGCGGGACCATGAGGATGTCAATGACTGGGTGGAGAGGCTTACCATGGCTATTGAAGTGCGAGATCTGAATCTAGATAAACTTTTCAAGATTGCAAAGTTGAATTTGAGGGGTAGGACCAAGGAATGGTTCAGGAGGTTGCAGCCAGTAACAGCCGATTGGGCTGAATTAAGGACTCTAATAATATAGAAGTATGGGGATGTAAATGTTGATGACATCAAGACGAAGCTTGATGCCATCAAACAGGAACCCAAGGAAAGAATTTAAAATTACTTTGAATATCTTGACAAATTGTTTCAAAGGGGCAGGATACAAAATGCCAAGCAAAAAAGAAGATTTTTGGTTAGATTGAGGCCAGAAATTCAAAAATTGTGTGTTGTAAGGACGTTTATAGATATTGAAAAATTACTTGGTGCTGAACAAAACTAAAGAAAGTGTTGGGTGAGGTTGAAATCATTTCCTATGAACCTCTGAAAAAGGAACAAGAAGTCAGAAACCATGATGGAAAAACAAGTCACTACATTAAACAACACACTGGAAGCATCATCTTCTTCCACTGTGTTTAAAGGATGCCAAATCTGCAAAGGAGGAGACCATGTGGCCACCACCTGTCCTAAGTTAAATGAGCCATGGCCAAAATGTGCCAAGTGCGGTATGCCTCATAGGATAGAAAATTGTGGAATAAAATGTACCTTTTATGCAGGTTTAAGCCATTTTGAGGACAAATGTTACGAAAAACCCAAGGATGAGAATCTTCATTTTGGAGCTACAAACTTCTTGGAAGTGTTGCTGAATGATGAAGAAGCAACCATGTAACAACTCAACAAGCTCTGCGGGAATGAGAATCTTTTCTCTTACACTCAAGTGCCTAGGAAGAGGGTTCCTATTGATGTAGCATTAGGAAAGGTTGTATCGACACCTGAGGTTGCAGGAGATGGAGCAGGTGTAAATTGGGACACTTCAATCAGGTCCAAAATTCTTTCCCACTTCATAAAAGGAAAGATTTCACTTTCACCTATGGAAAAAATATTCATGATTCCTAGGGAACTAAAACACCTAGAAAGTCTGGTAAGATTGGCTAGACGAAAGAAGGATTCAGAGGTGATTAAGAATCAGATTTCCATGGTCTCTATAGTACCAACACTAATGAAGATCTGTATTAATAAGACACATTAGAGCAAAACTTTGCATTTACTTGTGGAAATAAACAATTATGTTATTGAAGGACTAATGGATACTAGTGCATCCGTTTGTTTTAGTTGCCACTATAGTCAAAAAATTGGGCATAATGCATCTGGTTACTTAGTTTGAAACTTATAAAATTGTGTCAGGAGTAATTCTGTAAGCTTTAGGTAGGATTGATAACGTGCTAGTCAAGGTTGGAGGCGTATAGTGCATTATGACCTTCATGGTAGTGGATACAAACAATTATGATGTGCTGCTTGGATTGGACTTTCTAATAAGAATTGGTGTGATTATGGATGTGGAATGGGGTTTAATACAAGTGAAGCATGGTCCAGGAACTCATGGGTAAGTATTACCATTAACTATGGTAAATATGTTATAGAGAAAAAATTCAAAGATTCCGATGCGAACTGTTGCTACTACTTCAGAAAGCACACATCTCGGTGGAGTCTCGGACATGGCTATTAAAAATCCATTTCTATATGATCCCATTATGTCTGAACAGGTGGATGCGCTTGTGTCAGACTTAGACAATGATATGGATGATAATGAACATTGTGATGAAAGACCTCAATTGGCTGAACCAAATGATGATGAGTATGAATTTGGGAATACTGAACTTGAAGATTTGGTGTTAACACAAGGACCACACTAAATTCTGCAACTAATACTGCAAGAGCAAGTTGATGATTTTATGGAAGAAGAAATCACAGACACAGACGACTATGTTGATTGGATTATGTGGGTTTTTAATGCAAAGGAGAGAAAACATGCCATCTTTGAATTTACAAGTTGTGCAAAAGTTCCTATACTACTACAAGTTCATCAAATAAACAGTAGTGGCTCTCACAACAATTGTAGTGAGTAGTCAACATTATCTGACAATCAGGATGTGAGCATAAGGTGGAAGGAGATCTACTAGAAGATCCATGTTGATCATAATTTGGATGGGGAGAAGAGATAGCGATTCTGGAAGATCTTGGAATGTTACCAAGATGTGTTTGCTTGGAACAAGAAGGAACTGGGATGTTGCACCATTGGAGAACATTCCGTAGACACATGAAGGTTTCCACCTTCCAAGGTGTCTCTTGGTCGATTATCATACTAGGAAAAGCCAGAAATGAAGAGACAAATTGATGTGTTGGTGGATTTGGGCAAGATGAAGCTTAATAATTTTGAGTATGCATGTCATGTTACCCTGCCAATAAAAAGGGATGGGAGTAGGCGCTTCTGTGGAGATTATCGACCACTCAACATGCAGACCCGTCGGGACTCATTTCCTCTGCCTCTTGTTGATGATGTGATTTCCCAACTAGGGAAATCAACCTAGTTTATTACATTGGATTTGTAGTCTAGTTTTTGGCAAATTCGAATGGCTCTCGAAGATATGAAGAAAACAACATTGATTACTAAGACAATCATACCATTTGGTCTCAAGAATGCAACCAATACTTTCACTGGAACAATGTCAACAATTTTTAAGGAGTTGGGAGACAAGTTTCCGAAGATATTTGTTGACAATCTTAATATACACATCGAGAATTTGGAAGAACATCTTTAACACTTGGATGCTGTATTTTTCAAATCAAGAGAAGTAAACTTGAAATTGAACCTGAGCAAATGTTGCTTTGCTACAAAAAATATCACATTTTTGGGTCACATGGTCAGTAATGAAGGTACCAAACCCGATCTTGGTAAAATTGATGCAGTATTGCATTTTCCAAAACCAAAGATAGTTACCAACATTAGGTTTTTTTAGGATTGGCTGGATATTACCAAAATTATGTCCGAAGTTATTCAAGGTTGATTGCTTCGTTGTTTGAATTAACAAAGAAAGATGTTACTTTTGTATGAAATCTAGATTGCCAACATGCATTTGAGGCTTTGAAAATATCACTTGTAAATGTTCCCATACTAGTTCGCCCTGATTTCAAGAGACCATTTTGTTTCAATGTTGACTGGTCACCCAAAGGTGTTGGAGCTATATTGTCACAAATGGAGGGCAAATTTGAAAAGGTGGTGGCCTATGCCAGCAAAAGTTTGACAAAAGCACAAAGAAAATTCCACCCCATAGAAGGGGAATGTTACGCACTAATATGAGGCATTATGCATTTTAGACATACTTACATAAGAACCATCTCATTTTGCGGATAGATCACAAGCCACTTGAATGGTTGGCCACAATATCAGATGCACATGGCAAGAGAGGTAGATGGATTGACATGTTGCAAGACTTCAGTTTCAAAATAGTGCACCGACCAAGGCTAAGACATACGAATGTTAATGCATTGAATAGGAATCCAGTTGGACTGGCCACATATGATGATGACTTCAATGAAGAAATCTAGGATGTTGGAAGTATACAAACTAACACACCTGGGGCAGAAGGTGGGATTTTCTCTATTCAAACTGGCAAAGAAATATAATGGTTCAGTTTTAGGAGGCAAGAAAAACGACTTTTACAACATTGTGAATGTTGTTTTGGCATCAACCATTGGCGTTATGCCAGAAGCCATCAGCTCTATATGGTTGATGTTGCACTAAAGGAAGATCAGCACAAGGAACTTGTTCCACATGAGGTAGCAAATATAAAAGGAGGTGAGTTTCTACAAGATAATGATGTGAGACATGTACTGAAGAGAAAGAAAACTCAATATTATGATAGACAACAATGATTGTAGCTAGCATTGGCAGCCCAATAACTATTTGAATCTGGTGTACATGACCTGATTTCTATAGATTCAGATGAGGAGGATAAGTGTTGGATAGACACAAGGGACATTGATATATGGAAAGATGTAAGTTGCATGAAATTTTTGCTAAAGGGAATAACACCAGATGCTATTGATCCTGAGGAATGCAAGAGAGCAAGGAAGAGGATATTGAATTATCACTAGTAGGATCAATCACTTTACTTCAAAGGGTTGTTTGTGCCAAGACTAGAAGACCACATGGGGTTGGTAATCCAAATGCATAAAGACTTGGGGCCTTTCGGAGAGGAAAGGACATTGGCTGAAATCTACAAAATGTACTTTTAGCATAATAGGACAGAGGATGTAAAAATAGTTGTGAAGATGTGCCAATAATGCCAAATGGTGAGGAAGATGGGGAGTACATGCTCTGAGGATGAATAGTTGAAGAATATACTTGTTTATGATCTGTTTTACAGAATTTCTATGGACACTGCAGGATCATTGCCTGAAACCAAGTCATAAAACAAGTATATTTTGGTGGCCATCGACCATTACTCTAAATGGTGCAAGGCGAAAATGGTCGCTAATCATGGTGTTAAAACTACATCCAAGTTTCTAGAAGATGATTTAATATGTATATATGGGGTTCCCAAGTTTACATTGACTAATAATGGAGGAGAATGGGCAGCAGAGTTTGATGTCATGTGCAAGGACTATGGCATTCACCATCAACATACAACACCTCAATGGCCACATTGTAATGGGATGGCTAAGCATCTAATCAAGACTATTAAACATTGCATAATAATATTCATTATTAGAAATTTTGGGTTTTGCAACTATCATTTGTAACTAAAATTCAGTTGCATATGACACATGCAACTGCAAATTTGTGTAGTTGCATATGACAAGTTGCACATGACATTCAGTTGCATGCGACACTACGTATGCAACATGTATATATGGTGTTAATATACATGTTCATCCATACATATTAATCCAAATGTAGTTGCACCTTGTTGCAACTCTCTTTGCAATTACAATGTAACTAATAAAAATATGACATGTGTTTAAAAATTGGACAACTAGCTTGTGAACACATGTCACTATTTAATTATTTGTGTGTTTTCAAAATTAAAAATTCATTAGATTAATTTCAATCATTAAAATTTCTACCATTGAGATGATGACACATGGCACACCATGGAGCATTCATTGACCATTTCACACATGTCGTTTTTAAACACAAATTATATGATGACACGTGGAAATTAAGGCTTATTTTTTAATTTAATTTTAAAATATTAATTAATGAAATTTAAATTGTCTACTTTTTTGCCAATAAAATGTTAACACATGTGCTTAGGTAGGTAGGTAGGAAATTATTAACCCTATTAAATAAGTAGGTTTATTTAGATATGTAAGTAGGTTGAACACAGTTAGGTTTAAGCTATATAGGTAAGATTAAAATAATCCAATTTTATTTTTAAGATTAACCATTTCATAAAGGTCAAGCTTTATTTATTTATTCATCCCCAATTACATTTGGTGCTTGGTAACAATAAAGTTATTGTTCCTAGTTATATACTGAGTCAAATAGAATTGAAAGTCAAAGGGTATGGGATAAAAAATTCCATTGCGAACTTCATGAATCAATTTAGTTGCACATTAGATGCAACTAATGTATTAGAGTATAGCAGCCAGGGGAGGGCTTTGTTACTTTTGGTGTCCAAACAAAACTTGAATCCCTCCTCTTGGTGCATCTAACACATTAAAAATTATCAAAAACAGATTAAAAATGAAAATGTTATGGCCCCCCAAAGTAAAGGGGGTCAAAAACTCAAAAAAAAAACCCATTTAGCACTATAAAGGCCGATTCTTAAACACCCAGAAAGTTCCTTTTATGTTGTTTTTTTTGCTATTAAAGTTCCAACATAATTTGTAAAACTTCAAATGGCGCTCTTCTAGCATTTTAAATCGTTTAAAATGAATAAAAAGTAAGAAAATTATGAGGTTTGAAAGTAGGAGGGGTCAAAAGAAAAGAAAAGAAAAACATTTTATAACATGGAAAACTTATTCTTCTTATTAATTTTTCATTACTCCTTCTTTTTTTGCACTTCAAAGATGATTATAGAAATTTTTAATAATTATGATTACTCAATGAAAATATGATTTTAACATTATTATATAACTTAAACTAGTAATTAGCTTAAGATGTTGTGTACTTAGAGGTTAATTCGTGTAGCCTATTTACATTAATATTTTAACATAAATAATAAATTTTAAATATATAATACCTAT
>Ga0116227_10016353_pt1 | contig 10672 bp, 6 predicted proteins | sample S1TSphgellanicum_FD_89693 | JGI IMG/M metagenome (GOLD analysis project Ga0116227, IMG submission 89693) | Host-associated microbial communities from peat moss isolated from Minnesota, USA - S1T2_Fb - Sphagnum magellanicum MG | ecosystem: Host-associated > Plants > Peat moss > Unclassified...
CGGCGTATGCGCCCGCGGGTGAGTGCATCAGCGCCTCGAGTTCTTCGGGCGAAAGTTCTTGCGAGAAGTCGCGCGCGGCGGGCACGATGCAAAAGAATCCGAACGACTCGGTGCCGCGATTGACGAATTGGTGCGGCTCCCACGGAGCGACGTACACCACGTCGTGCTGCGCGAGCGGCGTAACGGTGTTGCCGACGATGACGTGGCCAGTGCCGTGACCGACGATCACGAAATGCTCGTGCTCGTGTTTCTCTAGCCGCGTTACGGAGCCGGCCGGAACGTCGAAGTAGCGCACTTCGCTCGAGGGGCCAGGCTCGCACGGGTCGTCCTTGCGGCCGCCGATCAGCGTATGGCGAACGACGGCGGTCTTCACGCCAGGAACGTATCCCTCACGCTCGACATCGACCCAGCCAGACTCCGTTTTGCCGACGACGCTCCGCTGCGTCCCCTTACTCTCAGCCACGCCCCCCGGAACCGCCTCGCACCGGACACGGTTGCGGGTTCGCGGATGCCGGGCGTCAGCTACCGTCTGGGAAGCCGCCCCGGTGGAGCACCGTCGGAAAATGCGGAAGCGTCGTGGCGCGTGGCAGTGCAGCGCGCCAGCCGCCGGGCGGCGGCTCCAAACCGGCCAGTAGCGGCGTGCCATCCGAGCCGGTCACGGCTTCCAGCGAGGCCCGCAGTTCGCGAACGAGCTCGGCGCCGAAGCGCGCGACCCAGCGCTCTTCGAGCGTGATCATGAGGTCGCAATATTCCGCGCGAGCGCGCCGGCCTTCCGACGTCAGTACGAGCGCTTTCGCACGGTTCGGCGCCGACCGCGTTTCGAGTTTCGCGTAGCCGTGCCGCACGAGGTAGCCGGTCGCCATGTCGATCGCTTCCTTCGAGACGCCGGAGCGGCCTGGAAGTTCGCGCACGAGCACGACATCGTCGTCGACAACGCGCAGCACGTTCGCGCAGATCGCGAGCGAAACGTCGGATTCTTCTTCGAACGCGATCGCGAACGTGAGGAGAACTTTCGACAGCAAGGCCGACAACGGCAGTCGCGATCGCTCGCCGCGCGCGGGCGGCGGCGGTACCGATCGCCGAGGCTCGCCTTCCCGACCGCCGCTCGCCAACCCGTAACCGAGAATCGGCAGATACTCGGGAAGATCGTCACCGATCGCATCGACGAAGTTCTCAAGCGCGGCCCGCAGTCGCGCGATCGCTTCGGTACCAAAGCGCTCGCACCAGCGATTCTCGATCGTTGCGAAGAGCTCGCGCCAGATGCGGCGCGCTTCGCGACCGGCCGAGGTCGGGCGAACGATCGAATCCGGCCCATGGGCAGCCGACCCTGGCGCCATCTCCATGCGAACGTATCCCCACCACTTCGAGAGCCGCTCGAGGAGCATCCGCGTGTCGGCTTTCCTCGCGCTTGCGCGGAGGTGAAACTCGCGCACCGAGATCCCGTCGTCGTCGACGTACTGCATCGCATTGGCCCACATGACGAGCGAGAGGAGCCACGGCGTCCGGCGCCTCTCATCCGACGTTCCGTACAGCGTCGTACGGTGCGGCATCAGCTGCTCGAACGCGTTATCGAACTCGATCGTATAGGCGACCAGGACGAACGACAGCAGCGTGGCGATCGGCAAACGTGCCTCCGAATCCGTTGAATGCGTCCTCACCGCACTTCGCGGATCCATGCCGCAGCCATTGCGCCTCGGACGCGCGCGGGACGGCGACCCGTTATATTCGTACCATGCGCGACTCCGCTCGGCACGTTCTGTCCCTCTGTTTGCTTTTCACGATGCTTGCGGTGCCCCTGATTGGATGCTCGCAGGCGGCGAAGACGCCGCAGGCCACCGGAATGGACGATTCGATTGCGACGCTCGCGAGCGGTGGAGTTGCGGTAATGGACAACTTTAATTCGGCGACGCCGATCGTCGCGCTGACGGGCACTCCGTCGGCGATGCGCTTCACGCGCTGGCAACTGCAGAATCTTCTTGCGGAAGCGAACGGGCACGCGGGCTATATCGGGAGCGAACTCGATACCCTTGCAACGCCGCCGAAGGGCGCCCCCCCGCTCTCGACCTTCATCGGAGCGTGGCTGACACGCAACGACGGCGTGCTCGCACACTATGCGAACGGCATCATGGGGGACCAAGACTACAAAAAGTCCTCAGTGGTCGTGTTTCCAACCATCGTCGTCCTGACGTTCATCGCCGATATCGCGCGCGTCTCGCCGACGGCGCAATCCCGGCTGCCGTCGATCCAACTCGAGGGCCTCATCGCGGCGCCTGCCGAGGCCGATGGCTTGTGCTCCGCGGTTGCGGGTTGGGTCTCGGGCGTCGTCAATTCCGTGACGAACGCGGTAAGAGCGAACGGTTCGGGTTGGCTTGCTTCGCTCTGGAACACGGCGGTGAGCCTCGTCGGCACGGCGATCACGGTGCTGATCAATGGTTTAGAGCAGTCGCTCGTGGGGTTCATCACGAAAATTGCGTCGATCTGCGGAACGCTCATGCAAGTGGCGTCACTGTTCAAACCGTGGACGGTCAAACTGGCGGCGAATCCCTCGACGATCACGCTCGATGGCTACGCGGAGCCGGGGGCCTTCGACGCGACGCTCGACGCCAAGGACATCCCGTGGCCGGCCGAGCTCGTCAGCTGCGTCACGGAGGTGTCGGGCGGGCACATCGACCTGACGGATGCATCCTATAAAGATGCGCCGGTTACGTGGACGCAACCGATCAACATCCCGGGCCTCGCAACGAAGCAATCGGAAGACGATACGCTGCTCGACGATAAGACGGCTCACTACACGTACGCGACCAAAACGGTCGAGGTGCCCGGCGACGACGATTGCCCGACGCTCCACGACGCCGGAAAGATCGGGATCACGGTTCGGGTCGGGCGCTCCGACATCACCAAGACGTTGATGTCGATCGAAGCGCTGATCACGGGTCAACTGAATTCATCGATCCAGAGCTATTTGCAGCCCTATATCGAGCCCGCGGTCGATGCGGTCACCGATGCTGCGAACAAGTTCGCCGCACCGCACGAGAGCGCGATCGTCTCGCTCAAGGAAACCTTCGCCGACCCGCTATGCGAGCACACGCCGCCGGCGAACGCGACGCCGTCGCCCGCCCCCTCACCGACGGCAGCCGGTTTCCTCAATCTGCCGTTCGAACCGTGCGCTGAGCTGATCGCGCTAGGCAATACGGCAACGCTCCTCAGTGGTGCGACCGTTCTGCACAACGTGGAATACTTAGACAAGATGAACGGCGCCATCATCGCAATGGGTACCGAACAATCGGGTAGCGCGCCGAGCGGCTATGACGGGACGCGCGCCAGCGTCTGTATGCTCGGCGTGGGGAGCGGCGATGACGCAAAGCTCGTCGCCGAGTTCGCAGTCATTCCGCGCGGACCCGAAGCGTACGTGAACCCGGACATCGACGCCGACGGCGTCGACCCAACCTCGTGTCGGGCGCTCATCGGCTATGCACTGCTCGATCGCTTTCATGCCGATTGTTGGGACTCCGGGATCGGCCAGGTGAAGCTCGACACGCCGAGCGTGCAACTGATGCTCCTCGCCGTTGCGCCTCTCACCAAGGGCGCCGGTGCGGTCGTTCCCGTCCAAAAGGGACAGTTCGAGGCGGTTCTAAAAAGCATTCTCGACAACTCGCGATAGCGACGTGCCGGTGGCGGGACGACGCTCCGTTAGAATGGCTTCTATGAAGCACAAGACGATACGCGCGCGCATTCTCGCGGCGCTCCTACCCGCAGTTTGCGCCGTCGGGTTCGCACTGCCCGCCTCCGCCGACTTGCCCCCGGTCCTCGCAAACGCCGTCCTGACGACGACCAAGGCGGGATCGTACCATTATCAACTGACCGAAACCATCGGCACCACGTCGATCGATTCGTCCGGTGACGTGCAGTCGCTCGCGCCGATGAAGATGCGGTCGACCACAAACATGGGCGGCTCACTCGGTACGATGGAGATGATTATCGTTGCGCCCAACTCATACATGAAGACCGGTGCCGCCGCCTGGAAGAAATACCCCGGCGATCCGTCCGACTACGCAAAAATGGACGCCGCGACCATGCTCGCGAAAGACAAGGGCCAGTATGAGGTGACCGACCTCGGGATGCAGCTTAAAGACGGACAGATGCTCCACGCTTATAAGGCCGTCAACAAGACGCGCAACACGACGGAGACGGTCTATCTCGATAGCGCCGGCCGCATCGCTCGGATGGAGATGCCCGCGATGATGATGCAGTTCTCCAAGTACGGCGAAGCTGTGGATATCAAGGCTCCGATCTGATTCGGGACGGTCGCGGGACGCGTGTGTGGGACGATGCGTTTATGGAACGCACGAAATCGCCACTCTCATTCGTCTTCGCAGCCGCACTGTACGTCCTCTGGTACGGCATCGCGGTCGCGGCGCCCACGCCGATGCCCGGCGGTGCGAATCAGTTGAAGGGGCTGCAAGGTACGATGCAATCCACCCTGTTCAACGGCAAGATGCGGGTTCGTAAGATGCAACTTCGTCTCTCGACGCCCGACGAACAGTCGTCGTCCGCTGGAGAGACCGCCATGACGTTCGTGTATCTCGCCTCGAACGGCACGAACTCGGACCGGCATGGAGCGTTCGGCGCCGATCTCGTCGACGGCGATGGCGTCGTGATCTCGGGCCGGCCCACGAGCGTCTACGCAACGTATTACTCGCTGATTCCGGGGGCCGTAGCTCGAGGGACGATCGGTTTCCACGTCCCAAGCGGCTTCACGCCCGTGAAAATCGTGCTCAGAGACGGCTACGACAGCGATCCGGTCTACCGCATCAATCTCAAGCCGTCCGACATTCCCGCCGCGCCGACGCCGGCGCCGACGGCATCGCCATAGCGCGAGACGATGGCGCTCGAAGCCGCCCGGCGCGCATCGAGCATCTTTTCCTCGTCCGGGTCTGGTATGAGTCCGGGCCCGCGAACGCCGCGTGGCGTGGTTCGGTAGAAAACACGGCGACGGGAGCGCGTCGCTACTTCACCGACTACGGCACGCTCACGGCGTTTATCGCGCTCGAAGCGAAGCCGGACTAGCCGTCGTACCGGCCGAAGCTCGGGCTCCAGGATGCGGAGCTCAGCTGCGTGCTAATCGGTAACTCGGCTTCGACAACGCGGCTCGGAATCGCCCTTCTCGGGCAGCCGCGCTTCAGTGTTGGCGGAGAGCCGCTGCCGTTTCGCGGCAGGCCCCGCTCGGTGGCGTTGCTCGCATTCTTGCTGCTGCACCGTACCTCGCACCTCACACGCGACGCGGTGGCGTTCGCGCTCTGGCCCGACGAGGCGGAATCGGACGCGCGCACCAACTTGCGTCGCCACCTCCACCTTCTCGGCGCGACGTTTCCGCCCGCGGACGTCCCCTATTTCACGACGGCGGAAGACACGATCCGTTGGAATCCGGCGATCGACTTCTGGTTCGACGTCGACGAATTCGAGCGGCTCGCGGACGACGACGCGCGTCTAGCAGAAGCCGTTGCGATGTATGCCGGCGATCTGCTCCCAACCGTCTACGACGACTGGGTGTTTCCGATCCGCGATCGCTTGCGCCAGCGCTATCTCTCCGCGCTCGAGCGGCTGATGCTCGCGAGCCGGAGTAAGCGCGATTTTGCAGCGGGCATTACATATGCCAATGCGATTCTTCACGCCGACGAATGGCGCGAGGATACCATGCGCGCGCTCGCGACGATTCGCTACGAAAGCGGGGATCGCGCCGGCGCGCTACGCGACCTCGATTCGTTCCGTGCGCGCCTCTCGGCCGAGATGCACGTCGAACCGATGCCGGAAACGATCGCGCTACGCGCGACGATCTTACGCGGCAACGCGGTCGCGCTCGGGGACGGCGCGGTAAGCGAGACCACGAGTGCGGGCGCGCAGCTTCCGTTCGTCGGGCGCTCGGGCGAACTCGAAACGTTACGCGGTGCGTGGCAACGCGCGGCGCGCGGACGCGGCGAAGTCGTCTTTCTCGCGGGCGAAGCGGGCATCGGCAAGACGCGTCTCGCGCGCGAGGTCTCGCTGCTCGCGGGCGCGCAGGGCGGTCGCGTGCTGCGCGGTGCGACCTCGTCTCCCGAAGCCACGCCGTACGCTGCGATCGTCGATGCGCTGCGCGATGCGCTGCCGCTGCTGAGCGCCATCGACGTCCGCCCGATTTGGCTCGCCGCGCTCGCGATTCTCGTTCCGGAGCTTGCGATCGGTCGCGACGACCTTCCGATCCTCGCACCCCTCGATCCCGAACGCGAACGCCTCCGGCTCTTCGAGGCCATGACGGCCGTCTTCGCCGCGCTCGCACGCCAGCGACCGATGCTGCTGCTGATCGAAGACGTGCACTGGGCGGGCGACGCCACGCTCGCGGCACTCGAGTATCTCGCGCGCCGAAGCGCGGGGATGTCGGCGCTTATCGTCGCGACATATCGAAGAACGCCGGGAGAGCTCTCGCGCGAACTCGGAGCGATGCGCCGGCGGCTGCAACTCGAAAACGTTTCACAACATCTGCAGGTCGGCGGCCTCGACGAAGCCGCGATCGTGGAACTCGCGCGCGAGCTAACCCCGATCCGCGATTCCGCACATGACGTGGGTCGCGACGTGCACGCGCTCAGCGGTGGCAACCCGCTCTTCGCCGCGGAATTGCTGCGAGAACGGGCGGAATCGGGGGCGCTCGACGTCACGTCGCGCGGGCTTTCGTCCGTCATCGAGGCGCGTCTCGCCCGCCTGCCGGAGGCAACGATGTTCGTCGCGCGCGTGGCGAGCGCGATCGGCGCGACGTTCGAAATCGACCTCGTGACGGACGCCTGTGGGTGGGACGAAACAACGGTTCTCGATGCGCTCGGAATCCTACTCGAGCGTCAAATCGCTCGCGAAACGGGCCGCACGCGCTTCGCATTCGCGTTCACACACGCGTTGATAGCGACGACCATTTACGGTGCCATCGAACCCGAAAAGGCACGCCTCATACACGCGCGCGTCGCCGAGTCAATCGAACGGCTCGCGGTCGATGCCGACGCCGTTGCCGCCACGCTCGCGACCCATTTCGACGCTGCCGGGAAACCCGATCGAGCGGTGCCTTACTATTTGCGAGCCGCGAGCCGCGCGTTCGCGATTTTTGCAAACAACGAGGCGCTCGCCGCGGCCACGCGCGGGCTCGAACTCGCCACGGCCCCAAGCGAACGATTCGACCTCTTAGCGCTGCGCGAGCGCATCCTCGGCCGGCTCGGCGAGCGCGATCGGCAACGCGCCGATTTGAACGAGCTCGAGGAACTCGCCGCAGCGAGGCACGACGCGGCTGCCGCTCGCTGCGACGTCCTTCGCAGGCGCGCGGACCTCGCGCGAGCGTGCGGCGATTTGGCGGGTGAGGCGCCGCTCCTCGCGGCTTTCGCGGCAGCCGCAGCGGCCATCGCCGATCCGGCGCGCGAGGCGGCGGCGCAATGTGCCATCGCGCGACACCTCGTGATGGCGAGCAGTTACGACGAAGCGAACGACGTTGCCGAAAATGCGCTCGCCCGGTATCGGACGCTCGGTGACGGCGATGGCGAAGTCGAGGCGCTCTGTCTCCTCTCCGAAATCGCCGTCAACCGAGGCGTTGCCGATCGCGTGCGCGAGTCTCTTTCGCAAGCGCGGGATGCGGCCGAAGCGGCCGGGGACCAAGGCACGATCGCTCGCGTCGCGATGGCACGTGCGACCGCCTCGATCATGCAGCGGGACTTCGCCAATGCGCGAGGCGCAGCCGAAGGTGCGCTCCAGCGCTATCGCGCGATCGGCGATCGCGAGGGCGAGGCCGATTCGCTCTCACGCATCGCGACCGCGTTCGCGATGCTCCTGCGCTTCGACGAATCGCGCGAACACTTCGCGCAGACCGCCGAGATCTACCGTTCGACCGGAAACCGTCTCAAATTCGCGTACGTGCTCTTCAACCAGTGCTCCGTCGAAATACAGTCCGGTCTTCTCGTCGAAGCGGAAACGTCCGTCGCGTCGGCTCTTGCGATCTTTGAAGCGTGTGGCGACCCGCGTGGCATCGCGGTCTGTCGCACGAATCTGTGCATGATTCGCCTTCTTCTCGGCGACCCGCACGATGCGCGCGCGATCGGCGTACGTGCGATCGCGGACGCACGCGCGATCGAAAATCCGCTCATCGAAGCCGCCGCGCTCGCGAATCTCGGGAACGCCGAACGAGAACTCGGCGAGACACGCACGGCGCTCGAGCACATGCATGCAGCGATTGCGATTCGGCATCGCCTCGGCCTCAGCGCGACGTTCGAGGAGCTCGGAGACCTCGCGCTGACGCAGCTGGCCTCGGGAGACCTCGATGCGAGCCGCTCGACCGCCGACGACATCATCGCACGCGCGCCGAAATCGGGCGACAATACCGTGTGGCCTCACTACTGTTACTGGGCCGCCGCGCGCATCTATCATGCGATCGAGGACACCGCTCACGCTAGGAGCGCGCTCGAGCTCGCGGTACGCCACGTGGAAGAGCAACGCGAAGCGCTCGGCAGGGCGACGGCACGGCGTGGCTTCGACGAGCTCGCGACGATCCGCGCGATCGTTGCAGCGCACGAGGAAGACCGCTGGCCATAGAGATTCGTGCGCTCGAAGCGTCTGAGCCGATCGTCGCCGCACTCGCCGAGATCCTCGTCGACACGGTCGCCGGCGGTGGATCGGTCAGCTTCATGCACCCGCTCGCACCGGAGACGGCGCGCACGTTTTGGAGCGACGCACTTGGCGCAGCGGACCGCGGAGAACGGATCGTCCTTGGAGCGTTCGATGGCGAGACGCTCGCAGGCACGGTGACACTTCTCCTCAACCTTCCACCGAACCAACCGCACCGCGCCGAGATCGCAAAGCTAATGACGCGCGAGAGCCATCGGGGCCGCGGAATCGCGACCGAACTGATGCGCGCCGCGGAAGCGGAAGCCGTGAAGCTCTCGCGCACGCTTCTGGTTCTCGATACGGCCGAAGAAGACGGTGCATCGAAGCTCTACGAGCGAATCGGCTTTACGTACGCGGGAACGATCCCGGACTACGCCCTCAAGCCGCGCGGCGGCCTGACCGGCACGATGCTCTACTGGAAGCGCATCGGAAAAAGATAGCGTTCGCGTACGAACGGCTACACGAGCAGCTTCGCGAGCTTCTCCTCGTCGAGCCAGCACGCGTGCACGCCGAACGGCACGCGCGAGGGAAGATGCAAGCGCGCGACCTCGCGCATCGTGCGCGCGTCGATCACGACGAGCGCCGCGGAGTCGTCGCCCATCAGGAGGTCGAGAAGATACCCGTCGTCTTCGTCCGTCGCGCCGCGGCGCGGCACGAAGATCGCCTCGCCGCCGTACAGATCGCCGTAGTCGAAGTACCCCGCTTCGCGCTCGTCGAGCACGTCGTATTTGAGGACGCCTTTGCCCATGTATCCGTTCGCGCGTTCCTCATCGAGCAGATACGCGAAGCGATTCTTCTTGCCCACGTAAGCGACGTTGATGCTCGGGCGTTCGTAGCCGTGATCGACCAGCAACCGTTCTTCCGCGACGCGTCCCGTCGCGAGATCCAGGACGAACTTGTAGACCTTCGCGGGCGGCTCCTCGGGCGTGTGGATCGGAATGTTCGGAAGATACGAATCGAAGATCGGCGCGTACAGCACGATCTGCGTGCCACCGTCGGAACGTATCTCTTCCCATCCGTTGATCACGTGCCACATCGTCGCGGCACCATGCGTTTCGAACCAACGGACATCCGTGCCGTCGTGCGGATCGCGCGGCAGCACGCCCCAGCGCAGCTTGTAGTCGGGATCGAAGAAGAACGCGCTACCCGTTTCGCCGGCGAGTCGCTTCATATCGCTGCGAAGCGACGTGTCGGGAAAAATGAGATAGTGTTCCGTCAAGAAATAGTCGTGCAAATACGCCATCCGACCCGTCGCATCGGTCTGTTGATACACGTTGCGATGGCCGCCGAGTTTGCCCTCACTCACGTGCGAGAAAAAGATGCCGCCGCCGAGACGATCGATGCCGAGGTTGAAGAAGTCGCCGTTCTCCGGATCGATCCGCGGATGAGCCGCGAACGCGCTCTGCAGTGCGCCGTTCCACGATTCGAGCCGGCCGTTCCCGTCGAGAACCAGTCGTCCGTTTTCGCGCTTCGCCTCGAGGACGAACGGGAAACCGGTCTCCTGAAGGCAGTAGATTTCGCCCGCGTGGAATTGCACGGCGGTCGACGCCGTGGTGCTTTCGAACGGAGTCAGTGCCGGGACGATGCCGCGACGCTTCTTCCCTTCGACGAGCTGCATTTTCTCGAGGGCCGCGCGGCCGCCGCCCGCGATGTCGCTGAACGCGACGAACACCTCGCGACCGGCGCGCTCTTCGAATGCGAAACGCGGCGTTCGAACGTACGTATTCGAGTACGTCGCGACGCCGTTCGCGATCTCGACCTGGTGCAACATGCCGGCACCGTTGAACGTGTGCATGCGCACGTGCGTCCGCTCGAACGGCACGTTCGTACCGTTCCGCAGGTAGGCGCCCTCGAGATCCGCGGGAAGCGTACCCGAGATGGTGACCGGCGCGTGACGCATCTCGCTTCGCACCGGCTCGAAACCGCGGACGTTGTAGAGGCTCCGCGCGTTGAAGCCCTCGACGTCGAGCGCGCGCTCGATCCGTTCGTCGTCGGGCCCAAAGAG
>Ga0116227_10016355_pt1 | contig 10671 bp, 7 predicted proteins | sample S1TSphgellanicum_FD_89693 | JGI IMG/M metagenome (GOLD analysis project Ga0116227, IMG submission 89693) | Host-associated microbial communities from peat moss isolated from Minnesota, USA - S1T2_Fb - Sphagnum magellanicum MG | ecosystem: Host-associated > Plants > Peat moss > Unclassified...
CGGTGCTATTATTACCATATGGTTGAAGAATGGGTACCTTTAAAATAAATACACTTATTATTACATTTTCTTTCAAGGAGAGGTTTACAAAATTTAAAATAATAATAATACAATTAATATGATAATACAAATAGACAAATCCATTTCACAAATGGAGAAATCCATAGTTTTGACTTTTACCCAAAATTGGATCTGGATTTCAAACCCCAATCGTTGGATTTGAAGAACCTAGATTGAGACCTGGTTTGGGAACCTCAAGCTGCACGTGGATCGAGACCTGGAGCTGGAGCTGGACTTGAAACCCCAATATTTGGCTTCGAGAACCTCGATCGAAACCTGGTTTGGGAACCTCAAGCTACACATGGATCGAGACCTGGACCTAGAGCTGGACTTGAAACCCCAATATTTGGCTTCGAAGAACCTGGATGGAGGTGACGATGTGATCAATGCTGTGTCTATCCGCCACCTGCAGGTTCTGCCTTAAAAAAGGCCGGTTCTGCCAGCGTGTGTCTCTTCGCCACCTATGGGTTCTGCCATAAAAAAGGCCGGTTCTGCCATAGAATTGTCGCGTCATAGACAAAATAAGTGAATTAATATAGTAGATTTGGAAACTCCAATGGAGCTTCAAGCCCAAACACAACACCATGTGTGTCAATGCAATCATCATATGTGTTTGCCATAATTCGTCAATTTTTAGGCTCCATGTGAAGGACAACCTTCGTCTTGGGTTCACTCCCAAAAAATGCCTATTGAACTTGTGAAGGGAAAACAAAGGGTTCATCAAATTCATGCAAGGTGTGTTGAAAATTTGCAAGTAAAAAACTTGCATTATCTCGTTTGTAAGTGGAGTTGCTTCTATTATCAATCCCATTCCTCACGCATTGGCAACAAAACAACACTATAGGTGAAGACATGGGACCATAGTCTAATACTAAGATCTCCTTTGGGATCCCAACATACTAGATCGTTCCTAGCATGTTGTCCTCATCCTCTTGGGATTGTTGAAAAATAGATGCAACACCACAATCAAAAGTAGTAAAGAAATCAATATGTTCATCATCAATTTGGAAATGGTTCCCATATGCCTTCATTTTCTTATATGTCAATGTTGTGAAACTTGGGGGGATTGACAATAGGGCAAGATCTTCATCAATATTTGAAAACCTTGCATCATGATGGGTTTGCATAGCTTCGCTAACCCACTTTGCCATGTCTTCAATATGTGTAAGGTGCAATGGAAATATGATAGGTTGGTTGCATGCAATAAGGTTTGATTGCCTTGCAAATTCAAATTCAACTCTCCCATCCTCAATGCATGCCTTCTCATCCTTGTTTTTCCTACAATAGCCATAAGAACATACACATGAAGTGACTTATGCATCTCTGGTTTTAGGGTTTCAAGAGGTAGGAAACACATAATGCAACTTGATTCACAGCAAAGCCAAGAAAAAAATGTTGGAAACACAAATAAAACATTTCAAGTGGCCATGAAATGGGCCAAAGTTGTGCATTCATGGTTTTAAGGTTTTTGCAAGTAGAGGACACATAACGCTTGACCCTCAATTGAGGGTTCAAGGCAAAGTTAAAATAAGAAGCATTATGAACACATAATGCATTTCTTAATTGGAATAGAATGGGCTAGAATTATGTGGTTCTAATTTTAAAGTTTCAGCAAATTAAAAACATGCACAAGACACAAATTAATTGAAACTTGATGGTAGCACCTAAAAAAATCCAGGGAAACAAAACATATATATTTTGGGTGGGTATGGTTGTCACTTGTTACATATTGAAAAGTCGCAACACTACAAATGCAAAAATTAGTGGTGCTTGAAAGCCAAAACCACAACAAGCCAACATGGTAGTCCAAACCCATTAACTATCAACAATAACAACACCAAACGCAACAAATAAATACACACCAAACACCACAACAATTGAATTAATGTCAACAATGACAATAACACTACAATAATGTTACAAATAACAACAAAAAAACTACAATAATGCCAACAATAAATGTGTGTTTCCATACCGAGCTTAAGTCTTTTTCTTGTGCACATAACTTACATATTATTCCTAATGGCCCCACACTTGTAGATGGTGGTGCAAGTGTAAGTTGAAAGCAATTCTATGCAACTTTTGACACATTTGTTTCCACTATTTCTTTTGCAATTATTATTTCCTTGAAAAATAATGTTGGCTTCCATAACAACAAATTAAAATTCAAGTAAGAAAGCTCCACTGATGCCTATTTTGTCGCATCCTTCAATAATTGTTATTTTCATGGCTTTCATTTATGTAATGTTTCATGTAACTACATGGTAAAAAATGGTAAAATATACAAAAAAATGAATGTCTCTATTTTTACCTTGTATCATGCATATAAAACCAAAAAAATAACATAAAAATGGGTGGAAATATAATTATAAATCATCCCACTCCTCTATTATTATTATAAGAATTCCCTTTTAAAATCATTAGGACCAAACGAATATTTTAAGTAAACCAAAAGTGTCCCCATTTGCTAGGTGGTAAATTTGTAAATGGGGATATTTTTAGTCTACTTTTAAAACTTAATTGCTCTATTACTTTTGGGAATATAATTATCATTGTAGTTTTGAGGGGTGGCCATAATAGAAAATAGAAAATCTATCTATTAAAACCTACTTAAATCACATACTTTACAAAAGTCCACACTATAAAAAGTAGATGAAAAACAAATCACAAAATCTACTTGTATTTTTACAAATCTACTTTCAATTTACTTTTACAATGTGGAGATTAAAAGTTAATGCACAATAGTGAAGAGCTATCTTTTTTTTTATCATTCAAGTAAAAATATTCCACATACAAATGGTTTATGATGGATTTTGTTGTTATTTTTTTCTTCTTGTCAAGTAGACTACCAAGGAGATTTAGTTGTCCACTTTACCATGCTTATGCCTAGCCACAAATTGTAGGTTTGAGGTTGGCCATTTTGAAATCTACCTTTGGTTTTCTCCCATCACCAATTTGGTCTTTGATTGTTTGAAAAGTCTAAGAATTAAAATGAATTGTGAATCCATGTCTAAATGACTTTTGCAAAATCACATCTATTGGCTAAAGTTCACTTATGTAGTTAGTAAGAACAAAAATCAACAAGAAGTTTACATGTTTTTTTTAATCCAATCTTTGAACTCTTTGCTAATGTGGACACTCTAGGAATCTATGATCCACACCATCTTTTGTTCCTTCTTTAACCCAAAAATTTGAATATGTGATTGCAAGTAAAAAAGGTGAATGTTTGTGACAATTTACTTGGTTATTTCCAAGGATGACAAATGGTTTTCACTAAAGATGAGGCCCCAACCATCTTTGATGCAATTTATCTTTGCTTGGTTGTTTTGGGGAAGTGTTATAAATGCAATGCCAACAAACACAATATGTGGTGGAAGTAGGTCCCTTGTAGCACTAAAGGATACCATCGGCATTGTGATTTTCCTTTTATCTTCTAAACCTAACATTAGCACATGTTTAGTTCCTTTTGATTCCCAAGTTTTATCACCACCATTAGGCATAAGATGGACTATAATTTAATTGTTATTCACAACCAAGTGTTGGTGGAATGTAGTAGCCTTCACTAAATAAGCAACCATGTAAGCCATGGTACAACCATGAATAAGCCAATATGGTGGAAGTTTGCTTGTCATAACCCCAACACATGTATTGTTTATGGCAACCATTGCCACATGAATTGGGAACACCCAGTGATTAGTAAACAATTTGCAAAAATGTAAAATTAGTTTTACCATATCTTTTCATTGTTGTTAAAATTGGTGGCCACAAATGTGGCTATAACCAATTTTGATACTCCTTTCTTTTCTTACTATTATTTGATGGTCTCTTGCTCTCAACATCCTTTTTTTAATCTATTGTTCATTCTGAAGTCTCACATTTTGTTGCTTTCTAAGTCTATCAACCAGTCATTTTTCTTTATGCCCAATGGATGACTTTGCATGGTTGCTACCACACTCTCTCATTTCTACAAGTTTTTTTTCCACAATTTGTATTTTTTCTTCCCTTTAAATTATTTGAAATGAACTAGTAATGATCTTTGTCTTTCATTGTCAATCATTTTGCACAAGTATTAAAACAAAATTTTCAAGCAAAATATGTAAATTAAACTAAGTTAAGGATGATCAACAAGTGCAATATGGGAATGAAACTAAAACAATACAAATGAAAGTTAAAGTTCAAAACAAGAAGTTGTTCCAAGCATAACTAATCCTATCATTTTTGTAAATAAAAATTATCATTTCTATAACCATATCCAACAATTAATTCATCGAATTTTAATTTTTTTCGCCTCTATTGAAGCCAAAAATCTTGATTTTTTAAACTTTTATTGCCAAAGTGAAAAGGTGAAAAATAAATTAATATTTGACAATTAATAGCCAAAGTGGTAAATGTACTATGGTAACATTCTTAAAATGCAAATCTTCACACCCAAATATATGCATCATGTTGATTTTATTTCAAAATGGTACTAGACCAACAAGGTTTTTGTAGGTATTTACAAAGTTAATTTTCAATGTGTTTGCATGAAGTTCCCAATGTGTTCCCCAAAATGTTTAACACCACATTTTATCCCATACACTTTATCCCCATGACTTATCAACATTTCCCCAAGTCCCTAATATATGTGTTCCCCAAGATGTTTTGCACCAAATTTTATTCCATAACCTTTGCCCAAAGTTGAACTCTCATAATGCATATAGATGAGTCAAAAGTAAACACTTTATGATTTAATTTTGGGAATGTGCAGACTTCATTTTGGGGGAATGTGTAAAGGTTCAAAGTTTTTTTGTGATGGATATTAATAAAACCAACAATAGGAACCTTCAATAATAGTAACTACTCTTGAAGCTATTAAAAAAGGATTCTTGTCCTTGAATGGATGTACCAACTTGTATGTTGCTACATAATAATATAATAAATTTGCTTCATTTGTTCTAACATATATTTAACTTGTGATTATTTTCATCCATGGATGTTGTTCAAAGACAAAAAAATTAACTTCAATAAATTTAACCAAACTAACATAACATACAGTATGGCACATCAAAAAGTCTAGGTATTGCAACATAACAACATATTGAACATCATTAAAAGCATTCAAAAGAAAGGATAGAAATGAAGAAAAATCCACACACAAACCAATTGTGGATGTCAAATTAAAAGCATGCATGGGTATAGAAAGAATTGTTCACTACCAATTGAATGTGACTTGAATGAAGTTGGCAATCTTGGTACACTTGGTGCACTTGAAAGGAAAATCGTTACATATATAGGCACAAAGTATAAATATAAGTCATTTCAAAGGATTGAGTGCAAAACAAGACCTTCAAGTCAAAGTTTAAAATAAACAAAAAAATCCCAATTTAACATTTTTTTGAAAAAACAACACACCTTACATTCATAAGTAGATTGCAATTAATCACCATTCAAATAACAAATATTGAGTATAATTATTTCTACGGAATCACTTTAGTGGTTGAATATTTTATCCTAGTATAAAGGACATTTTTTCCTCCTAATTATTTTTGGATTGCAATCAAGTTGAATCATAACTAGAAGTGCCATGATTGATGAGAAGTCAAAGATAACTAGCATAGGTTACAAGGTAGTTCACCATTTACATCTTTGCACATGAATCCAATTTTGTATAGTCCCTCCCCCATACCACCTATTAATGGACAACACCATATTCAATTTCATTTTTGGTTTCAAAATTGAATTCATGGTCCAAAATTTCCATTTCCATTCTCCAAATGTTGTCAAATGGTAAAGGAATTAAAAAAAAACTCCCTTGCAATATAATCCATGATGGAGAATAATTGTTAATCATCCAAACTTAGAAGTTCATCTTCCTCCAATTTGTCATTTGAAAGTTCAACAACTCACAAAGGTTGAACAAGAACACAAGGAATACACTATAAAAAAACACAAGAAAATGAAAACAAACCAAAAAACAACTAATACAAACCAATACAATATTGAAATTGTGCAAATGTAAGTTCATTACTTCAAGATTTGATGTTGCAAAAAACACAAAGAAAAAACATTAATATTATCCGCTTTTAACATCTATTTATGGAACCAAAATAACCAAAATATGAATTGCACACAAATAACCATGTTGGATTTATGATTAAACAATGTTAAATTCAATGCACTCTTTATATTATGCCCCGAATATTTGCTAATAAAAAATGTTAGGATTACCAATTTTTAGTTATGATCACCATATTACTATTAAGGTAAGATCATTGATTATGATTGAAGAAAATGGTTGACATGTAATCCACTTATTTAGAACTTAGGAAATCATGTATTTATTCTGAATTTTTTGAAAGTCAAAACAAATCATCATTTGTCATAAAAAAACATGGCATTAGAGTTAAATGAATGTTATTCCTTAGGCATGTGAATAGTGGAGTGAATGTTGTTATTCCAAGAAGTATGGAAGCTATCATTTACTGTAGATTAGTGGCATGAATGTTATTCTTCCAAATGAAATTTTTCATTTATTGTAGATAATGAAAGTTAAGACAACATGGTTGAGTCAAGTTGTTGCGCTAAAAAAATAAATTATTTTCCTTTTTAATTGATTGTTTGACTATTAAATGAAAATATAAAACTTTATTGTTTTTTGGTTGTGTGGTAATAAAAGGAAATGGGTGTTTTGCTTATGTTTGGTTGTTTTTGTTGTACTTTTTTTTTGTGTTGAGTTTGTTTTGTGTCAAATTAATTAGCTTAAAAATAATTCTTGTAAAACATCATGGGCTAGTCATGACTTCATTATAGTTGCCAAAACATTAAAAATTGACAAGGATAGGTAATTACTTGACTTGGGAAATGAAGGTCAAACTACTAGAATGAGGGTAGGCATTTGGAAATGTGTAAGCCTAAACCAAATTCTAATCAACAATTGAATTGTCAATGAATCCAAAAAAATGGTTGATCTTCAAATCAAATGTTTCACAACCATCATATTACCATGCAAAGAAGACATATTTGTCACATGATTTAAGATTACATTAAGAGTAACATGGAACATACTTAAGACTTCCTTTCAACCTACTAATAATGTAACAATATTCATGCTCAAAAAGAAATTTAATAACATTCACCTTCATTATTGAACCTTCATTTTTAACTTCATCAAGCATATTCACAAGGTCAAAGTGGAGTTAGTTGACATTGGTCAAACAATATTAAACCACAAAGAATTGGTGGAGCACATTCTCATGGCATTGCCCCCAAGTTACAACTTTGTGTATTATACCTTCAATTAATATGCAACCATGCCAAGCTTTGAGGTGATGACTACAAGGTTGTTGCCAAAAAAATAAAAATCTAGCCATACAAATAAATGTTATAGGGTGGAAATATGATTTGGTGCACCCACAAGGAACATTGCGAATTAAATTTTACTAGACCCATCGAACTTTAAAATGTCAAGTGTTAGTTTAGTTGTTTAGTTAGATTCCGGTTAATTAGGGATAAATTGGGTTAATTAGTTAATTTTGAACCAGTTCAGGTGTGGATGGGGTTTGAAATATTTGTCATGGGATATAATCCCAACTTGTGTTCTCAAATCACTTTTGGTTATTTGAGATTTTAAAACATAGTTTTTATTTTGCAATTTTTTTTGTTATACAAATGTTTTGGTTTCCTATGTTGTGGGCTTGGATTCATGCGTTGTTGTAGGTGAGTTCATTTTGAATCACTAAAAGTTTGGATACAATGTACCATTTAGGGTATTTTTATGTTATGTGTTGTAAATGCGGTGATAATGATAGTTGTGGGTGTCAACTTAAAATCACATGACATTGAAAATATAGCAAACATTTAAGGTAAATTCATTAAAAACAATTAGTGAATACATTAACCATGTTGTATAGATTTTGAAATTTTAATGCAATAAAAAATATTTTGAATTTTGATGTTCATAATGTTGCATTTGCAAAAAGTTTAAGGAAAATAATGTTATTTACTTTCCTTGAATTTTTTAATAAAAATATTTTGAAAAAAGATTATATATATATATTTCAAAAGGTATTTTTTTATTGGATAACTAATTGAGTAGATATAATTTAGTTATGAATATTCAAAGTTCAAAAACATGATTCCTAAAAGGGATATACAAATTAGGAATATAAATTTGTAACAATTATCAATTTTTTTATTCCAATGAAAAGTTAATGCCATATACTTTGGTATGCAATGGGTAAACATGAAAAAATAATAATGTATTGATTTTACCATTCTTTAGTGTGTTCCTTGTGGGTCCACCCAATCATACTTCATCTTGCAACATTTACCAAAAACGAAATGCTAACAATACGAATATATCAACCAATGGTAAATTAAACACATATAACAAGACCTTATGGTCTCTTAGAACCTAGCTCAGATGTTACCCAACCATTTTGCATCACAATATTCTAAAATTTGATCACCATAATATAGAGGCCAACAATATGTTCCTCACCTACCATATCCCAACATAGTTTCACATCACCATGTTAATCATATTGGGCCTTGAAATTGGAATAGTAAAAAGGTCATTTCATGTGCAATTGTTTTAATTTGGGAGCATTAATAATAAAGTGGTGCACCCAATCATGTTCTCAAAAGGGACCATCTAATCCATTATAAACCAATGTAATAATACAAGAAGTAGACTCAACTTAAGACTCTAAGGTTGACCCTTTTAACATAACTTTTAGCTAGTATTAAAGAAAGAACTTGAGCCTTGGTTCCTAGATTCAAGAGTTATGTGGCATGTCGCTAGTGATTCATCTCAATTCTCTAACATGAATGACCAATACACAATTACCATCATTTAGATTGGTGGTGAGTAAGTTGTGTCAATAACAACCACTAGTTTCATACATTTTTCTATTGATAATGGGGAAGTAAATATATGGGATGTTTAATTTGTGCTCATGCTTACTAAAAATGTATTATTTGTAGGCCAAATTGCAATCAAGGCTACCCTTTGTTGTTTGACCAAGTTCAATGCCTTGTCTATGAAAGGCCCAAATTAGTTGATAAAAATATTAGAGATCCTTCTAATGGATTGTATTAATATTTAATCCTTGACCCTGAATTTAAATTGTGAGCCATTAAGTTTCCTAATGTTGTTGTATTTTGGCATTGGAGGTTTCACCACCTTCATACTCATAATGTGTGGTTTATGGGACACACAAAAAGCATAGCACATGGAGTTCCACTCATGCTTGAGAATTTGTGAAAACTACCATGAAGGTATGCAATTTTGAAACAAGATCTCAAGAAATCTAAACAACAAGCCACATTGTTGTTTTCTATAGTTAATTTTAAACTTTGCAACATCGTCCACCCATCATCTTTTGGCATAACACAAGATTTAATCACATGTAAATTTTGTGATAAATTATTGTGATAAATTGTGAAATAATTTATCACAAGATTTGTGTCATGTATGGTCATAAAAGTAGGGAATACCTACCCAAGGAGTTTATGATCACATTTCTTCAAGATGTAGGCATCCATCACAAGTGGACATTTGAACATAATATACATAGCTATAATAGTGTATTAAAATCAAAGAACTAGGTGTTGTTTGATGAAGAAGCTCATTCAATGGTCTTGGAGCCCCCACCCTGGGTCCTTTTGTTGAAAGCTATGAACATGGAAAATTACTTGATAAATTGACCACCCATTAGAGCAAATTCTTGGATGTTTCTATTCTAAAAGTTGTATGGTACATCTATGTGAGAGCACATTATGGGGGGGGGGAGGAGGTTAAGATTGTTGTCACATTGTATTGTTTTTCAAGGGTCCCATGTTTGACTTTCAACCATGTCATTATTATAAAGGATTTTCACAATGTTTTTGCATATTATGATAGGTCAAAACCCAAAGAAGTCAAATGAAAAAAATGAAAAAATATTTATCTTATATGATGTGATGTTAAAATATATTTGTGCCAAAGAAATATATATCACATCATATTAGAAAATTCAAATGTATTCAAGAAAGGATGAATGCATTTTTAATCTTTATGAAATTTGTAATATCTACAAAACATTGTGATTCCATATGATTGGAATAAGTTTTTGAACCATGTGAAAAGTTTGATAATTATCATATCACAAATTGATGTTTTTCAAGGTGATGGCCATATGTGATAGATTAACATTTTGACAAATAATTGTTTTGAAAGGGACGATGACAAGATATGCGAGGTGGAACATTTTTTTCAATTTTCATTTCAAACATTTTTTGGTTGACTAATTCAAACCCAAACCTAATGCAATCCCCAAAAAAAAACTCTATTATACACATATACCATAAATATACCCATTATTCCTTGAATTTAATTAATTAATTATCAACTAATATTAGATAAAATTAACTTTGTGAAAATCAAAATATCAAACTCAAACATTAAATATAACAAATTTTGTAGGTGTATATAGACATGTCATGAAATTGTTGAAGTTGACCCCCCCCCCCCCCCCCCCCCCCCTTTTTTTTCCACCTCTTTTTTTTTTTTTTTTTTTTTTATTTTTTTTTTTTTTTTTTTTTTTTTTTTTTTTTAAAAACACAAAAACACAACACAAAAAAACAAAAAAA
>Ga0116227_10016356_pt1 | contig 10671 bp, 9 predicted proteins | sample S1TSphgellanicum_FD_89693 | JGI IMG/M metagenome (GOLD analysis project Ga0116227, IMG submission 89693) | Host-associated microbial communities from peat moss isolated from Minnesota, USA - S1T2_Fb - Sphagnum magellanicum MG | ecosystem: Host-associated > Plants > Peat moss > Unclassified...
AAGGGCGCGAAGGTGCGGATGAACGGCATGAAACGCGCCAGGATGATGGTGATGCCGCCATAGCGCTCGTAGAACGCATGGGCCTGGTCGAACGCGCGCTTGTTGAAGAAGCGCGAGTCCTCCCATTGGAACACCTTGGGGCCGAAATAGCGCCCGATCTGGTAGTTGCACTGGTCGCCCAGCACCGCCGCCACCAGCAGCACCGCCACCGCCAGCGGCAGGTTCATCAGCCCGGCGCCGCACAGCGCCCCGACGATGAACAGCAGCGAGTCGCCCGGCAGGAAGGGCATGACCACCACCCCCGTCTCCACGAACACGATCAAGAACAGCAGCGCGTAGACCCACAGCCCGTAGTGCTGCACGAAGGCCTCCAGGTGCTTGTCGACGTGCAGGATGAAATCGATGAGAAAACTGACCAGTTCCATAAATGTCCTTGTGGCCGGCATTATCCCTGCGGGGTCATGGCCGCCCGCCTAGAATCCCTGCGTGAACGCCGTTCTTTCCTCTTCCCCCCGCCGCCCGATCCGCGAATTGCCCGACGAGCTGATCAGCCAGATCGCCGCGGGCGAAGTGGTGGAGCGCCCGGCCTCGGTGGTGCGCGAGCTGGTGGACAACGCACTGGACGCGGGCGCCACCCAGGTCACCGTGCGGCTGCTGGCCGGCGGTGTGCGCCTGATCTCGGTGGAGGACGACGGCGGCGGCATTCCGCGCGAAGAGTTGCCGGTGGCCCTGAAGCGCCACGCCACCAGCAAGATCGCCAGCCTGCAGGAGCTGGAGTCGGTGGGCACCATGGGCTTTCGCGGCGAGGCCCTGGCCGCCATCAACTCCGTCGCCGAACTCGCCCTGCTGTCGAGGACGGGCGGCCAATCGAGCGCCTTCTTCCTGGACGGCCGCAGCGGCGAGCTGAAACCCGCGGCGCGCGGCACCGGCACCACGGTCGAGGTCAAGGAGCTGTTCTTCAGCACCCCGGCGCGGCGCAAGTTCCTCAAGACCGACGCCACCGAGCTGGCCCACTGCATCGAGGCCGTGCGCCGCCACGCGCTGGCCCGGCCCGATGTGGGCTTTGCGATCTGGCACGAGGGCAAGCTGGTCGAGCAGTGGCGTGCCTGCCCCGGCGCGGCCGGGCGCGACCAGCGCCTGGCCGACGTGCTGGGCGCGGAATTCATCGAGCAGTCGGTCGCGGTCGACTACGGCACCGGCGGCGCGGTGCGCGTGAGCGGCCGCGCCGGCATTCCCGACGCCGCGCGCTCGCGCGCCGACCAGCAGTTCTGCTACGTCAACGGCCGCTATGTGCGCGACAAGGTGCTCACCCATGCGGCGCGCAGCGCCTACGAGGACGTGCTGCACGGCCAGCGCCAGCCGGTCTACGCGCTGTATGTGGAGATCGACCCGGCACGGGTGGATGTGAACGTACACCCCACCAAGATCGAGGTGCGCTTCCGCGACAGCCGCGAGGTGCACCAGGCCGTGCGCCACGCGGTGGAGAGCGCGCTGGCCGCGCCGCGTGCCGCGGCGGCAGCCGCCCTGCCGCCGGCCGCCTCCACCAGCGCTTTCTTTGAATCGAATCGGCCCGCGGCGCCCATCCCCTGGTCGCAGACAGCTATTCATTTGGGAGCAAACAGGGTCTCGGACCTGGGCGCGCTGTGGCAGCCCTCGGCGCCCGCCCGGGGCAGCGCGGAATCCACCGAACCCGCCATGCAGGCCTGGACGGCGCCGCAGCAGCCCACACCCAGCACCGCGGCCCCCGCCAGCCCGGCCCTCGCCACGGATGCCCTGCCCCCCGGTGACTGGCCGCTGGGCCGCGCCATCGCGCAGTTGCAGGGCATCTACATCCTGGCCGAGAACAGCCAGGGCCTGGTCATCGTGGACATGCATGCGGCGCACGAGCGCATCGTCTACGAGCGGCTGAAGCTGCAGATGGACAGCGCCGCGGACGGACGAGGGATGGCCAGCCAGCCGCTGCTGATCCCGGCCACCTTCGCCGCCACGCCGCAGGAGGTGGCCACCGCCGAGGCCGGCGCCGAGGCGCTGAAAACCCTGGGCCTGGAGATCACGCCGTTCTCGCCCAAGACCCTGGCGGTGCGCGCCGTGCCCAGCTCGCTGGCCCAGGGCGACGCGGTCGAGCTGGCCCGCAGCGTGCTGGCCGAACTGGCCCAGCACGACGCCAGCACCGTGATCCAGCGCGCGCAGAACGAGCTGCTGGGCACCATGGCCTGCCACGGCGCGGTGCGCGCCAACCGCAGGCTCACGCCCGACGAGATGAACGCGCTGCTGCGCCAGATGGAGGAAACCGAGCGCTCCGACCAGTGCAACCACGGCCGGCCGACCTGGCGCCAGATCACCCTGCGCGAACTCGACAGCCTGTTCCTGCGCGGACGCTGAGCGCCTCGGACTGCGGCGTCAGGCCGCGTACCACAGCACCGCGAAGAAATGGCAGACCGTGCCCGCCAGCACGAACAGGTGCCAGACGAAATGGCTGTAGCGCCAGCGCGAGTCGGCCACGAAGAACAGCACGCCCGCGGTGTAGGCCAGCCCGCCGGCCACCAGCCAGGCCAGGCCGGCCGCGGGGATGCTGTGCACCAGCGGCTTGATGGCGATCAGCACCAGCCAGCCCATGGCCAGGTACAGGCCGGTGGAGAGCAGGGGGTGCGACATCCGGCTGGTGGCCTTGAGCGCCACGCCCAGCAGCGCCAGGCCCCAGACCAGGCCGAACAGCGTCCAGCCCCAGGTGCCGCGCAGCACGCCCAGCGTGAACGGGGTGTAGGTGCCCGCGATCAGCAGGTAGATCGCCGAATGGTCCAGCACGTTGAAGACCTGCTTGGCCCGCCCGCGCGGCAGCGCATGGTAGACGGTGGAGGCGCCGTACAGCAGCACCATGGTCAGCGCGAAGACGGTGGCGGCGATGCTGAAGGCCGCATCGCCGCGCCGCAGCGCCGAATAGGCCAGCACCGGCGTGCCGGCCAGGGCCAGCAGCAGGCCCATGCCGTGGCTGATGCTGTTGGCGATTTCCTCGCCCAGGGTCTGGGGGCGCTCCAGCACGGCGGCATTCGCATTCATGGCTGGCATCTTACCGGCCCCTCCCCCGCGCCCGGGCCACGCTTTGCACAACTTCACAGTCAGGTTACGCGCTCTGACGCGAAGCGCCGCCTTGCGTGAACTTCCGGCCCCGTTCTTGCTCTGTCAACGCCATGGCCCGTCGACATCTCCTTGCAAGCCTCGCCTGCGCCCTGGCCGTCTCGGCCGCGCTGAGCGGCTGCACCACTCTCGACGAAAAGCAGCGCGCCTGGATCTTCCAGCCCGGCGACCGCAGCTGGGGCGGCCTCACCTCCGAAGGGCTGGAGGATGTCTGGATCGAGTTCCCGTCCCGGGTCTCGGGCCAGGGCGCGCGGCTGCATGGCCTGTGGCTGGCGGCCGCCGACGAGGCCACCCGGCCCGACGCGCCGGTGCTGCTGTACCTGCATGGCGCGCGCTGGAACGTCACCGGCTCCGCGCCGCGCATCCGCCGCATGCAGGAGCTGGGCTTCTCGGTGCTGGCCATCGACTACCGCGGCTTCGGCCAGAGTTCGGCCGGGCTGCCCTCGGAAGCCACGGCGGGCGAGGACGCGCGCGCCGCCTGGGACTGGCTGGCCGCCCGCTACCCGCAGCGGCCGCGCTACATCTTCGGCCACTCGCTGGGCGGGGCCATCGCCATCGAGCTGGCCACGGCGGTGAACGACGAGCGCGGCACCATCGTGGAAGGCACCTTCACCTCCATCCCCGACGTGGTGAGCACCATGAAATGGGGCTGGCTGCCGATCGGCGGCCTCATCACCCAGCGCTTCGAGTCGGTCAAGCGGGTGCCCAACGTCGGCTCGCCGCTGCTGGTGGTGCATGGCTCGGACGACAGCGTGGTGAAGCCCGAACTCGGGCGCCAGCTCTACGAGGCGGCCAGGGGCCCCAAGGAGTTCGTGCTGGTGACCGGCGGCTCGCACTACAGCACCAATGCGGTGGGGCAGGCGCAGTACCGTGAGGCGCTGCACCGGCTGTTCGGACTGGATAGCCCGAATCTGAAGATGGCGGGCCCCTGAGCCTGAAGCGGGGTCGGCCGGCCCCGCCGCGCGGCTTGCCGGCTACTGCCGCACCGCCTGCGCCAGCGCAGCCCAGGCCTTGAGCGTGAGCGGGTGCGTGAAGCCGGCCGAGGCCACCGGGTGCGAGGACAGCTTGACCACCACCATCTCGGCCGCCGGGTTGATGTGGATCATCTGGCCGTGGATGCCGGCCGCCTCGTAGGCGCCATCGGCGTTGTGCAGGATCCACCACTGGTTGCGGTAGCTGTAGCCGGGGCGGAACGGCATGCCGCCGGCCTTGAACTTCTCGCGGTCGCCACCCTTGGCGGTGTCGTCGATCACGGCCTTGTCGAAGATCTTCTGGCCGTTGTAGCTGCCGCCCAGGCGCAGCATCTCGCCAAAGCGAGCCAGGTCGCGCGCCGTGGCGTTCAGGCCCGCGCCCTGCAGCGGCGTGCCCACCGAATCCACCATCACATAGGCATCCTCCTCCATGCCGAGCTTCTGCCAGATGTTCTCGCTCATGAGGTCGGCCCAGTGCCGGCCGGTGACGCGCGAGACGATCCAGCCCAGCACCTCGGAGTGCACCGTGCGGTAGGTGAAGCCCGCGCCATGCTCGCCTTCCTTCTTGAGCGTCTTGAGGAAGTCGTAGACATTGCCCGGCCCCTGGTAGCCCGGCGGGCGCGGCAGCAGGCCGCTGGCCCAGCTGTAGCCGAAGATCTCCGTCGTGGGGTCGGTGTAGACCTCGCGAAAGCGCACCGCGCCGGTCATGTCCATCACCTCGCGCACCTTCATGTCGCCCCAGGCGCTGCCGGCCAGCTCGGGCACGTATTTCGTCACCAGGGCCTGGTCGTCGATCCTGCCGTCGTGCACCAGCTGCGCGGCCATCAGGCCGGTGAAGGACTTGGTGACCGAGAACAGCAGGTGCGGCGTGGACGGCTTCATCTGGTTGTCGTAGCGCTCGTACACCACGCGGCCCTTATGCAGCACCACGATGGCATCGGTGTAGGTGGCCTTGAGCCAGTCGGCCACCGTGATCTTCTGGCCCTTGTCGTCCTCGAACACATAGCCGTCCAGCGGCTTGGGCGCGGCCGGCAGCGCGGAAGCCGGCGTGGAGCCGCGGCGGATGTTGTGCGTGGGCGAGAGCTCGCGCAGGTGCTGCACGGCCCAGCGCAGCTGCGGATATTTGTAGGAGTTGCCCAGGTCCACGCGCTGCTCGGGCGTGGGGGGAAAGGTGCTCATGTAGCCCAGCCTGTCCAGCGTGACGGACTCGGGCGGCGGCAGCTGCGGTGCCTGCGCGCCGGCGGGCAGCGCGGCCAGGAGCGGGAGCATGAGCGCGGCGCCCATCACAGTGGACCGTGTCCAGCGCGCGGCGCGCGGCAGTCGGGGGTGGGGGTGAGGCATGGGCTGTCTCCTGATGTTGTATGTCGTGAGGGGGATGGATGCGGGTGCCCGAGGGGCATGCACCGATTATGGGCACGCAGCGCCGCCGCGGCGCCTAGGGATACACCTTGCACGGCCTGTCGCCGCAGCGACTCGCCGGACGGGGCTCCGGCCGCGCCGGGGCTGATCTGGTACCCTCGGCCGCATGTCCGGTTCCTCTCCCGCCCTGATGGGCAACAGCCGCGCCGCCGCGATGCAGCCCGGCCTGGTCGTGCTGGTCCTGTCGCTGCTGCTGGGCATCCAGCCGGTCACCACCGACCTGTACCTGCCCGCGCTGCCGGCCTTGACCGAAGGCTTCGGCGCGCCGCTGGCGCAGGCCCAGCTCACGCTCACCGCGCTGCTGCTGGCCTTCGGCAGTTCGCAGCTGATCTGGGGCCCGCTGTCCGACCGCTTCGGCCGCCGTCCGATCCTGCTGTGCGGCCTGTCGGCCTACACCCTGGCCGCGGTCGGCGGCGCGCTGGCGCCGTCCATGGCGCTGCTGATCGTCTGGCGCACGGTGCAGGGCGCGGCCATGGGCGCGGCCGTGATGGGGGCGCGCGCCATCGTGCGCGACCTGTACAACCCCGAGACCGGCGCGCGCGCCATGTCGCGGGGCCTGTCGGGCCTGGGCGTGATCGCCTGCCTGTGCGTGCCGCTGGGCGGCCTGCTGGCCGATGCCTTCAGCTGGCGCGCGGCCCTGCTCGCGCCGGCGGTGTTCGGTGCGCTGGCGCTGGTGCTGGTCGCGCTGCGCTTCACCGAGACCGTGCCGCAGCGCAACCCGCGCGCGCTGCAGCCGGCCATGCTGGTGCGCACCTGGGGCGCGATCCTGCGCCATCCGACCTTCCTTGCATTCTCCTGCCTGACCATCGCGTCCTACGGCGGCCTGTTCACCTTCCTGGCGTCCTCGTCCTTCGTGTTCATCAAGGTGCTGGGCTTCTCGCGCACGCAGTACGGCCTGGTGATGTTCTCGGCCTCTTTCGTCTACATCTGCGGCACCGTGCTGTGCCGCTTCCTGCTGCCGCGCTTCGGCGTGCGGCGCGCGGTGGCGATCGCCGGCGGCGTGACGCTGGCCGGCGGCACGCTGATGGCGGCGCTGGCGTTCGCGGGCCTGCGCGGCGGCTGGGCGATCGTGCTGCCCTTCTGGCTGTTCATGCTGGCCCACGGCGTGCACCAGCCCTGCGGGCAGAGCGGCGCCGTGGGCCCGTTCCCGCAGGCCGCGGGGGCGGCGTCGGCGCTTAACGGCTTTCTGATGATGCTGGCGGCCTTCGCCATCGGCGGCTGGCTCGGCACGCATCTGGACGGCACGGTGTTTCCCCTGGTCAAGGGCATGTGGTTCTGGAGCATCTGCATCGCCCTGGCCGCCTGGACCCTGGTGCAACGGCATGGGGACCCGGCCCGCGCCTGAGGCGGCGCCCGCGCGCTGCCTGGCCCTGGCCGGCCCCACCGCCTCCGGCAAGACCGCCGCCGCCCTGGCGATCGCGGGCCGGCACGCGGTGGAAATCATCAGCGTCGACTCGGCCCTGGTCTACCGCGGCATGGACATCGGCACGGCCAAGCCCTCGCGCGAGGAGCTCGCGGCCGTGCCGCACCACCTGATCGACATCCGCGACCCGCTGCACGCCTACAGCGCGGCCGAGTTCGCCGCCGACGCGCGCCGGCTCATCGGCGAGATCAACGCGCGCGGCCGGCTGGCGCTGCTGGTCGGCGGCACCCTGCTGTACTTCAAGGCGCTGTTCGAGGGGCTGGACGCCATGCCGCCGGCCGACCCAGCGATCCGCGCCGGCCTGGAGGCCGAGGCGCGCGAGCGCGGCTGGCCGGCGCTGCACGCGGAGCTGGCACGCGTCGACGCGGCCACCGCATCCCGCCTGCCGCCCACCGACAGCCAGCGCATCCAGCGCGCGCTGGAGGTGTTCCGCGCCACGGGCCGGCCGCTGTCCGCCTTCCACACGGCCAACAACAGGGCGGACCACGCAGGCCCGCAGGGAGCTCCAGCCCTGATCTCCCTGGAGCCCGAGGACCGCGCCTGGCTCCACGCGCGCATCGCCGGGCGCTTCGACGCGATGCTGGCTGCCGGCCTCCTCGACGAGGTGCGGGCCCTGCGGGCGCGCGGCGACCTGTCGCCGCAGTTGCCGTCGATGCGCTGCGTTGGCTACCGCCAGGCCTGGGAGCTGTTCGACACGCTGCAGGGGCTGGAGCCGGACGGCGCGGCCGTGGCCGCACTGCGCGAGCGCGGCATCGCCGCCACGCGGCAGCTCGCCAAGCGCCAGCTCACCTGGCTGCGCTCCATGCCGCGGCGCCAGGTGGTGGCCTGCGACCGCCCCGGCGCGCTGGACCGGGTGCTGGCACTGGCCAAGGCACAGGTGGAGCCGCCCGCATGAGCCTGGCCGTGTCGGACCTGGGCAAACGCTATGGCGAGACGGCCGTGTTCAGCCATGTCTCGTTCGAGGTCGCCTCCGGGGAGTTCGTGGCCATCGTCGGGGAGTCAGGCGTGGGCAAGTCCACCCTGCTCAACTGCCTGGCAGGCCTGGACCGCTGGGACAGCGGTTCGGTGGTGCTGGACGGCACGGACCTCGGCACCCTGGACGACGATGCCCGCGCCCTGTGGCGCCGGCGGCAGGTGGGCTTCGTGTTCCAGGCCTTCCACGTGCTGCCGCATCTGGACGTAGCGCAGAACGTGGCGCTGCCGCTGATGCTGCTCGGCCGCCATGACGACGCAGGCGTGCAGGCCATGCTCGACGCGGTGGGCCTGCAAGGCCTGGGCGCGCGCCTGCCGCAACAACTCTCGGGCGGTCAGCTCCAGCGCGTGGCCATCGCCCGCGCACTCCTTCACCGCCCGAGCCTGATCCTGGCCGACGAGCCCACAGGCAACCTCGACCCGGCGACGGCCGCGAAGGTGATGGACGTGCTGATCGCGCAGACGCGGCTGCACGGCGCCTCTCTGGTGCTGGTGACGCATTCGGAGAGCGCGGGCGCGCGGGCGGACAGGCGGCTGAGGCTGCGAAGCGACGGGATTGCCTGAGGACGTGCTGACGATGTCTATCCCTGCCATCACCCGGCCCTTCGACAGGCTCAGGGCGAACGGGGTGAGTAGTGACCCGAGCTCTCCGAATCTCCCGCCAGCGCGGCCCCAGGAACGGGGCTTCCCCCTCACGGTGCGGACGCCTGCCAGGACGGCGCGCAGAGCGGCTCCGCGACGGCCACCGACCAGTACGCATAGTCCCACGCCTCCTCGAAGCCCGCACGGCGGTACAGGGCCTGCGCCGGGTTGCCGGCCTCGACCTGCAGGAACACGCGCTCGATGCCGCGCGCGCCGGCCTCCCCGGCCAGCGCGGCGAGGATGCCGCCCGCCATGCCCCGCCCCCGGTGGCTGGCCAGCGTGCGCATGCCGTGCACGCTGGCCCAGCCCTGGCTGTAGCTGCCCATGCCGGCGGCGACGGTGCGGCCGTTCTCGCGCACGCAGGCAAACACCGCATGCCGCGCGCGGCCGAGGATCTGCACGCGGCTGGCGCCATCGACCGGGTCGAAGCCCTCGCCGAGGAAGACGGCGCGCCAGCCGTCATCGGGCTGCGCCATCAATTCAACGCCGGCATGGCTGCCGAGGCGCCGCATCGCGTCCGCCGTGCCGGTGAAAGTCCGCGTCGGCTTGCCGGCGACCCAGCCGCAGCGCGCCAGCTCGGCGCGGACGGGGTCGAACGCGGCACGCGCGGGCACGCGGAAAACGGCGCTCAAGCCCTCCCGCGCGTAGCGCGCCATGATGGCGCGGACGACGGATGCATCCGCAACGTCAGCGGTTTCATGCGACAGCGGCACCGCGCTGTGCGCGCGGCCGACCGTGCCGTGGTCCAGGCCCAGCAGCCAGCCGCCCACCGTGGCCATGGCCTGCGGTGGCACCGCATCCAGCGTCGCGCGCTCGATGGCCTCGACGTCTTCGGCTGCCAGGGACATGGTCGTCAGGCCGAAACGAGTTGCGCGAAGCGCGCCAGGTCCACATTGCCGCCGCTGATGATCACGCCCACGCGCTGCCCGGCCAGGGGCAGGCCCGCATGGCAGGCCGCCGCGAAGCCCAGGCAGCCGGTGGGCTCCACCACCATCTTCATGCGCTCGGCGAAGAAGCGCATGGCTTGCACCAGCTGCGCGTCGCTCACCGTCAGCACATCGTCCACGTCGCGGCGGATCACGCCGAAGGTGTACTCGCCCAGATGCTGCGTCTGCGCGCCATCGGCAATGGTCTGCGGTGTGGCGATGCGCACGATGGCGCCGCTGCGGAAGGACTGCTGGCCATCGTTGCCCGCCTCGGGCTCCACGCCATAGACCTTGCAGCGCGGCGACAGCGCGCGCGCCGCCAGCGCGCTGCCGCTGAGCAGGCCGCCACCGCCCATGCAGACGAACAGGTGGTCGAGCTGGCCCACCTCGTCAAACAGTTCCTTGGCCGCCGTGCCCTGGCCGGCCATCACGTCCGGGTGGTCGTAGGGCGGGATCAGCGTCATGCCGCGCTCCTCGGCCAGGGCGCGGGTGATGTCCTCGCGGTTCTCGGTGAAGCGGTCGTACAGGATCACCTCGCCGCCGTAGCCGCGCGTGGCCTCCATCTTGGCCTGCGGCGCGTCGCGGGGCATCACGATGGCGGCCGGGATGCCCAGCAGCCGGGCCGACAGCGCGACCGCCTGCGCGTGGTTGCCCGAGGAGAACGCTGCCACCCCGGCCCGGCGCTGCGCCGGGCTGAACTTCGACAGCGCATTGAACGCGCCGCGGAACTTGAAGGCCCCCATGCGCTGGAAGTTTTCGCACTTGAAGAACAGCTGCGCGCCCAGCAGCGCATCGGCGGTGCGGGAACGCAGCACCGGCGTGCGGTGGGCCTGGCCGTGCAGCCGGCCGGCCGCGGCAAGAACGTCGTCGTAGGTGGGAAGCGTGAGCATGGAACAAGCTTAAACCATGCACGGCGCGGCCGGCACGGGGGCGGGCTCTCAGCGCGGCACCGCGAACCGCGCCCGCGCCGCCAGCGCCTCGCCGCGGGCGGCGCATCCCTCGATGTGGTCGTTCACCATGCCCATGGCCTGCATGAAGGCGTACACGGTGGTCGGGCCGACGAAGGTCCAGCCGCGTTTCTTCAGGTCCTTGGACAAGGCAACGGACGCGGGCGAACTCGGCATCGCCCGCAGCGCCTCGTGGGTGAGGCGCGCCGGCCGGTCCGCGGCGTCCGGCTCGAAGC
>Ga0116227_10016357_pt1 | contig 10670 bp, 5 predicted proteins | sample S1TSphgellanicum_FD_89693 | JGI IMG/M metagenome (GOLD analysis project Ga0116227, IMG submission 89693) | Host-associated microbial communities from peat moss isolated from Minnesota, USA - S1T2_Fb - Sphagnum magellanicum MG | ecosystem: Host-associated > Plants > Peat moss > Unclassified...
AAAAAAAAAAAAAAAAAAAAACATTCATTAACAAAACCAAGAAGCCTCCTAGGTTTTATATTCCTCCCCTTTTATGGTCTCCCTTGGTGGAGGTGCCACCCTAAACCCTAAAACTTTTAGCCCTACACCTAATTCCAACCTACCCCTTTTCCCTCCTGTACCCTGAGAACTGAATTTAGGTTTTCATGTGAAGACCCATCTGGTTCTCTTTTTCTTTTTTTTTAAATTTCTGATTCCGGTTCTCCTAGTCAGTTTTCACTTGGGTGAGAACCTTTAAAATTGGTTTTCAGCCCGGTTTTCACCCAAAATGAGAAACAGTTGGTTCTCAATGTGAGAACCGGCCTGAGAACTGGTTCACCCAGTGAGAACAGCCCCACACTGGCCTGGACCAAATGCTGGCCCCATTCTCAACTAGGTTCTCATCCCGGTTCTCACAATGAGAACTGATTGACACTTTTAAATGTGAGAACCGGACTGAAAACCGACCTCAGGTTCTCACATGATCTAAAACCGGTTATGAGAACCGGTTCAAATGTGTATATATATATGTATTTGAAAAACCGAACAGGTTCTCTCATAGATGTCAGATCCGGTTCTCAGAGTTCTCTGTATCATTTATTGGTTCCTCTTGTTCTTCTTCTCACTTGGGACTGCTACTCTTCTCCTGTTGCTATTACTGTTCTCCCATTATTACTGTTCTCTCTTTATTGGTATTACTATTCTCTTTATTACTATTACTTTTTTCCCATTGCTCTTATTCTTTTCCTGCTGCTGTTACTTTTCTCAGATGGTGTTGCTCTTTCCGTGTAATGAAGTCATTTAATTATTAATTATTTAATTGATTTTAATTAATGAAAATTTTAATAATCAGGTTGTGAAAACTGTTGTATATATGAGAACCGACTTATCTGAGAACCAGGTGAGTTTGAGAAAAATAAAAATTTGATAACCTGATCGGTTCTCACCAGCCCAATAATATCTATATATTAGAGAACCAATCAGGTTCTCATAACTTCATGAGAGAACCAGAACTGGCCTGTTTTCACAAAAAAGTAAGAACCGCCCAACACTAGTCCAGACCCTACCACCATTCAATTTACTTGTCTTATCGTCCATGGATCACATATCAACAAAGGGGGCAAACAGTCTCAAGGTCTCAAATAGAGATGGAGATAGAGCCATGTGGCCTCACCAGCATCCAGTAGTTAAGGACCATGCTCATAGCCTCCTCAACCAAAGGTGGCAAACACTACAAAAGGAATAATGTTTGCCACAAAAGGTCTTGAGCACACCCAACTAACTCGCATCCTACAACTGCCATTTTGAATAGTGATAGTGGATCTGTAATGAAAAGCTAGTGACAACAGCATCCGGCATGAGAGGGAATGTAGGTTGAGTTTGTTGCTACTTATCCATTTTCCCAAGGGTGGTACAAAGAGGGACAATGTGAGGGGATGGATAATATGACCCAACACCCACCAGTACACCATCCATTGGGAAACCAGTTATGGCTCTGTAGTTCTTGGATGAACCACAACTGATTTCACCTTGACAATCTATCCTGTAAACCATCCAACTTTCATCCCACAACTGATTTCACCTTGGTAATCTATGCTGTAAACCATCCAACTTTCATCTCACACTACCTCGATAATTCCCTATGTAAATGGGTAAATATCACAAGTAAAAATAGGTAGGCAATGTAAGTGGCTATCATGTATGTAGGTAGGGAGGTTCATAAAGTGAAACACTTGGTGACTAATAGGTAAGTAGATACATGCAAATAGTTAATACATAGCCAACCATGATGGTTAGTTAAGGGACAAAAAGTGTTTCCAGTCCACATACCAACCGTCCTGCATGGGATGCTGGTGGCTGCTGCTGGTTTGCTCTGGCTGTGAGGGAGTGACATCTGTGAGTAGGTTTTACTAAGTTGGTGGTCTCCCTGGACCACAACAATAGGACCACAAAGAACGCACTCCATATCTGTTATGTGCTGTAGGAAGAAATGGAGGAGACTAAATGTGTAAGGGAAGGCTCTAACAGAATTGAGGAGATTTTAAAGGTGGCTTGCCTTGAAAGCTAGTTAGAATACGCTTTACAAACTACCTGCAAATACAAAGGAAAATTTAGGTTAGATTTCATCATTTGTTTTCAAATCCTTGGGCAAAAATGTATATTTGTATCTGAACAAAGTTGTAAGATGGGTATTGAATTGCTTCAAAATAGTAAGTCATGCATGAATATACAACAAAAACCTTCCACAAAATCTGAGCCATCAAATTCATGGTAGACCATCATCATAACATGGAGGTGAATACATCCATAGTTATACAGACCTCAAAAACATCTAATAAATAATTCCAGCACACAAAAGACTCATTCGTTAATGATGCATTAAGTTATGAATTTTGCAGATACCTTTGCTCTTGGTGTAGCTGGGTCAAATGCAAATGCTCAGGCAGTTAGGGCAAAGTAAGAGTAGTGATGGTAACCAAGGCTTTGACGAAGAAGTAGGAATGGTTTGCCATTGAAATTGCTTAGGTTGTAGGTAAATTGCTTTTGAGACTTGAATCATCCCTTCAAAAGGTGTATACATTATATATCATTTGTAGCCTAACAAGTTACACAGTTAGCTTATTTGATTGTCATCCCACTATAAAGTCTTTCCGGAAGATTCAGAACATGACAGATATGGTAGGCCACAAAGGGACAAGACTTACACTTACACTCTTCAAGGCCCAAACAGGACATGTGAAGAATTCAAGCATTTGGTTCAAATACAGAAGACACACCCAGGCATGTCAGTCTGGTGACACAGAAAGTTGGAAATTGGAAGCTTAAAGGTTGAGTAACTTAACACAGACTCTCATTCAAAAAGAGCCAAGATGGCTTTACTCACAAGTTATTGACAACACATCTTTAGACCTTCTTCCTGAAGCCTCCTCCTACCTTCTCAAAGCAAATAACTGTACTATGCCACAAGCTCATTGGCATTCCAAACATTTGTGAACCTTTTTTGTTATACACTTAGAAAAACCCTGACAATTCAAGCCTGTCAGAATTCCTAAGTAATATAGCCTTGCTAACCAATCTGCCTCTCAAAGGATTTTCGTACCTTAGTGGTCAGTGCCCCAACTCACGTATGGGAACACTTTGATTATACATTAAGCATTTGTGTGCTGTGTTATACACTCCGGAAACCCTCACCCCCAAGCATAAAATGATCGTCAGGTTTTGATGGCAGGTGCTTCCCAGGTGCTTACATTAGCACCTTTTTTGAAGTCCTGGGGCATTTGCCCTAGAGTAGCCAGGCCGGTCACCGAACAGTTAGTGTCTCAGAGGTCTGCGAATTTCTGGAGAGTGCTCCTTTGAATTTCATGCCCAGAAAGGAATTGTAGCCCCACTATTTTCGCACCCACAGAAAGTTAAATCGTTGAAAATGATGAAGAAATGAGTCAGATGTGACCCTCCAAAGGGGGGGGGGTTGAAATGGTGGAAACGAAAAACGACCGCACACTTGGAAGACTATTACCGAACACCCAAAAAAACATTTTAATGTCGCTCTATTGCCTTTATGATTGAAAGATGATTTGTAAATTATAAGGTTGCGCTCTTATAGCACTTTAAATCACTTAAATTGAACAAGAAATGAGAAAGTTATGAGCATTGAAAGTAAGAGGGGTAGAAGAGAAGAAAAACGCGATTTATAACTTGGAAAAGCTTATTTCTCTTCTTGCTCTTCGATAATTACTCATTTGCCTCTGCTGTTCAAAGACGAATTGAAGAGCTCAAGTTCGCGCTCCCATAACGTTTTAAATCAGTCAAAAGATATTAATAAAATGTTCGGTCATAGGTGGTGTTCGGTCATAGGGAAGGTGACCCTAGTGCGACAATATGTGCATGGAAGTGAAAACAGTGAAGTGAGATATTTAATGAAAACAGTTTTTATTTAATATAACTATTGTAAGTAACAATGATAATTTTTATTTATTTATATTGTGTATTGAAAATACAATGTATTGATACATATATTTCATCATGCATTATGTCATATGTGTTATCATCATAAATCCCACGGTACATATGTATTGTGTAAGCAAGGGTGAGAATATTTTCAAAATGATTGCATGAATAAAGGCTACCATGATTTTAGTCCTTTCTAGTACTTTGGTTATTATTAGATAATTGCTAATGTATTAAAAAAATATCAATACACTAATTTTTTTTCAAAATACATGGATAAGAGGTTATCAAATTTTCAAATTTGTAGGTGGGGTAAAATAATTGTTAATTTAATATTTAAAAAACACTAATCTAGAGTCAACACATGATGTGAATAATACATTGAATATATTATTAATAAGTCACATTTGAAAAATAGATGGCTACATATGAAAACTTGACACCTAATATACATTTTTAATCACCTTTCAATTATAACTAAATATTGTTTACCATGTGTTTTTGATACACTAAGGATTCTTCAACATGTTTAAACATAGGAAAAGCAAATATTTATAAATTATAAATGGACAAAAGGTTATCACATTTCCAAGTTTATGGGTAAAATAAAATAGTTGTCTTGAAATGCATCAATATGTTATTGACACATGGTGTGAACAATACATTGAGTGAATTATTAGTATTTCACATTTGATTAAGAAATGGTTGCATATGAAGAATTAACACATGGTATAAATTTCCCACCATTTTAAAACTATAATCAATTATTATTTGCAATGTGTTTTTGATACATTAAAGATTTTTTCAACATTGTTTAGATGTAAGAAGGGCAGGGAATTTTTTTTAATGTGGCTACAAAAAGTTGTCACATTTCCAAGTTTATGGGTAAAGTAAAATCAATGTTAATTTGATTTTAAAACATCAATACACTAACAAACACATGTTGCATGAACAATAAATTGAATGTTTTACAAGTACTCCACGCTTGAAAAATAAATGACTACATATAAAATTTAACCTTGTTATATGTTTCCTACCACTTTTTGATTTTAACTTGTTGATATTTACATTTTTCAATTTATTTTAAATATTTGTTGAACTTTCAACGAGGATTATTTTGGAAATTAGGGTGTGAATCACATTTTTCAAGCTTTTGCAAATCAAATTACATGAACTTTTTTTTCACATGTTCTTTTTGTGTTATTCCAAATGTGTTTTAGAACACACTTTTGACATTTTTACAAAGTTCTCACGTGTCATTGTGACTTAATTTTATGGAAGTGAAGGATTTACCTTATTATTAGCCTATAAGATTAAAATTATGTTGATTATCACAAATTTCAATGTAAAATGCATAGGAACTAATATCTTTTACAATGGTTTTTACATGCATGAAAGGGAAATTATTACATTAGTATGAACATAACCATCAAATTGAATTATAGGCATTGGAACGAGTAATTCAAACTATGACGCACTCTCAAGCTCCTTGATAGACTAAAATGTGAATCTAAGGTGAAAACAATGGAAGGATAAAAAATTAAAGCACGCTCTCTAACTCACAACACTTTGGGGGTAAAAGGGTGTGCTAAAACTCCGGGATGGGGATTAGGACGAATGGTAAGTGGGTGACTTATTCATGTGGACCTACACAAACCAAACAACAAGTTTGTTAGTACATAGTTGGAACATTTTTGATACATAGACGAGCCATGAACAAACACAAACTCACAAGATTCACCATGGCCTGGATTTAAGGGAAGCCACCACCTTCCCCTTATAATATTCTCTGCACCTGGCCACAAGGCCAGCACCCAAATGTCATTTTGTCCTAGGACTCCCAAGTTGAGAGTTTCGAAATTCCCTAAACTAGGACTTTCGCAACTTTGGATGCTCATAACTTCTTATGCAGACCTTCGATTGAAACAAGGTCTAAAGCAAAGTTCTAGTCCTCATCAAGAGCTTTCCAATGATATGTCACACACCACTACACGCAAGTAAATCGGGGCGATTCTTGATTTTTAGTGGTTGGGAGTCAAATTGGCAATTTGACTCCTGACCTTTCTTTTGGCCATAACTTATGCCTTAAGTACCCAAATGGGTCATGCGAACCCATTTTAGACATCTACATTCCAAATTTTTTTTAATGATATAAGAAATTATTTAATCCAATGAGTTTTGACCCTTGCAATCGCCCTCTAAAAATTCAAGAGGAATCCATTGGGATTCTAATTCCCAAAGTGAGACCTCACTTGAGAATGTGGGGGTTCATTCCCTCACACTTTCCTACACTCCCAGGAGTATGAAATGTGACTCCCGGTCTTCATTCTTGGCCCACACCTTTGTAAGCCCTTGCCTTGGTTGCAAGCCACCCAAGGTTAGGATCGTAACAAACTATGTATTATGCACATATAGGTGTGATGTTCACCATCTTATGAATTAATTATATCATTTTGTAAACATGAAGAATGCGATTAGTTTTTTTTGGAATGTAATTTATGCCCATAGGTTTTAGTTACAAACAACATAAATGATTAAGATCCACTACAAAAGTCAAATTACATGCAACCATAGTTGCAAATGACATGGATTATGGATGAAAGAAAAAAAATCAATAAAATATGATTTTATCCTTTGAATGACCATATGTGTATTGTCATTTGCGACTACCATGGGACTTTTTTGGTCAACAATAAAAGTGAATGACATGTTGCCATGTGTCAACAATTTTTATTATTTTATTTTTTAATGTAATATTAGAAAACAATCTAGGATGTCCATTTATATATTCACAACCTACTACTTAAACCTTGGTTGAACTAAAATTTGGCTAAACAAAACCAAAATTTGACTAAATTAAAATTTGGCTCAACCTTAACTAAATTAAACTTTGATTCAATTTTGAAGAAACAAAATTTGGTTCAATTTTGACTACAATAAAACTTGGTTAAACATTGGCTAACAAAAATTTGGCTCAATATGGGCTAAAACTTGGTTAAACTAAAAATTCATTAAACTTTAGTTAAATTTTTAAATGGTTTAAATTTGGCTAAACTAAAAGAAATTGGTAAACCTTGGCTAAACCTTGGTTAAATTTTAAAATGACAAAAATTTGACTAAACCAAAAACATTAGCAAACCTTGGTTAAACTTTTAATGGCTAAACTTTGGTTTAATTTTTTTTAATTAACAAACCTTGGCAAAATTTTAAAATTTGGCTAAGCTTTGGTTACATTAAAAAGGACTAATTTTTAGCTAATTTTTAAAACATTGATTGAACTTTGGCTAAAACAAAAGGCTAGATTTTGGTTAAGTTAAACCTTGGTTAAAATTTGTCTAAACAAAAAAATAGCTAAACATTGGTTGAACAATTTTTTTGTTGAAACATGGTTAAAATTGAATAAACAAAAACTTGACTAAATATAAACTAGTTAAGATCATGTTTAAACTTAAGTCACATGGCACTTAAACCACACCATGTGGCATTTATTTAAGTTAGTTGTAGACTTAAACCAAAGTATGTGTCACCTAGGCTAAATTAGTAAATAACATATGTACACATAAATTATAAATATATATTTTTAATGTATTCATAATATACACATAATATGCCATAAATACAAGCCAAATATGATTATGATAAATTTATAAAAACATACCCCTATTATATTTATAATAAACTTTGATACATCCCATGAGGGTAGCTGGTCCACCCCATAGTGGTGCAATTAATTTTGATCACTACTACAACTAATGTGACATATGTGTCCTTTTTTGGATGAAAACCATATTATTATAAATTGTCCAAATGAAAGGTTGAAAAAAAATAGTTGCAATTTTGCAACATATTCACAAGAATGACCAAACTTTTCAAACAATTGCAAAAATGACCTAAACTAATCATAAGTGATTAATAATCACATGTAATCACAAATAAAATGGTTGCATATGACACAATTTCTTTTAGATGAATAACATCGTGTTAGGGACATGTGAGTTAAACAAAAACATGTTCCTCATTAAGCAAAATGTTAAGGTGTTATTTAAAAATCAGTTCACAAACATACCAATTACACAAGAACAATGTGAAAAGTGTGTGTGTGTGAGTCCAACAAAACATTGACTCAATGTTTTACTATTAAGAAATTGGGGTAGAGGTGGATGGTGGTCTCATTAGGCAAAAAATGTCTTTCATTTTTGGTATCCAAACACCATGTGGCAAAAGGAGATGTTTGAACATGGGTGCCAAAACGGTGTTGTAATTGATACAACCTTTGGGACAAATGAGAAAAAGGTGATACATATATTCTAATACTTAATACATGCATGTGATTTAATACAATGGTATATATATAATTCAATACAATTGAAACATCAATAAGATTGATCAAGGGACATAAGTAAATACATGTAAAAATTTGCAAATGTAAATAAATCAATTGAACCTTCATTATATATCATGTCAATGTTTAATTAACATTGCCTTCGAGTATTTTCTTTTCACGTCATAATACATTAATGTATTAATCTATTATGAATTGTGGCAATTCCCTTTTTATACCATGATGTTGTTTATCGCAACCCTAACCTTGGTCACGAATAGCTTTGGGTTCGCGACCAAGGCAAGGGCTTGCAAGGTTGCAGGCCAAGAGGGAAGCCTGGGAGTGAAAGAAAGTGTGAGGGAATGAACCCTCACACTCCCAAAGGAGCTTCCATTTTGGGAATTGGAGTCCCGGTGGACTCCTAATTATTTAGAGAGTAATTACAAGGGTCAAAACCCAATGGCTCAAGGAGTTATTTTTACCATTGGAAAAATAGTGAACGTAAATGTCTAAAATGGGCTCACATGACCCATTTGGACATCTGAAACACAAGTTATGGCCAAAAGAAAGGCCAATAGTCAAATTGGCAATTTGACTCCCGATCATTAAAAGTCAAGAATCGACCCGATTACCGTGTGCATAGGTGGCGTGCAACATACCGTTGGAAAGCTCTCAACAAGGACTAAAACTTTGTTTTAAATCTCATCTCAATCGGAGGTCTGCAAACAAAGTTATGGGGCCCCAAAGTCGCAGGAGTCCCAACTTTGGGAATTTTAGGACTCCCATTCGGGGGTCCCAGGACAAAGTGCCATTTGGATGTGGGCCTCGTGGAGAGGCACACAGTACACTACAAGTGGGAAGGTGGTGGCTTCCCCCAAGTTTGGATCATGGTGAGTCTTGTGAGTTCGAGTTGCCCATGGCTCGTCCTAGCACCAAAAGTGCTCCAACTATGCACTAACCACCTAGTGTTGGTTTTGTGTCCGTGTGAGTAGTTGATGCTTGTCACTCTTCCTAGTCCCATCTTGGAGCTCTAGCACACCCTTCTACCCCCTCAAAGTGCTGCGAGCCAGGGAGCGTGCCCTGATTCCTTGCTCTTCCACTGTTTTCAGTTTGGACTCACATTTGAGTCCATTAAGGAGCTTGGGGATGCATCATTGTTTGACTAGTGATAGAATGACATTCATCTAACATATTGCATCACATCATGATGTAAGCAAGAGGATTTGACACCATGGATGCATGTTTTGAATGAGAACATTCACAAAATTCACCCATCATGACATCTCAATTCTTTCATACTTGATTATGCCCAAGGGGAGATTAACCACATCAAGTAAAGTCCCCTCCCCCTTTTTACACAACTAATTATCAACTATGTATTTTTCATGTCACTTGTCCCAATGGATGTAACAGGCATTAACATTGATTATATTTAAATCCACCAAATTTCATGTTAAATGCATTTTCTCTTTTGCAAGACTATATGGTTAGACACTGCCATTTTCTTATGTTTGTGGCAAGTGAAAAAAACATGGCAAAAACAAGCATGCATCAAAATAAAGCACCTTACACTATGTAATAATGTATTGCAAGAATTAAAGAACATCATGTATGACTAAGATGGTCCATTTGGAACTTGTGTTAAAATGTGGGTAATGAATAGGTTACATTGTTTCATTCGCAAGTACCCTATAACTAATGTCTTTTGAAAATACATGGAGGAAAATTGGCCACATAAGACTCACATGTGGGTGGTTAAATTTCAAAATCTACCATATCTTGGGCAAAACACCAGTGCTGCAATTGAAAGTTACCATGGGACATTGAAAGTTTAGTTAAAGTCAAGGATAAGTAAATTGGTGTGTATGGATAAGTGGATTGATGAGTTAACTAGATATGTTTTTACTCAATACTAGTATTAAAATCTACATAAAAACTTTGGGTTTGTGAACAACAAATAGATCAACAATTGTTTGTGGTTGGGGCCTTGTTGGAAACATGATTGATTCTTGACACAAATGTTACATTGTCTTCCTATGAAAATCATTCAACACTCATCATGTCATCCAAGAAAGCCTATGTGTGATACACCATCCACAACCCAACATTAGAGTGGGCATGTTGTAATTATGTCCATGCACAACGTGGAACATTTACAAGCATCAATTCAAGGTTTTAAATTTTTTTGCCCCAACCTTGCAAAGGGTGCAATCACCCATTTTTATGGATTGTTAAAGGGATTTGCTCAAAGCAAACTTACAACCTTGTTTAGTCCACAAGTGGGTACACCCCCCCCCCCCCCCCCCCCCCCCCCCCCCCCCCCCCACCCCCACCCCCCACCCACACCACACCCCCTCCCCCACCCCACCCACAACCCAAACAA
>Ga0116227_10016358_pt1 | contig 10670 bp, 7 predicted proteins | sample S1TSphgellanicum_FD_89693 | JGI IMG/M metagenome (GOLD analysis project Ga0116227, IMG submission 89693) | Host-associated microbial communities from peat moss isolated from Minnesota, USA - S1T2_Fb - Sphagnum magellanicum MG | ecosystem: Host-associated > Plants > Peat moss > Unclassified...
CGTGGTGATGCCGCCAGCCGCGGCCGCGGCCGTCGCCGAGGCTATCGTCTCACGGTATTCCGCGCCGGGCTCTCCTAAAAAGGCCCGCATATCGATGAGACCAGGTGCGACGATGTCACCTGCGCAATCGACGACATGCGCATGCGGCGGCAGAGCTGCGGCGGTGACTTCGGGTCCAAAACTGCTGATCAGGCCGTCCGTCACCAGAACGCCACCCTTGATCTCGATCGAACGCTCGGAATCGATCAAGCGCGCATTGACGAGTGCCAATGGCTGATGCGCGATCGAAGGCGAAGAGACAGAGGGTGTAACGATCGTTGCCATACGCGCCTAACTGTTAGGGAGATGTTGCGCCAGGGCTTCCAAAACCGCCATGCGCACAGCAACCCCCATTTCCACTTGCTCGCGAATAAGACTTTGCGGCCCGTCCGCGACAGCTGAGTCAATTTCAACACCGCGATTCATAGGGCCAGGATGCATGACCAAAGCATCCGGCTTCGCTGCGCTCAATTTGAGTTCGTCGAGCCCAAAAAAACGGAAATATTCCTTGGACGACGGGATGAAACCGCCGCTCATCCGCTCGCGCTGCAAGCGCAGCATCATCACGATATCGGCGCCCTCAAGCCCCTTTCGCATGTCGCGAAAAACCTCGACACCCATGCGTTCGATGCCAGGCGGTAAAAGCGTGGACGGGCCAATGACACGGACGCGCGCGCCAAGACATGACAGCAGCAGAATATTCGAGCGCGCGACGCGCGAGTGAAGAATATCGCCGCATATCGCCACGACCAAACCTGAAATGGTGCCTTTGTTCCGGCGTATCGTCAGCGCATCGAGCAAAGCTTGCGTCGGATGCTCATGCGCACCATCGCCCGCGTTAATCACGGAGCAATCGACTTTTTTAGCGAGCAGATGCGCCGCACCCGCCTGGGCATGACGCACGACGATAATATCCGGGCGCATAGCGTTCAGCGTCATCGCTGTATCGATCAGCGTTTCACCCTTTTTAACGCTCGATGTTGCGACGGACATGTTCATAACGTCGGCACCGAGCCGCTTTCCTGCCAATTCGAAAGAAGACTGCGTGCGTGTCGAAGCCTCGAAAAACAGGTTGATGAGCGTGCGTCCGCGCAATGTCGTACGTTTTTTCTCGACTTGACGGGACACTTCGACGGCGGTTTCGGCAAGATCGAGCAATGCGTTAATATCGAGCGGTGACAGCCCCTCTATTCCCAGCAAATGCCGGTGAGGAAAAGTGAGGGGAACCGCGGCATCGGACATCGTGAGGCGAGACATGAGCTGCTTGATGAAAAAAGAGCGGCCCCTTGAGGCCGCTCAGTTAATCTCTATGTAAATTAAAAGGCGAACTGTTCACACATTTTCCTAGATATCGGCTTCGAGAAATCACAGCTGTTTATCGATTACCTTTGACGCGATCGCGCAAATCTCAAACCTGTAAGTCAGGGATTTTTCTATACAAAGTGCCAAGTCCTGGCAAATCCTGCCTTGCGTCTGGCAGAAGGACATTGCTTATGACGCCGAGACCGATTGACAGCCACTATGCAATCTCAAAAGCTGCCACGCTGATGTCTGGAATACAGAAACCAGTTTTTGAAAATGGCTTGCCAGAACACGTCCGGTGTGCCAATGGCCCTAACCTGTTCAATGGATAGGTGGTCTCATCATTCGCTATTCCAATCTGCCGGGTCATTCCCATCTAAGGTTGCGTAGCGTCCGCACATATCGTTTTTACTTGCCATTTTAGCATTCAAGGCTCGTCTTCAATCATAAAAACACAATGTAACGAGCACAGTCTGCCCAAAAGCTCACCGAGATCAAAAGTGGCGTCCAGTTCTTGTCTGTATCATCCAAGTTGACGCAGATTATACAACTTGTCTATCTGAACCGGGTTCTTGTCACGCGGCGATTATCTGCGCCTGACACCTGTCTTCAGACCATCTTCCGGTGGGAAGGGAAGGACTGTTTTTTATGAATGTTGTCATCGTCGAATCACCGGCGAAGGCCAAGACCATCAATAAGTATTTAGGCGGAGACTACGAAGTTTATGCCTCTTATGGTCATGTCCGCGATTTACCGTCCAAGGATGGCTCCGTCGATCCCGATACCGATTTCACGATGGTTTGGGATGTCGATGCCAAGTCGGCAAAACGTCTTTCGGATATAGCCAATGCGGTGAAACACGCCGACCGCGTCATCCTCGCCACCGATCCGGATCGCGAAGGCGAAGCTATTTCCTGGCACGTTCTCGAAGTTCTCAAAAACAAACGCGTTCTTAAGGACAAAATCGTCGAACGCGTGGTCTTCAACGCCATTACCAAATCGGCCATCTTGGATGCGATGAAAAATCCGCGTCAGATCGATGCCGCTTTGGTGGATGCCTATCTGGCGCGCCGTGCGCTCGATTATCTCGTCGGATTCAATCTCTCACCCGTACTGTGGCGAAAGCTGCCAGGTGCACGATCGGCTGGACGCGTGCAGTCGGTCGCCCTGCGTCTGGTCTGTGAGCGCGAACTCGAAATCGAAAAATTCGTCTCGCGCGAATATTGGTCACTCGTCGCGCATTTGAAGACAAAAGCCGGATTGCCTTTTATCGCGCGTTTGACCGGTGCCGACGGTAAAAAAATAACGCGCCTCGATATTGGAACGGAGGCCGAAGCCAAGGACCTGCAAACTTCGCTCGACCGCGCTAAATTTTCTGTCGCCTCCGTCGAGGCAAATCCTGCCAAACGCCATCCGCCCGCGCCTTTCACGACCTCCACTTTACAGCAGGAGGCCTCACGTAAACTCGGGTTTGCTCCAGCCCGAACGATGCAGCTTGCTCAAAAGCTCTACGAGGGGGCCGATATTGGCGGCGAAACGGTTGGCCTCATTACCTATATGCGAACCGATGGTGTCGATATGGCGCCAGAGGCGGTCAGTGCGACACGCAAAGTCATCGGCAAGGAATATGGCGATCAATATGTGCCGAAGGTGCCGCGCAAATATTTGGTGAAAGCCAAGAACGCTCAGGAAGCCCACGAAGCTATCAGGCCGACCGATCTCAGCCGCCTGCCGAAGCAGGTCATGCGTGCGCTCGACCCTGAACAAGCAAAACTCTATGAGCTGATCTGGACACGCACGATCGCGAGCCAGATGGAATCGGCGGAGCTTGAACGCACGACCGTCGATATTCTCGCCAAGGATGGCGCCCGCGCACTCGATCTTCGCGCCACCGGACAAGTTGTGCGCTTCGATGGCTTTCTGAAGCTTTATCAGGAAGGCAGAGACGACGACGATGATGAGGAAAACGGCCGCCTTCCCGAAATGAAGAACGGCGAAGTACTCGGCAAGGACAAGATCGAAGCGGGCCAGCATTTCACCGAGCCGCCACCGCGTTTCACGGAAGCGACCTTGGTGAAACGCATGGAAGAACTCGGCATCGGACGCCCTTCGACCTATGCCTCGACGCTCGCCGTTCTGAAAGACCGGGAATACGTCAAGATCGACAAGAAAAGGCTCGTGCCGGAAGACAAGGGCCGTCTTGTCACGGCCTTTCTGGAGTCTTTCTTCACGCGTTATGTGGAATATGATTTCACTGCTGACCTCGAAGAAAAACTCGACGGCGTTTCCAACTCGGAAATCGATTGGAAGCAAGTTCTGCGCGATTTCTGGGCCGACTTCTCAGGCGCATTGGCCGGCACCAAGGATCTGCGCACGACCCAGGTTCTCGATAGTCTCAACGAGATCTTGGGTCCGCATATTTTTCCGCCGAAGGAAGACGGCTCCAGCCCGCGTGCGTGTCCGTCCTGCGCGGCAGGCCAGCTCTCGCTGAAGCTCGGAAAATTCGGCGCCTTTATCGGCTGTTCGAATTATCCGGAGTGCAAGTTCACGCGCACGCTCGCCAATAGCGGTGCCGATCAAGCCAACGGCGTCGAAGGCACAAGCGACCGGCCGGGCGTCAAAGTACTGGGACAAGATCCAGCGACCGGAGACGAAGTCTTGCTGCGCGACGGCCGTTTTGGGGCCTATATTCAGCTCGGCGAAGGTGAAAAGCCGAAACGCTCGTCGCTGCCTAAGACTCTCCAGCCGCCTGACGTTACGCTCGAACAGGCCCTCAAACTTCTGTCCCTGCCGCGCGAAGTCGCTAAACACCCTGAGACCAAAGAGCCGATCCTAGCAGGTCTCGGGCGTTTCGGTCCTTACGTTCAGCATGGAAAGACCTATGCCAATATTGGCAAGGATGAAGATATTCTGGAGATCGGCGGCAATCGCGCGATCGATCTTATCGTTGCGAAAGAAAGCGGCCTCAGCGGCCGCCGTTTCGGCGGCGAAGGCACAGCCCCTGCCCGCGCGCTAGGCGATCATCCGACCGAGGGCGGCGCCATCACGATCAAAGCCGGACGGTATGGCCCCTATGTCAATCATGGCAAGATCAACGCGACGCTTCCACGCGATGCCGATCCGACAAGCTTCACGATGGAAGAAGCTCTTGCTCTCCTGCAAGGCAAATCCGCTGCGAACGCAACCGTTCAAGGACGGCTTCTAGGTGAACATCCCTCTGGCGGTGCGATCACCGTGCGCAACGGGCGCTTCGGCGCCTATGTCAATCACGGCAAGATCAATGCGACCTTGAAAAAGGATATGTCGCCGGACAGCGTGACGCTCGAAGAAGCCATTCGCCTTATCGAAGACAAGGGCGGACCGATCACAGCCAAAAAGACCGCGGCGAAGAAATCTGCCGCGAAGCCAGTGGTGAAGGCCGACGCCCCGGTTGCCAAATCGGCGGCGAAGAAAACCACCAAATCCAAAGCCGCCGCGGAAGATGACGAAGAGCCGCCGTTCGATGTTGCACCAGCTAAAAAGGCTAGCGGCGTCAAAAAGGCAGCGGCCTCTAAAGCCCCTGTAAAAAAGGCCGCGGCGAAAAAGGCTCCCGTTAAAAAGGCCGCACCGAAAAAGCCTGCCAGCAAGGCAAAACGCGCGTGAAGAAACCGGCCGGGGTACGCAAAACCGGCAAGGTCATAACAGAGGGAACGGACTCGCCTGTCCTTCCCGCTCTTCCATCACGCGAAGATATCATGGCCTTCATCGCGCGTGAGCGCGAAGCCGAAGGCGCAAAAGTGCCCGCTAAAATCGGCAAGCGCGAAATCGCGAAAGCTTTCGGGATCAAAGGCTCCGACAAAATTGGACTGAAACGCGTTTTAAAAGACCTCGAAGCCGAAGGCAGCATCGAACGCCGCCGCAAACGCCTGCATAAGTCTGGCCTTCTGCCCAATGTGGTTCTCGCTGAGATTTTCTCGCGAGACCGCGACGGCGATCTGCTCGCAGCTCCCGTCGAATGGAGCGCCGATGACGGCGACGTTCCGAAGATCGTTTTGTTTTTGCCGCGCATGGCGCGCAAATCGGCTCCTGCCCCAGGCCTCGGCGACCGCGCACTCGTTCGCGTCGAACCGCTGCGCGATGCGAAGCCAAACGAGCCTTCCTATAGCGGCAGGATCATCAAGCTGCTGACGCGTGCGAAAGCGCAAGTGCTTGGCATTTATCAAAGCGATCCGCTTGGCGGCGGACGCGTGTCACCGGTCGATAAGAAAAATGCGTCGCGCGGCGATTATCGCATCCTTCCCGGCGATGAGGGCCAAGCGGCCAATGGCGATCTCGTTGCCATCGACGTCTTGGCGGCGAGCCGTCTCGGCTTGCCCTCCGCGCGCGTGCGTGAAAAGCTCGGATCGCTCGCAAGCGAACGCGCGATCAGCTTGATCGCCATTCATACACACGGCATTCCAAATCAATTCGGCCCGGACGCGCTCGCCGAGGCCGAGCACATGCGCGCCGCGACGATGGATCATCGCGAAGATTGGCGCCACATGCCCCTGGTCACGATCGATCCAGCCGACGCCAAGGATCATGACGATGCGGTCTTTGCGCAGCCGGACGAGGATCAAAACAACAAAGGCGGCCATATTATCTGCGTCGCTATCGCCGATGTCGCGGCGTATGTAAGGCCGCACGCGCCGCTCGACAAGGACGCGCTCGATCGCGGCAATTCGGTCTATTTTCCAGATCGTGTCGTGCCCATGCTGCCGGAGCGGATTTCGAACGATCTCTGTTCGCTGCGCGCGCTCGAAGACCGTCCGGCTCTGGCGGTGCGGATGATCGTCGATGCGCATGGGTACAAGCTCCGGCATACCTTCCATCGCATTATGATGCGATCGGCGGCGAAGCTCTCCTACCCGCAGGCGCAAGCCGCGATCGATGGCGCACCAGATGACGTTACGTCGCCACTTCTAGCGCCTGTGCTGCGTCCGCTTTGGGCCGCTTATGCATCTGTGAAGATCGCGCGCGACAAGCGCGCGCCGCTCGATCTCGATCTCCCGGAACGCAAAATCCTGTTGAAGCCCGACGGCACCATCGACCGTGTGGTCGTTCCGCTGCGGCTCGATGCGCATCGGCTCATCGAAGAGTTCATGATCTTAGCGAATGTCGCCGCCGCCGAGACGCTTGAAGATAAGCGCGAACCTTTGGTCTATCGCGCGCATGATGAACCCAGCGTTGAAAAGCTCAACAATCTCGCCGAGTTTCTGGCGACGATCGGAATCAAGCTCGCCAAGGGACAAGTGCTGAGACCCGAACAGTTCAACGGGATTTTGAAGCGGGTGCGCGGCACGGAAAACGAACAGCTCGTCAATGAGGTTGTGTTACGAAGCCAAGCCCAAGCTGAATATACGGCGGAGAATTACGGTCACTTTGGTCTTAACCTGCGCCGCTATGCGCATTTCACCTCGCCGATCCGCCGCTATGCGGACCTCATCGTGCATCGCGCCTTGATTAAGGCTTTGCACTTTGGGCCTGGTGGCATGCAAGATATGACACGGGAAGAGCTCACCGAAATCGCAGCGCGGATCTCCGCCGCCGAGCGGCGCGCGATGGCCGCCGAGCGCGAAACGACCGACCGCTTGATTGCAACGCATCTTGCAAATTGCATCGGCGCGCAATTCGAAGGCCGCATCTCCGGCGTGACACGTGCAGGACTCTTCGTGAAGCTCGCGGATACCGGCGCCGATGGGTTCATTCCCGCGGCGACACTCGGGACAGACTATTTCCGCTACGAGGAGACACAGCATGCCCTCGTCGGCTCCCGCTCACGAGTAACGCATAGGCTTGGCGACCCTGTAACAGTCAAGCTGCTGGAAGCAGCACCCTTCGCGGGAGCCTTGCGATTTGAACTGATCGGAACAAGCGAGACTGTACGCGGTCCTAAAGCAATCAAACCAAAGCCCAAGTCCATTGGGAGTAAGTCCATTGGGGGTAGCGACAGCGAGCCTCATGTCGCTAAGAGCCAATCGCGGTTATCTAAAGCGCAGAGGTCCAGAAGCTAGTCTTCGATCCGGACCGGCCAGGAGCTCGCGATGGAAGCCGCTCAAGCGTCTTACCCCGAAGATCAAAGCGCTCTTGAGCCGGATACATTATATGTCGAGCGGCCAGTCCGCCCCGTCGGGCAAGCTCTTTGGCGCGGTTTGCGCGGCCATTGCCCGGCCTGCGATAAAGGCAAAATTTTTTATCGGTATCTTAAAGTCAACGACACCTGCCCCACCTGCGGCGAAGAGCTGTTTCATCAGCGCGCCGACGATGCACCGCCCTACATGACTATCTTCGTCGTCGGTCACATTATCGGAGCCGCGATGCTGGCCGTCGAAGGCAAATGGCCGGAGCTGCCGATTTGGATTCACATTGCAATCTGGCCGGCTTTGACAATCGTCTTGTCCTTGACGATTTTGCCTATGATGAAGGGTGCGCTCATCGCCTACCAATGGGCGTTGCGCATGCATGGTTTCGATGACCCAATGGAAGCTGACAAACCCGTTGCCGGTTGACGAACCCTATCTTGCGGCGAGCCTGATCCTGTTCGATCGAAGGCCCGATGATGAGCCCAGGTTTCTTCTTGGCAAGCGGCATGAGAATCATGTTTTCCTCCCCGGAAAATTCGTTTTTCCCGGTGGCCGCAGCGAAGCGGAAGACGCTGCTATGCAGGCCAACAGCCCGCTCGCATTCGAAATAATGCGCAGGCTTCACTCGGTCGCCGAACCGCAGGCTTTAGCGCTGACGGCAATCCGCGAGCTCTTTGAAGAGACAGGCGTTCTGCTCGGCACCCAAACCACCTCGTCTTTCGAGACACCGGTTGCGACGAGCTGGGCATCTTTCGCGGCTCTACAGATCCAGCCCGATCTCACAAAGCTGCATTATGTTGCGCGAGCCGTGACGCCCGTCGGATTTTCGCGCCGTTTCGATACGTATTTTTTCGCAGCCGATGTGCTTGAAATCGCCGCCACCCGGGACGGCTATGTCCATCCGGACGCCGAACTGGTCGAACTCAAATGGGTCGCTCCGAGCGAACTTGCGAGCCTCGATGTGCTACCGATTACGCGTTTTATCGCAGAGGAGCTTGCCCGCCGCCTCGCCGCTGGTCTAGGCCATGATGTGGCGGTTCCCTATTTTCATATGCAGGATAATCATTGGATACGCACCGAAGTCTAAACGAACCTCGGGACGCTTTATCCGATGCGGGCGGCAATGCTGTGATGGGGATCGTCGCGGCGATCGCAAGCGTGTCTATCGTCGGCATTGGCCTCTCTCTGACAATTGCACTCTTATCGGTGCGGCTCGAACAAGCCGGATATTCCGCGCATGCGATCGGCTTGAACCCTGCCGCCGGTGGTTTTGCGACTTTGGCCTGGGCGCCTTTTGTGCCGGTTTTTGCCAAGATAATCGGCACACGCCGCATATTGCTGATGGCTCTCTTGGTCGCCGCCGCGAGCCTCGCAGCATTTACGCTCACGGCCGATTACTGGGCTTGGCTGGGCATCCGGGCCGTCTTCGGGGCGACGCTTACGACCTTATTCGTCATCAGCGAATATTGGATCAATGCCGTTGCGCCGCCGGGACGGCGCGGCATTGTCATGGGGCTCTATACATCGACCTTGGCAATCGGTTTCGCGGTCGGCCCGCTCATTTTGATCGTAACGGGCGTCGATGGCGCGAGACCTTTTTTGGTCGGTATCGCTCTTATTATGATTGGCATGCTGCCAATCGCCCTCAGCCACAGCGCACCGCAGATCGAACGTCAGACGCAAATTCCGGTATCGCGCTTCTTTTTGGTGGCGCCCGTCGCGACCCTCGCCGCGCTGCTTCATGGCGCGATTGAGACAGCCAGCATGAGTCTTTTGCCGGTCTATGCCCTTCGCCTCAATCTTGGCGTGGAGGCCGGAGCCGAATTGCTGGGGCTTTTTCTGCTGGGCAATATCCTTTTTCAGATCCCCGTCGGCCTGATTTCGGACCGTTACGATAGACGCAAGCTGCTCTTAGCCATCGGACTCGGCGGATGCGTCGGGGCGCTCATTTTGCCTTTGGCGGCAGCGGTCAGTTTTACGCTGTTTTGCGCCGTCCTAATTCTCTGGGGCGGCATTGTCGGGAGCTTCTACGCGATCGGCCTTGCCCTTTTGGGGTCGCGCTATGCGGGGGCAGAACTCGCGAGCGCCAACGCCGCTTTTGTCATGTTTTACTCGCTCGGCATGCTCGCCGGCCCGCCGGTTGCCGGTTTTGGCCTCGATCTCGTCCCGCCGAATGGGTTCTTTCTGGCCATCGCGCTTTTGATTGCTCCCTATATTTGGCTAGTTTGGCGGCATTTGAGGTCTGCGGATTCTTGACACGCCCGGCGCGATCCTTATGGTGCGTGCAAATTCGTTTTCTGCTGGCCGGTGATCGCGCTTCAGGCGCCGGGGCCATGTGTTACCCAAGGATTTGTTATGGCCAAGGCCGCGATGATCAAAATCAAGCTCCTGTCGACGGCGGACACGGGCTATTTTTATGTCACCAAGAAAAACGCCCGCACCAAGACCGAGAAGCTGACGTTCAAGAAATACGATCCTGTTGTGCGCAAACACGTGGATTTCAAAGAAACCAAGATTAAGTAACTTTAATTAATGGCTTGGATATCTTTCCTTATCTAAAGCACGAGCTTTTAGATTAGGGATACCAGATTGCCGCCATGCCGTTCGAGGCGGCCTTCAAGTTCCAGCGTCAGCAAGATCGACCGGATCGCCTGCGCAGGCATCTCAGCCGCGCGCACCAGCTCATCGATCGAAACGGGCGACGGTCCCAGGAGACTGATGACGCGCTCGGCGCTTTGCTCCGAACCGGACGTCCGCGCTTCTGGGGGGACCGATGCGGCAACAGGGTCGTTTGTCACCGGAGCCCGATAAACTTGAACAGCGGGCGCCGGGGCTAGGGCTGGCCCGTCGTCGAAGTCGAGTTCATCCCATAAGGGCTCATCCGATAATCGTTTTGGACCGGGCTCGGAAAAAAGTTCGCCCTGGCGCAAACCGCTTTGCAGCCGGGCCAATGAGTCCAAGACATCCTCAACGCAGGTGCAAATCGGCACACCTTCACGCAGCAGGTGGTTGGTGCCCGCCGCGCGCGGATCGAGCGGAGACCCGGGCACGGCGAAAACCTCGCGGCCCTGTTCGCTTGCAAATCGCGCTGTGATGAGCGAGCCGGAGTTTTTCGCGGCTTCCACCACAATGATGCCGAGCGAAAGGCCTGAGACGATCCGGTTGCGGCGCGGGAAATCCCGACCCCGTGCTTCCCAGCCAAATGGCATTTCGCTGACAGCCGCGCCC
>Ga0116227_10016359_pt1 | contig 10670 bp, 7 predicted proteins | sample S1TSphgellanicum_FD_89693 | JGI IMG/M metagenome (GOLD analysis project Ga0116227, IMG submission 89693) | Host-associated microbial communities from peat moss isolated from Minnesota, USA - S1T2_Fb - Sphagnum magellanicum MG | ecosystem: Host-associated > Plants > Peat moss > Unclassified...
AAATACTTGAACTTCTTTTTCCAATTAGTTGTCTTCAATCTAATAAAACAGGAAGAGTCATTCTAGCCTTATGAGATTTCAGCAAGCTCTCTTAGATTTGGCTCTCCAACAGCAACAAATTGGACTTTAAAATTATATGTTTTCTATAGTAACTGTGGCAACTATCTTCGGGATTTAAATGTCTTGGGTTTTTTGTATTGAAAGAGTTCAATCCAATTTTCAATCCCTAAAGACCTTACCACCTTGCTTGTTTGGAGAATATGCTTTGACTTTCTTCTTAGCTTAAAAACTTCTTCCTTTTGACACATGGCACACCTTAGAATTCTGGATCAAGTGGAGCTTTGAATTACACATAGAAATTGCTAAAATATTTTTGTTACAACAGTTGGATTTAACACAAACTTATGTGGAAGGTTTCTTTCTAGATTTGAATCTAGTTTTAGAGAAAATGGAATTCTAATAATTGTTACAGTATTCTAATATTAAACAGTAATAATAAGTGTTGAATTTTAGGACTTTCAATCCAAAGACCCATATTCAATAGCTCTGGCAAATTTTTAAAAGAAGATTTGCCAATCTAAAGAGCATGTGAGATGTAGATGATTGTAGGAAATTTGTTGCTACCATTGTTGTTTGAAATTGCGATGGGATTGGTACGTTGTAACTGAACAAAAAGTATGAAGTACCCTTTATTTCCCTCTACAACATAGACTTCACCAATTTCTTTTTGAAAACTTAACACAATGGCCTTGCCATTTGTGTAATATTGACAGTGGATATTGCATGAGAAATTGGTCATATCTAGAGAATAAATAAAAATTTCAATTTATTTTAATGTGCATCATCATGCTGTTGTGAAAGAAATAAATATTGAGACCAATTTTTATTTTTATTTTATTGTCATCACAAATTTAGTTTTGTGCAACCAAGAGGAATCTCACCATAAATGGTGACATATTCTAGGAAACTATTTAAACATTAAAATATTGGTACTGAGCCAAAACCAATAGGGAAATGTAGCAATGAGATTTTTCTCTTTTTTTAAAAAGTTGACAAAGTTTTTCTCCCAACAGAACATGGAGTACATATTTACTTTTAACATTTGCGCACCAAATTTTACACCAAAAAATCAAAACTCGTCATACCATATGTATTTGAATGTTTTCAATCACATTTTCACATTTTGGAGGAATTGCATGAATTTTTGTGTATGGTAGGTGTTTTGACCATTTTTTGAGAAAGAAATTTCATATTTAAATTTTGTAAGTTATGGATTGGTGATAAAGTCATTTGGGGCCAGGGTTTTCTTTTCATTTTTGTGGGGTAGGTGTATTAGTGATCATTTACAAGAGGACTTAGCCAAATTTGGCTAGAGGTCAGAGATAAAAGTAATTGGTTTTTTTCAAACTTCACTATAGATTGGTGACATACAAGAACCTATGTTTTAAATATGGTGAGTTCCACTTTTTTTTTCTTGGAAATCTGGTGACTTTGGACATTTTTTCACAAAATGAAAAAAAAACTTGCTTGGAGCCAGGTGTACAATTTAGGAGGTGGTGACAAAAACAAAACATGAAAGATGAATGCGAATCCTTTTACAACCATATTAGGATGAAGCATCTCACCTAGTTTCTATTGGCCAAAATCCATTGAAGCTACTATACTCTAGAACGGTTCTCAACACACCATCTCTGCCTTACAAGGCAGGCCCAATAAAATGATGTAAGAATTGCACATGTTGACCAAGCACACAACGAAAACAAATTTGGCCCAAATTGCATTAGGGGCAAATCATGTGCAATGTGCATTTGCATAATTGGCAATACATTCCATATGGTCAAAAGCTACAAAGTTGCAAAATAATGCAAAATTGGCATTACAGGCAATTCCACAGCCATTATGAATTAAGGCCCACTTTCGAGGATTCAGGGTCCAAATGAACCAATTTGGACTAATTTGAAGGAAATTGAATCCTTGAGTTGGACCCTGCCTTGGACCCTACCTTGCATCTTGGTTCTTCAAATCATGAGCTCTCCTTTTTAGCTCTGTTTTTTTTGGTTTGAACCAATTGAATTTTTCCTCCAAAATAGCACCATGTAGGTTTAGCCTGGATTCGCCACTTTTTGGTCTTGGACCTTCATCTAATGGCATTGGGTCCAATTTATACCTATCATCCAATAGGACTGCTCTATTTCACTGGACCCTAGACTTTGGATCCTCATCTACAGTGGCCCTTAGCTCATGAAATCATTTAAAGAAAAAAATACTGCAATGTGGCCACAAGAGACAATCATATTGTGAAAGGGACTTGATCAGTTTGTGAAGCTCTGTTCCACTCATTGGATTCATAAGACCTCAGACCAAATGTGTTGTTGATGGTATGAGGAGGTTCAAATGATACTTAGTCATTGTTTTTTCTTGCAACTTACTATTACTTACTTGGGTCTTGTTAGGTGCTTCAAAGAAGAGAAGAAACTTGAAAATTCTAGCTTTGCTGATATGATTTGGAATAGGTAGTCACAATATGATTCTCAGGTGGGTTATGTAAGGAACCTGCTGCAACTGAGATAGTCTTTGAGGGTGTGCTTCATAGATTGATCAGAGAGAAAAGTGACCTTGAACTTCTGAAAATTTGGATTTGGTAATGAGCTGCAAGCTCTGGTTGTTCCTGAACTTTGATGTCAAATGGCATTTATTTCCAAGTTCCTCTATTGTAGCGGAAGTTCCCAATTGGCTCAAGATATTTACCTATTCCCTATTGAGTTCCCAAGTGTTCTCAACAGTTTTTTTTGATCAGGCTTTTGAGCAACCATAGGCCCCAACTTTCTTTTGGTCCATTCCTAGCCATTCATCTAACCTAGTCAACAGCTTTTCAGATGGGGCAAGAGATGGTCTAGTTGACCAAGGGGAGGACAGTTTTGTTTGGAATCATCATAGATGATATGGTTTATAGGGCTCTCCATTCATTATGCCGGATGGAAGCGGTCCATCTACCCTCCCCAACATGCACAACTAGCACTGCATGGTTCCTGCACCGACTTGCACATATCGGATTGGGAAACATGCACAATTGAGTTGGTTGCGTGTGGGCGCATTTTAGGATAAATGGTGTTGACAAGTTTTAAGATGCTGTTTTTTGACTTTGAAGGCAGATGCTGCATTCACACATAGTTTCAAATTGGCAGTTGTTGCAAACATGAGGAATTTGGTATAGGAGAAGGGCCTGAGTACAGGCCCTTCTGTGATTTGAGACCTGTGCTGAGGTCCTTTTCACAGGTCTCAAATCACAGAAGGACCTGTACTCGGGTCCTTTTCCTACATAAAGCAGAGCTGGAATTTTTTCACTTTTTAGAAATAGTGACAGGCTGGCTGGTACCTTCCACTGGTCAGAAGATCGCAGTACAGCCTGGCTGGTGCCTTCCACCGCAGAAGACCTCGCTTGCTGAAAACAGGTTTCTTCACGCAGGTAAGGGACAGGCAGTGCTTTATGTGTGTGGGTACCTTGTGTCTAGTGTTGGTCAGATACATCAATTTCAAAAAATAGGCCAGAGAAGGCCAAATTCAAATTTTCAACAAATATATGAGCCAGGTGAAGGTATATAAGCTTCAAAAGGTTCCAAACCGGGTAAGGGTATAAAGGTTCTCTAAAATTATCATTCTATATAAGGGTAAAGATGAATTATTATCAATAGCATAAGGGTAAAGTAAATATTTCATCAATTACACTATACAATACTATGTGAGTATAAGTGCATAAATGCATGGTAAAAGATATTTATACAAGCCTGGCACATTTCAAAGCAAAAAATGATCTGAATGTCATATAGCATTTCTTTACTTGTGAAATTGGCATTCCAAACTTGAAGACATGAAAAAAATTAGCAAAAATCTAATCTAATCAATGAACAGTTTTAAACAAACATTTTTATAATGGCACATGGTTATAAATTCTGAAAGGGTTCGAAGAACATACGGTAAGAATTGTGTTCAAGGTAATCAATATAATGAACCAAAATTAAATGCCCAAAAGAAAATATATTTAATAATTAGTCACCATTATTTGAACAAATCCATTGTAATCACATGCATTGCAACATATGAAAATACATACAAAGGCCCTTTATAGCTTGTTCCAAGATTTTGAATCTGGCCTCAAAAGCACCTGATGTGGTGGGGCTGTTGGGATGCTACATGGCAAAAGTGGTCATTTTTTTTCATGTCTCAAATGTGTGCTAATTACTAACCAGCTCTGGGCAAGTATATATGGTTTATCATATGCCAATATGGTAATTGCATATAAATCTCCAAACAGATTCAGTACCAAAATGAATTCAGTATTAGACAAATTGTCAACTTCACATGTCACTATGAATGTGTATAATAAAATTTTAAATTTTTTTGTTAATGGTATGAATTTAAGTATGAAGGAGACCAACAAAATATTGAACATGAATATTGGTACTATGTGAGAATTTTATTACATTTTAAAATCAACTCCATTTTAACTTCCAAGTCAAAAATTATAACAAGTAATCCTTTCAAACTAAAGAAAATATATATTAATACTGTCACAATTAACCACACTTGATTCACACAAATTGATTGAAAACATGTTGTCAAGTTTGTCTTCTAGCAATAGCATGTTTGGAGTGAAATTTGATTATAAGATATAGTGTATAACTATTACTAGTTTGAAAACCATAAACTCCAAACTTCACTATGTAGCTTCAACCTTAACCAATTTATGGGGAGAACAACTTAACAATTAGTTACATGCTAGCCAAACCCTTGGCCCAAAAAACTGATACAAGTTTTGAAATTTAGGCTAGAGGACTGACCACAAAACATGATAACAACGAAAGATAACAAGGAAATCACTTAGACAAAATTTTCATTAACAACTATTTTGCCTGGCAAAATTTCAAGAGATAGGAAATTTCTTAAAACTAAATTGTTGTCCAGGAATTTGACCTTTAAAAAAATGGGAAATTTGGATTCTAAGTGCATCCTTTGCCCATGTGGTTTGCCCAATACATTTTGCATATTTATAATTATGTTCATTATTTTTGTTGTTTTAACTTCTGCAGTTCCACAAAGGAGACAACAAATTGCAGGACTTTGGGGGGCTGGAGCAAGATTTAAATATTTTAACAAGGTTTATTTTTCAGGTTAAAAATTTAGAGATGTTATATTCTAAGATTCAATAACCAGCATATGATCTACTATACATATACAATTTATAATTGAATTTTGAATTATTATTTTTTAAATGCACGTAATCAATTCAATGAAATTACTAATTATTTTTTTCAAATTCCTCAAGTAGGTGCATTGACGAGGATCCCCATCATTAATTAACATTAAATAGCAATTGTTGGAGGTGGATTGTATATATTGTCAAATCCCACTTTTTATTGGTTACCTCCATGAATGTAATATATAAATGTGGCAACTTTCTCTCAAAATATGACAAATTTTGTAAATTGTTTTTCCCAAAAAGCCCTTTGTAACATTCACATGTGTTTTTTTGGATCATTATAGTGCAATAATTTGTCAAAAAAAAAAAAAACACTGAATGGAATGAGTCTTGAAGTAAAAGTATTTTATATCCGGTAAGTATTAAATGATAAAAAAAATTAAAGCTTCAAAAAAATACCATTCCAAATTACCTCCAATAGGTGACGACCAAAACATGTACCCCTCTACCTGATGATTCTAAAAGTTGCTGGTTCATAGCTGGTTTATAGAAAAATTCTACTGGACAATAGAGATATCTGCAAATTCACCCAGTCTTCACCCTGTCTTTGGGCCTCCTTTCACCCCCTACCCCATCTTTTACTGGTATCCGTAATGTAAGGAAATTTTATTAAATCTCAGTATGAAATGATGAAACTCTGTACAAAACGCTGAATCCCAGCATGTAATGCACAAGGTTCGAGAGGAATTATAGTAGCTGTATAGGTAGGAGCAGTGAAAATCTATGTAGCAGCAGTGGAGGCACTCAGGAAAAAAAGAAAGACAGGGTGAAACTCAGGAACCCCTTTCTCAGTTTCACCCCCCCCTTGAATGCTAATGTACTTTTGTGCAGGGTTTTATAAAATTCTCACCCTGTGTATGACCAAACTCAAGGTACTGGTGCCGTCTTTTCCCGACTTTACGGATATCTCTTTCTACTTAAGTAATTCCTTGTAACAACAAAGGTCAGTTCGTAATCACTATTGAAAGTAATTCCCACGTCTGCAATGTGCATAGCAGTTCCTCTATATATAATATTAGTTCTTGAACTCTCATACTCACCTAGTGCAAGTATTGATCTCCCAGTTTCATACCTAATCAACCTGATCTTATCTTTTTTATGATCGCATATACCATGTTACATACCACCCAACAGACTATATACACTTGCTGAACATTGATAATAAGCACTAACACTTTCAGTTAGGTTTTAAGTGAGGTTTTCATGGAGTCAGATTTCCAATCACACATGTAAGGTTGGAATCAGGATAGGACATGGGACCCAAAAGAGACTATTGGTATAGTCTCTTTAAAATGCTCCCAGGGCTTAAATGGTTAAGAGATGTTAAAGAACACGAACAAGTTTCACATTATGGTTACAATGCATTCATGATCAACAAGTTGGTCAAATATGTGTACTTGTGATGAATGTTCTTAACATGATCCCTAATATAAATGCCAAATGATTGTTTGGTTTATAAGATGTAGAAATTGCACATTTTGACCAGACACACTATGATCATAAAGTTCTCTCAATTGCATTTGGGCCAAATAATTTTGCAATTTGTCTTTGATTTAATGGCAATACATTTCAATTGGTCTAAAGTTGTAGGATTACGAAACAATGCAATACCCACATGTCCAAAACTTAAGGACATGTCCAAGACTATTACCATTTAAGGTTTAACACTATGTTCACTGTCACAGATGGCAACCACATTGTGAAGGACACTTGATTTGTTTGTGAATCTCTAGTTCCACACTCATTTTATCCTTAAGAACTAATGTATTTTTAAAGTTATGAGGATGTTCAAATGGCTATTGCCTCTAATTTCTTGGAACTTCATTATGATCTACTTTGGGGCATCATTAGGTGACTGAAAGACTGAAAAAAGAAATAGAAATATCTTTGTTGGACCATGATTTGGAATAGTCAAATAGGATTATCAATTGGGTCAGATTGGGAAGGTGGTGTTAACTTCCAAAAAAATAAGCCTGGGTGTAGCCAAAAGTGAATGTGTAATTGACGTTTACAACTGTAAACTTTTATATAATAGCCATACAAAATCTAGATCTAAATTCGAATAAGTCACAATGATGTTCAAAAAGTTTCACTCCCATTGGAATAGATGGTTACACATGATGAATGCATGTGTAACATTAATGGCCTAAACTAGAGGTGTTTGCATCTTCTTCAATTATTTTGGGAAGTCAAAAGTGCACATGAAACACATCACATGCTTGAGAATCAAATGTTGTCTTCATGTTACATACATAGCAATGTTATCAACTGGTTCCTTAATTCTAGGGGACCTTTTAGTCGAGGGAACACTAAGTGTTGAAATTTAAAACCATGTGCATTAACCAAGTATTGTTCAACAGGTATTCGGGTAAATTTTCATTTTTTTATCCTCATCGTATTATTATCTATTTTTAAAATATTCATATATTTAAACCATCTTATATGAATTATATATTTTCTTGAGATTAATGCATATTCTATATTAATTATGTATTGGTTTTCTAAATATACCTATCTATATTTGAAAAATAATTAAATAATAACTTTTACCCAACAATCAATATATGGCACCTTATATTTTTATGCACATGTTTTGTTCGTCTTATATGGAGTGACCCTCTAAATCCTTTAGTTTTGGTTCTTAACATTTTTGAAAAAATTGATCTCATTTTGATTTTGATTTTTTTTTCAAATATGGGACTTAATTTTGATTTTTAAATTAGGGAAGCGATTTTGGTTACAGTTTTTTTTTAAAATCAAGTTAGATTGGTTTTGATTATTGGTTAAATATCCTTTGGTTCCAAAAAACCTTTGATTCTAGTTGGAACATTCTAAAGCCCATTGATTGCCTGAATTTGTGGTTGTAGAATAGCAGTGTTGTTGGTGATGCATAGGTTTTAAAAACAAAAGCAAACTCATAACACTCAATCAGAAACATCCATTATATTTGAAGTTCCTTAAACCTTCCATAAACCTAAACCCTTAAATAGAAACAAACATGAGAACCAAAGACAATGATCAATGAGTTGTTCCTCCTGGAATTGTTGTAGTAGTTTATGATTAACAAGAAAAGGATTAGGAAGGAAATGAACAACAAAAAGACGACTAAGGAGGCCATGGAACAACATGAAGATGACCAAGGAAATAATGAACAATAGTAAGCTAACCAAGGAGATGGTGAAAACAATGAATAATAAGAAGACAACTCAAGAGACAATGGACAATAAGAGGACTAGGGAGACAATGAGCAACAAGAGGACCATGAAGATGATGAGCAACACAGTGGTTGCAAGTTAAGTACAAAACTTAGCTTAAGTTAATGCTAAGACCTTGAAGAGGTGCCCAAAAAAAATGCAACTTAGAATGTGAAACTTTTTTGAAATTGAAACTTTTTTGAAAAATTATTTCTTGGGATGAAATTTTCAAAGCAAACTTGAAAAACTCACAACCTTTTTTTCAACATGAAAACTTGAAGAAACAAGAAACGCAAAAAAAGTCACAAAGAAGCTTAAGCTTTTTGAAAAAATGAAAAAGAAAATTCAACTTCCTCAAAGCCCAAAGCTCATTAAGCCCTAAAATCAGATTATTTAAAAAAAACATCTTGAATCAATTCCAATTCTCAAATGTGTTTAGAACTAAACCCTAGGTCAAGTTTTGATTACCTGCAATTCCATAACCAAGGTGATTCCAATTCAATTCTATAATTGACCCCCCTGCTTTGGTTCTAGAAATGGGACTTGGTTTGAATATCTGTAACCACCTGGGTACCTAGCCAAGACTCATACATAGTTGTGTAGCATTAACAAAGCTTGGTTATGGTAAAAATTGTAGCTTAAGGTTTTTGAAAGAAATCCCCTTTATCCCTTTTCTACCCAAAAAATGGCACCGCACTTGGCATAGTCAAAATTATACATATGAGATGACTCTCTTAAAAAAAAAAATTAAAATCAATAAAGATATATGCCAAATTCAAATGGTCGATACAGGCAACTCAAACCGACAAAAATATCAATTTTTATTTATTTATTTGGAACCTATTCAATAGAATCTGCTAACATTGTCCATAATCTTGACCCAATGGCCCCGGGCATCATGGAATGCTCTTGAGTAAAGGGAGAAAATTATAAACAAAGCTATAATGTGATGCTGGCTGCATATTACAAAGCACACTGGAAACATGCAAACAAATTGGAAATTTGAACCTGGCACACATTATTGTGAACATTAAGATCAGCAAGGAAATGAGTCTGGAAAGCATCTACATGTAAGGATATATGAATGAGCCATTGAGCACGCAATGTGACACACTTGAAGGCCGACAAAATGTATCATAAGAAGAAATAGAAAAATTGTGTGTGAACAAATCTTTAAGGTGCTCTATTGGCTCTGCCCCAAGGGAAGAGACTTCCCTGTAAGATTTTGGCTCGATATTTGGCTTGAATTTGGAACCAATATGGGGGTGAGAGCTAGAAACCTAGCTGTAATTTATAGGCAAATCACATAACTATGTTACACAGTTCCAGAGATTATCATGCCTGCTTCTGCTCTTAATTGGGGGCAGAACAAGAATGTGATTATTCATCCAGAACACTTAAAACCAGCAGCTGTAAAATTATCTTCTACACACTTTTACTTCCAGTAGTCCATATTGAAGCTCTGAGGGTTAAGGTAGTACATGTATGGAGAGTTGGTGGCTTCTCAGAGATGTTACTGTTGATTATGGTTTGATAATGTGTATGACAAAGTGCTCAAGTTCAGGATGTTGCTTACCAACCTTTTGAAGCTGGTTTTAGAACTTAACTGTCATTGAAGAAGATGTCCATGTATTTGACTGCTGGTTAGCGGTAACTGAGGTGCTTAGCAGCAGCAATGGCCCCTTGCCTTGTTTATCAGAATTTCCAGGTACCCTTAAGTTTGGTCCAACATAATATTCCCTTTCGAGTTCCAACATGTTCTTCACAGGTTAATCTAACACTAGCAATTTTTTTTGTAATTTTAACAATTATCAATCCATAAATCCTATCCCCTATGCTTTTAATCATAAATATTTATAAGCCAACCTATGAATATCCCTAAACATGTAATTGATAAAAAAATCCATGCAAAATATTTAAAAACTTAATGTGAAATGAATTCCCAAGGATAAAATTTATAACAATCACATCATTTGAAAATTTAAAAAATTAGAAAAATATATATTAGGAAAATGTGAATGCACTTCATCAACCAATTCTTCATTTGATGATGCCTTGTTTTTTTTTTTTTTTTTTTTTTTTTTCCTTCTTTTTTTTTTTTTTTTTTTTTTTAATAATTAATGCGGTTACTTTTTTTTTTATGTTTATTAATTAATATTATTTTTCAAAAAAAAAATTAGAGAAAATATTTTTTTTTAAATTAAAAATAAAAAAATTAA
>Ga0116227_10016360_pt1 | contig 10670 bp, 6 predicted proteins | sample S1TSphgellanicum_FD_89693 | JGI IMG/M metagenome (GOLD analysis project Ga0116227, IMG submission 89693) | Host-associated microbial communities from peat moss isolated from Minnesota, USA - S1T2_Fb - Sphagnum magellanicum MG | ecosystem: Host-associated > Plants > Peat moss > Unclassified...
CACTGAAAGAGGGGTAGGGGTGAAAGGAGGCCAGGGTGAAGACAGGGTTACTTTAGGGATAACTCTATTATTATAAAAACAGAAATGAGTGAGTACATATGTTCCACTGAAAAATGTTGATCCTTAAAAATTTTGTCATAAAATGCATACTTAACCGGGATGCGTACTTAAACGGGTGCGTACTTAAGTGGGAGGCTACTGTAAATAACCTTCTTGACATGTTCAAATATAAAATTCATTTTCAAAATTAATATACATATAGTTGGTTCATTTTATTTTAGCTTTTAATTTGTAATATGGGAAATATTCAAATAATGTTGTTAACACCCATTAGTTAAACCTTGTGTTTTATATGCATGGACCTACACAAACATATCAATATTAGATAAAAATACCTTTCATATAAAACTTGTGAATGCATGACAAGTGTGTCCTATAATAAAACTTATGTTTGAAATGCAATTTGAAATATGGTTTAAACAATTAGACCCTACAAAATTATTAACTTTAATCATATGACATATAACATTCATAACAAATGAACTATTTCAATATTTCTTACTAACCACCATCAAGATACAAACCATTCTATAAAAGAGTTAAATTATTCATTCTAATGAACATTGAACATGGTAAAAGGAAAAAAAAAATTCAATAAAACTTGAAAAATAAAACACAAATCTTTTTCTTTTTCTTTTGTTTCTAAAAGGTGTTTGATTATATTATATGTTTAGCTTGGCTAAAAGTAGTGTAACATTTGTTTTATTATTACATTAAACAATTTAATTTGTAACCTAAAATTCAACTAATGTCAAGGGTTTGGATGAGACCAAATACATTAACAATTACAATGGCATTCATTATAATTGAGTTAGATAACTTATAAACTTGAATAAAGAGGTTTTCATACATTTAAAATCTCATTCAAGGTTAAGTAGAACTAGGATAGTGTGTTTAATAAAGCAAAATTTGATTGAAACCCTTAGACTTTAATTTCACATGACTACAACAAAAACTCATAGTTGGCATTTGTTCAAACATAATATTTTCATCTCTTTCTTTAAGCATCATATGTTATAACTCTTGTAACTATTATTATAGTTTCATCCTTTTAAGCTACATTCAATGTTATCAAGTTTTTGAAATGTTTGAAATGGAATTGGACTTATCAATTTCCACATCATTTTTGTCCCAAAATGGAGCACATTGGGACCACAAAAGAAACAAAAAAATCAATCCCCTTCATCCCCAATGAAAAAGATTGGATATTTCATGAATGTAGGTTGAATTTTTTTTATTGTTTATAGAAACTTTTATTTTCCAAAACTTTCATGGTCCAAATTTTTTGTTTTTGGCTAGAGTTAATATCAAGGGCACAAATTGTGGAACAAGGTCATAAGTTCAATTTTTTAGGCATGATTTGTTATTAATTTGAATAATTTTTCATGTTATTCATATGTAATTTTTTATATGTGTGTTCAATACATTTTATATGGTTATCAAAAGATGACATTCATTTGATGATGTTCAACCATCTCTAGAGAAAATTTTATGTGCATTCATATTTGTATTTTATTCATCACATGCAATGAAAAGTAAAAGGAATCTCATATTATATCAGGGTGTTATTATGAGTAATATTTTTCGGATTTTAAAGGTTGTGTTGTTGGTTAACATCTAAAGAGAGATTTAACATTAAATGGTGACATTTTTTAGAACTTGTTTATAAACTTAATATAAAAAAATGTGAATATTGAAATTATATATATAATTTTTTCAATATTTTGGTGAAAATTTACACAAAAAGAACCATTAATTGTTATATGTTGTGTAATCAATTTATTGTAAAAATTCATGAAATGCATGAATAGATGATGATTTTCATTCCAAAAGGCAATGTAAAATCCAAACTTTCAAATGAAAGGAAAAATTTGAAGGTAACCTTCAAGTAGATGCCTTTTAATTTTAAGGCTTGCTTTTAAAAGTTCAATAGGGATGTAGCCTAGGGGGGCCACTTAGTGTGAAATTTGAGATCTATGTGCATCAAATGACCATTTTTAAAGGGGGTATTAGATAATTGTCCAACCTAATTTTTATCACCTTATTATTATTTAATTTTTAATATATACATATTAAATCCACACTATATTAATTATAATTCATTATTTCAGATTATTACATACCCTATATTATAATTAAATTGATTATTTGAATAAAATGTACACTATTTTTAACTAATTAATTTATAATTTATACCCAATAGCCGATATATTGCATTTTATATTTTTACTCACATATTTTTCACTTTTTTTTATTAGTGTCCCCCGAGGGATGTAGAAATGGTCTCAATATTTGTTATGTTGATAAAATTTCATAGATTTAAAAATCAAGAGTCATTTTATTTTGATATATCCTCATATACTATATGATTGGAATCATAAAGTTATTTTTTAAGATCCATTCAACGATTTCAAAATCATAAACAAAAGATATGAACTATTTAATTTGGAAGAAAGATTGAAATAAACTCAATGTAAATATTGAAAACTTTTGTCAATAAGTATGATTGAATTTTTTGTTAATTTGAATCAAAGATAGATTAATCTCCGATTCTATGTTAGAACCAAAAGACCTTATCAAAACCTAAATAATCCATAAACCATTTTACACACATATTACAACATTTATCAACCTGACACTTACAATTCTAACCTTCATATAAGATCATTAAATACTTATCATAAGCATAAACAATTGTAACTTTTGATCCCATTGCATTCAATTCCCATTTATTGATTTTTTTCCAATCATAATCATTCTTTCAATGCAAACAAGCATTTTTCAACATTGGTATGACACCCATGAATAGAATAATCAACCACACATTTATGAAATAAAGACTTATCTTTCCTCACAACTCAATATCACATAAAAATCGCTTTGTTTAAACTTTAATAAAACCATGATTGCCATTAAATGTAATGTAATTTGCAATTAAATAAAATAAAATTGCATAATTGTACAACTTCCCAATAGCATCCACATAACAACAAAAACTTCAAATCTAGCAACCATCTTGTCTTTTTGTTTTAATACATCCTTTTCTTTACACAATTGTTAAAACATGAAAATTCATGACAAAAGTGAAAGGACCAAGGAAAAACCAAAATTGAAAAAACTCATAACAACAATAACAAAAAGAGCAAGGTCACAAGATTAAAATTTTTAGTGATAATGTTTCATTGGAATTGGTTTAGGTAGGATAGGTATTTTGGTGATCGTCATTGTGATAATTTCAAAGCCATTCCATATTATAATCCATCACATGTATGCTAAAAGAAGTTGATTCAAGTACATAACTCATCATCCATCACTCCTTGACAATGATTGTATCCAAAAAACACAAGAAGTTGATGGACAATTAATGCCCCATGAAGGTCTAATGATGAGGAAATCTTAAACTGAAGATGCTCATGAAAGGTCACAACAACAAAAAACTTCACAAAAATATTAACATGACAAAAATGGTCAATAACAACAACAACAACAATGGGGTACGTATGTCTACATGATGAAAAAAAATCTCCTCAATTTAGTCTTGGATATGGGCTTGGCTATGATGTTCCTCCTCTTATTGACTTTTTATTAGTTGCACATAAGCCATCATCCATTCGGGACATAGGTAACACAAGTAGAACAAATTTGAGTGATGTTTTATAGGCTTTACAAAGATTGAAGTTGAATATCCAAGTTGATTTATTCCCATGGAATTTAATTTCGGAGGTCAACATCCATGGGATGAAAGAACACAACTTCAATGACAATTAAACCCCTCAACCTTCCTTCAACCCCAATTGTGAATTCCAAAGACCCTAAGAAAAAATAAGTTTAACCAAGATGAAGGTGCCTTAGAGAATGCACTCTAATGATTCAATGCATTGGAATATGCACCCTAGAGGGCTAGTTCTACTAAGGAAGCATGTACAAAAACATGCTAGGAGTTGCATTTGAAAGCTTTGAAGGATGTTGACAAATTCAACATTTTTTCAATTGTGGAATTTCACAAATACATGAAGTCTATTTTTGCTTCCAAGATGGGGTTGGCAACTTGTGATTTTTGCAAATGAATAAGCTAAAATGTGTTAATTTTAATTACATCACATTGTCATATTGAAATCTAGCAAATATTTTTATCAATCTTGTTTAAGTAGCTTTAGTAATTGGGTTTTAGATTTTGCAAGGACTTAATTGAATGTTAATTACTTTTTGCATTTAAGTATTTGATCCTTTGATTTTGTTGTTATATGTGGCACAAAGATGGGGAAATTTGATGTGGGCTGTAAAGATCAACTCATTACAAAAATAAGAAGTTGGTTTTCTACAAGTGAGTTTATGCTATAATAATGGAGTGTATTAGGATGCATTCAATTATGTGATAAAGATTTTTCTCAAGCTTTTCACACCAAGGTTTGTAAGCCTAGTCTTGTTTCTTATGTTTAACTTGTTAAATATGGCAATAGACACATGTGTGATTGTCATTGTTGTTTTAGAGTTCAAAGGTTGAGATCAAATTTGTTTGGTAATCAATGTAGGCATGACCTTTTCATTTGCCAGTTTGATGGTACAAATTTGATTACAAATTTGTAGGAAGATCTAATTAATCATGAATCCAACCAATCAAATACGTCCATAACCAAAAGTGTTATGAAAAATTATTTTTGTTCTTATTGTGCAGTATTATATTGTATTGTAATTTCATCAATTTCTTCATGTGTGATGTTTTCAACTTGTTTTAAATAGAGAGAATTTGTTATTGATTTTTCATTTTCATTAAACCCATATTTAATTGAAGTTTTAAATAATTTATTTTCATTTTTAATTATTTGAATTCTTGTAAAATGTTGACATTTTTAATTATCTATTTTGTAGAATTGGAAAGTTTCGCAAATGATTCATTCAATGTTGCTTCCCATGACATAGATATCATTTTTGATATCGAACAAAGTTCTTCATGAAGAAATGAGAATATAAATTGTTTGAACATAATTTTTTGGATTGTTTTTTTGTGATGGTAGTGCATAGCTTTGAACTATTGTTTTATGTTCACATATACTATGTGTTTTGTATTGAGGGTGATTTTAATGAAATCAACGACTATGAATATTGTTGATCTTATTTGTTTTGCTAGAAAATTCATATGGAGAAAAAGATTAAAAAAGATTAGGTCTTTGTTGATAATTAGTTTGAGAATTGGGTATTATATATATTAAATATTCTAGATTTTTGTTAATTGTAAATGTTTCAAAATTTTCATTTATGAGATTGTCATCTTTATTTAGGAGGCATGTGTTAAATCTATCAGGGTACTATAGGATATGGAATGTTTGGAATCTAAATTTTTGAAAACTGAAATGTTTGAATTCCGATGTGTAAATATTGAAAGCTGAAAACTGAAATTGGAAATTTGTGAAAACTAGAATTAAAAATTTGTATGTGAAATGTTTAGAATCTGAAATTTTGAAAACTAAAATGTGTGAATTGAGATGTGTGAATACTTAGAGTTGACAATTGAAAATTGAAATCTTCACGTGAAGCATTTAGAATTTGAAAATTTAAAAAACTGAAATGTCTAAATTTGGATGTGTGACATTTGAAAGTTGAAACTGAAAATTGAAAATTGAAATCTTTTTGTGAAATGCTTGGATGGAATCTGAAAATTTGAAAATTGAAATGTTTGAATACTGAAAATTGAAAACTAAAAAATCTGAATATTAAAAAATTGAAAATAGAAAGTTTAAATACTGAAAACAAGAAACTAAAATGTCTGAATATTGAAAATTGAAATGTCTAAATATTGAAAATTAAGAAATAAAATGTTTAAATACTAAAAATTAAAAATTGAAATGTTTGAATGCTAAAAATTGAAAACAAAAATGTTTGATCCAAACACACTGTGCATATGGATAAAGAACAATATAATACAGTTTGCTCAAATAAACATCCCCACAAGGTTACTATTTGCTTTGAACCTTCGAAGCCAGAGTAAAGTTATAATATATTCAGATATGGGTTGTTGCACATATAGGTTGACATGTTATGTGAACTCTAACACCAAAATTTTGCTCAGTTCATGACAGATTGTTGTATTTGGATACCACGAAATTCAAGATTTTCAAAAGAAAAATGAGTGTCTAACCAATTTTTGCCACATCCAAATTGGGCCATAGGGTTTCATCATTACCAATAAACAAAAACGAGGCCTAAAAAATCTTAAGAGTAACAACAGAAAATCAAGATTATACAGGGACCACTGTTGAACTACTACCAACATAAATACATATAAAAGAAGATTTGTTAGAAACTAGTAACTTGCACAAAGCACAACTCAAATCATGGACTAAATGTGCAGCAAAGGGGTCACACACCTAGTTGTTCCATCAAAAAAAAGGTGGGCACTTTGATTTAGAGTTGAGGTCTTGGGAGTTCACATAATTGCAAATCATCCTTCCCCCACAACCCAATAGGTTTTTAAGTTCCAAAATCCCATCATAAATGTCACTAACAAATAGTAATAGCCTCTTCCCACAAAAACCAAAGAAAAACTAAAACACAAGATATATATGAGATTACAAAGAAAACTCAACAAATAATAGGTTGAAACTAAATGTTGTGTCAGTTTTTACAAAAGTAGATATGGTCATAACCTTATAAATGTCACTCACAAAGCATCAAGCTAAATCATCTTCACCATGAAGGTTGTTGCTCCTTTGTAAAAAGGGCAACAAATTTAGCATTGATAGTCCCATGAATGTCCAGAACATGTGAATCTACATAGATCCCACAATTACTTGCAAATGCCATCTCTAGCAATGCCACAATGATACTTCCATCATTGATGTCATGGCCAAAAGCAACTACCCTTTTATTTATTAACCCCTGTGACCCAACCAAGGACATGCAACAGTATACTTTTCTTGGCTATCAAAGTACATGAAAGTAATGACTACATTTGAAAACGGAAATTATCTTCACCCAATACCAAAACTGGATCATTATCAAAAATATAACTTTGTATTAGGAAACATTGTTAAGCACCATTTTCCTCATTTCTTGGGAAACCCATGGAACACTACGTACTTGAGGGTCAATATGTTCTTGAATTATCAATCAAATTAACAAAACTTGTACAAGACAAGAAAGCGAAGAATCTATGCTTGAATGCATTAAAAATCTATCCAAGATAAAACACATCATCAACATTTGGAGGAGTGTCACCTATCGGCATGAACTCCAAACACAAATCACTCAAGATAATTAAATAAATATGCAAACCCAGCAAAATTGCACCCATCAAATTAGTCTTAGAAACATGGAATTTAGACTCTAAATACATAATCATCAATATGCAATGATCACCTGGTCATAAACTTGTGCCAAGCAAGATCCTCCCAATTGCCGTTTGCTTTTGCCAATACACCTTTATCACCAAGCTTCCACAACATAAAAGCCATTTAAACCCACTTCCTTTCACAACTTTCAAAAGGCTTAAACAATTAAGGTCATTACTTCTAGACCCCATGGCTTCTACATATTCATGTATCCATGTCTAGCATGCCAACATCGTAATGCCATCTAAAGATTAAATAATTTGTAGGATTTTTCTGGGTAGTAACATACCTTCAAATCAGGAGTAATGGTCTTAGTTATGTCAGGACAAATAACATAGGTACAAATGACAAGGTTGTCAAGGGCCTTTACTGTCTCTCCTCCAGCCTGAGCTACCATGGATAAACTATTTTTGCCACCATCAATTGTTACCTCAAGTTTCACCATGGCATCCTTTAAAGCTACAACTGCATCGTACATGGTAGCTCCCTCACCATCAACTTTGGTGGCATACATTCAGTTCCCGCTCACCTTCACATCCCTCAATGTAATTACCTTCAAACCTTCTTTCAACTTATGAGCTTTCCTCCATCCCAACTTGTTTATTTAAAATGCCTATAGAATTTGCTTAACATGAACATGGAGAAGGTGCTAGTAATGCAATGTTTCAGCCCATCCCTTATGTAAATATCAACAAACAAGATTTGTAAATACCGAAGATTTTTCCATATTTATAATCTCACTAATCTTGAATAAAATCAAGAGATGAACTGATGATAAGTGTAAGAAGATGACTTCATCCCAAAAATGTTCATGTACATTTGGACTCTTCAAGATATAATTCTTCAATGGCAGAACTCTTCAACATGTTGAGATTATGGATGGGGGCTGCGACCATTTTTGTTAATCTACATTTGGAAATTCTACTCATTAAAAATATAAAGAAATTAAGTTAAAGTCTTATGTCCTTCAATGGTCGAGCAACAGGTGCTAATAGGAGGAACAAGGGGTGGTTGACTATAAAACAAAATCAACCAACATATTATTGCAAAAGAAAATAATTTGAAAAAGGTTAAGATAAATTATTGGAAGCCAAGCTACAAAAAATGAGAAAACATGAGTATGGGGGACAAATTATTCACTTGAATAACAAATTGACCCATTCCACTAGCAGCTATTGTGACAAGGATTGTTTCCCTGATTTCATCTTCCTTATTTAAAAAAGTCTAGATTGATCAATGTGATATGAAGTCATGTGAATAATACTCCTTGAAGAATTATACAGCATGACTTACATGGCTATTGTAACAAGCTTTATTAAGACATTGGTAATAATTGGTCTAAAGTTCACATCAAGTGCGATACATTTTTGTCGTTAATACTTGATGTGCAAATGCTACCCATATTACTTAGAAAACCTAATATGATTTGTTCAACACCTTAACTAATTTCCACCAACATTATCATTTTTTGTTTGAAATCAAATGTGGTCTCCATAGAAGTAGATAGGGCCAAAAAACAATCATGAGAATTAACATCAGACCAATACACTTCCTCATGTCATGAGTACCAGAACATCCCAAGGGGTCTTGCCCTTCAAAATCCAAACATATTGGGAACATAGTAGATTGATCTAATTTTGCCAATAATAACCATAAACACCAGTTGGTTTTTATAGATGGATCGCATTAGTGCTTCACTTTCTAGTTTAATGAGCAATGCATCCTGGTTCAACAAGCCATAAACATATCTCAATTTCCAAGCTAAGGTTAAGGCTCCTATTTAGGTTAAGCTTAGGAGGAGGAATACTACAAAATGCACAACCTAGATTCTTTGAAAGTTCTTCCAAGTTGTTACAGATTTTTGTAACTCCAAAGAGCCAAATAAAAGAAAGGATCTTGGAAAGGATAGAGGTGAAGGTAGAGAGGTTAAAAAAGGACCATGCATGACATAATAGTGGTGGAGTAGGAAGAGCAATAGTAGCATCTTTGGATGATGAATTTAGCCAAAGCTGTAATTCCAATAGCATGAAGCTTGATTGAAGAAGAGAATCCTTTTAGCTTTTACGATGGTTATCAAAACCGACAACATTCAACTACCTGAAAACCTAATGTACTTAAGATTACGTCCATTCAAACATGAAAAATTACATCCATGTGACAATTTTCATTCTATGAACATTTGTCATCTCTATATTGGCCAATGAGTGAGCCAAAATTTTATCCCCAAATCCAAATCCTACAAAAATGCATAGTCTCTTTTCTATGGGCAGAGCCAATAAAAGCTTCCAAACTCTAGTCACACTTTGGGCCAACAATACAAGCCACACTATATGCGTTGCAAAACAATGTTCGTATATTGAGTTCCCTTATTTTGTAATAGGTTCACCCTTGGGCTAACATCATAGGCCACACCAGATCATTCTTGATGAGTAGGGGTGCACTGGCTTGCTTTCATAATGTTCCAACATATGGTGTAAAAGTTATAAAATATCGAATGATTTTTTTACTGAAAATTAGATTTAGTATAAACAATTTTTAAAATTATAAGTAAAGTTTCTCACTGAAAATTCAGAAAAATCCAAAATATGAAGGAAAATTGGATTTCAAACTCTGTTCACACTTGGGCCAGTGACACAGGCCACACTATATTATAATTTGTAGAAGCTAGTTAAAACATTTTGTGGTTTTTACCATGGTGTCAGTGCGGGTGCTAGTTCACCCAAAGGCCTTTACAGGATCCAGGGTGAAGGAACCTTTAGGGGTTAAACTCCAAGTAACTTTTTATTTCACTACACATAGACAAGGGGTCTTTTTCCCTTTGCATAAGTTTTTTTTCTTGTCTCCCCCACCCCCCAAAATCTAAATGCTTTTGTGTTATTAGGAATGGATTAAAGGAGTACAGTTTATGAACCTTGTTGACTCTGGTATTTCATACTATTTCTCTGCCTACCCACTTGCACCACCCACAACCTCATGTATTACCCATACAAGTATAGGTAACCCGTAGCTACGCCACTCCAACCACCCGTGGCACCTCGCCTGGCCCCCTGCAGCGGCTGCCCTGGCCACAATCCGCGAATGTCTGATGATCGGAAGTTCTCACAGCGGTTCTCAATTTTAATGTGTGTACTTTGAAGTTTGTGCCCGCCGCCCCCCCCTCCCACTTTGGTTCTCAAATCGATTCCAAATAACCGGTTGGGAAATTTTCCAGAAATTTGGATACACTTGATTGATTGCCCACTGGTTCTGGATTCTATTTGCCCACTGCGGTTCTCAATCAAA